>Ga0137463_1000073_pt1 | contig 42406 bp, 28 predicted proteins | sample EasRivERMGT800_2_FD_102333 | JGI IMG/M metagenome (GOLD analysis project Ga0137463, IMG submission 102333) | Soil microbial communities from meander-bound floodplain in the East River, Colorado, USA - East River MetaG ERMGT800_2 | ecosystem: Environmental > Terrestrial > Soil > Floodplain ...
CCGGTGAGCAACCAGCAGCCTGCCGACCAGACGGCCGCGGCAACGGCTGACGCCAGTGGCGCTGATCCGAAGCCACTCCCTCCCGAAGTTCAGGAGGGGACGTCGCACATGGATCTGGCGCGAGACGCGTTCAAGAGGGAGGACTATGCTGCAGCCAGCCAGGAGATTGATCTGGCGATCAAGGCTCTCCCCAAGGATGCCGCGCTCCACGAATTCCGGGCGCTGATTTTCTTCGCCACCAAGGACTATAAATCGGCGGCATCGGCATTGTACGCCGTCCTGTCGGCTGGTCCCGGATGGGACTGGACGACACTGAGTGGAATGTACGCCGATACGGCGACGTATACCAACCAGTTGCGCGTGCTGGAAGAATTCACGAAGGCCAACACGAATTCACCCGATGCACACTTTGTACTGGGATATCATTACATGACGTGTGGTCACGCCGATGCAGCCGCGGGACAGTTCAAGGAGGTCGTCAGACTCCTGCCGGGTGACCCGCTCGCACCGCAATTGCTGCGGCTGGTCACTCCCGACACGCCGGCCGCCAAGGATGGTCAGCCGACGCCACAGCCTCCCGATGCAGAGTCCACGGAGGACAAACCGGTGCCTCCGGGAGACATTGACGCCTCCAAGGTCGTTGGCAAGTGGACAGCCAAGCGGACTGATGGCTCGACGTTTAAGCTCGACCTCACAGCCGACTCAAAATTCAAGTGGAGTTATGAGAAGAGCGGCAAGAAGCAGGAGTTCGACGGGAAGTATTCGGTCGACGGGGCGATTCTGGTACTCGAACGGGCCGACAGCTCGCAGATGCCGGGGCTGGTGACACTCGGCAAGGATGGGTTCAACTTCAAGTTGTACGGTGGTCCGCCGGATGATACCGGGCTGGATTTCAAGAAATGAGTCACCGCAAGCAGACTGGGCAGCCACGAACTTCCATTCGCCAGATCGTGATTCTCGCGGCAGTGGCGGCGGGGGGATTCGTTGCCGCCTTCGCCGTTACAAAATACAGTGGGCAGTCGTCATCCAGGTCTGAAGTGCCCGACCCGGTGGCGGCTGATCGCACCTCCGTCGCGCCCGGCAAACGACAATTTGGTCCGACGCAGCTTAATGATGCGGGGCCAGCGGGCGACGCGCTGCCGGGGATGGTCTGGATTCCTGGCGGGGAGTTTACCATGGGAACCAATTCCGAACTTGGCTGGCCCGACGAGAAGCCGGCGCACCGCGTTCAGGTCGATGGATTCTGGATCGATTCGACGGAAGTCACCAATGCCAGGTTCCGCGAGTTTGTCGAGGGGACCGGCTACGTGACGACGGCTGAGAAGCCGCCCGACCTCGACGAAATCATGAGCCAGGTCGAGCCCGGAACGGCGCCTCCCACGAAAGAGCAACTCGTTCCCGGATCGCTCGTGTTCACCCCTCCCGGAGTTAATGTGGGCCTGCGAGATTTCTCGCAATGGTGGAAGTGGACGCCCGGCGCCAACTGGAAACACCCCGAAGGACCAGGCAGTGATCTCGCGGGACGCGACGACCATCCGGTCGTGCAGGTCTCCTGGGATGACGCTGCGGCCTTTGCCAGATGGGCCGGTCAGCGTTTGCCGACCGAGGCCGAATGGGAATTTGCTGCGCGCGGCGGACTCAGCGATAAACCGTACGTCTGGGGAGACGCTCCACCCACCGACAAGGCTCCACGCGCGAATATCTGGCAGGGGTCGTTTCCGAACGAAAACACGGCAGCCGACGGGTTCGCGCGGACTGCGCCGGTCAAGTCATTTGCGGCAAATGGCTTCGGCCTGTACGACATGGCGGGAAACGTCTGGGAATGGTGCAGCGATTGGTACGATCGCGAGCTGTACGGCCGCCGTGTCGATGAAATCGTCGTCAATCCTCCCGGGCCCAGTCGCAGCATTGATCCGTCGCGCCCCTTTACGCCCCAGCGCGTACAGCGCGGCGGTTCATTTTTGTGCAACGACAGCTACTGTTCGCGCTACCGCCCCAGCGCGCGGCATGGGTCGAGCCCCGACACCGGGATGTCGCATGTTGGCTTTCGCTGTGCGAAATCTGGCGGCCAGCCGGTTGTTCATTGACGCAGCAGGTGGCTCAACTCGAACCATCAGGAGGATGGAATGGTTGTTTTGAGATTCAGGATCCGGTTGTTCGCCTGGTTATCGCTGCTGGCAGGTGCCGGCGGGTTCATGGCGGGGGCGGCGATTGCCGCTGATCCACTTCCGTCGTGGAATGCGGGAGCGGCCAGATCCGCGATTCTCGAGTTCGTGGATCGCGTCACGCAGGAAGGGGACCACGATTTCGTCCCGCGGGAAGAACGAATCGCGGTGTTTGACAACGACGGCACGCTCTGGTCAGAGCAACCGCTCTATTTTCAGGCGACGTTTGCCATCGACCGGGTGAAAGCGCTGGCCCGCGAGCATCCCGAATGGAAGGAGAAGCAGCCGTACAAGGCGGTGCTCGAGGGGGACACACAGGTGGCTTTCTCGCGCAGTGAGGCCGCGCTGGCGATGCTCGTCATGGCCACACATTCCGGAGTCACAACCGAAGAACTGGAGGCCAGCGTGAAGGAATGGCTGGCCACCGCGAAGCACCCGCGCTTCCAGCGCCCGTACACCGACCTCGTCTTTCAGCCGATGCTCGAGGTCCTGAACCTGTTCCGCGAGCACGGTTTCAAGACGTACATCGTCTCGGGCGGCGGGATCGAATTCATGCGACAATGGGCGCCCCGCAGTTATGGAATTCCGCCGGAGCAGATTGTGGGGAGCAGTCTGAAGCTGAAGTATGAACTCCGGGACGGCAAACCGGTGCTCCGGCAACTGCCCGAAGTCGAGTTTCTCGACGACGGGGCCGGGAAGCCGATTGCGATCCAGAAGTTTATCGGTCGCCGTCCGATCGCCGCGTTTGGCAATTCGGATGGCGACTTTGAGATGCTGGAGTGGACCACGACCGGCGCCGGCCGTCGATTCGGCCTCGTCGTGCATCACACTGACGCCGAACGCGAGTGGGCGTACGACCGCAATTCATCGGTCGGCCGACTCGATAAAGTGCTGGACGATGGTCCGAAGCGTGGTTGGACCATGGTCGACATGCAGCGCGACTGGAAAGTGATTTACCCGTTTCAGAAGTGATCGACGCCCTGGGACTGGCGACCTCTACTGCCACACGTCGAGCCAGCCGCCAATCTGGGGATCAAACGGCAGATCGGCAAACGGATGGAGTGATACTCCCGGCGGAAGTCGCGTCGGGGTGAGCAGCGGATCATGCCCGAAGATATTGATCTTGATCCGGAGAATGATTTTCCTCGGGACCGGATCGAAGTGCCGGGAAGGTTGATGACGCTGCAGATAGATCGGCCGGATGGCTCGCATGACGTCGTCTGCCACACAATTGCCCGGCCCGGTTCGGCCGGTTCATCTGAAAACGAAAACCCGCAGCGCTCAATACTGGCTGCGGTGTCTAAAGATGATTTAGCTCACGTAAACCGGCACTCCGGCGCCTGCGGACCGGGGCGAATGGCATTTCAACGGTGAATTGGTCCGGGAATGCACAAAATTCCGACTGTGGCGACCCGGTTCAAAGAATTCCGGGTGGGAACAGGTCGGCCGGCCGGCGACGAATCCGGCGAATCGAGTCAGGAAATTTCTGCGATGTGCCGCCCGATCTCATTGAGAACTTCGTCGTCGCTCGGGTAGTCACAATCCAGGAATCCCTGGAGAGGAAGCGGGATTTCATCCATTCGATACGCGGTGCCGGCGCGATGTACGCCATAGATGGCCGTTGTGAATCGCACCGTGGCCGTTCCACGAAAAGACGTATTCGGATAATCCAGGATGATTGTCGGGATGTCGTGCAGGTGCGCCCGGGCCGCTGCTGACATTTGCTCGATTGTTTCGCTGCCCACGATGAGGCAGGCGTCGGCTTCGCGTCGTTCGAGGATCCCTTCGGCCGAGAATTCGCCGGGATTGAAGCGCGGGTAGCCGCGCGCGAGATTGACGCTGAACGGGTAACCGGTTTGCCAGCACAGAACGCTGTCGGCCCCGGTCACGTCGCCGAACAGGCGCATGCGCCGCGCGTAGAACCGTGTGTATTGATTGAGGTCGCGAACGAGGAGCAACAGCGCTTCGACATTGTGGTGTCCCAGGCCGCGCTGGCTGAGCCCCAGTCCGAAGAAGGCCACTCCGGACCGGCAGTCCTGCATGCGGCGGGCCAGGTCGCTCAATTGTTCAGGCGGCGCGCCTGCGCCTGACCGCTCGGGGAGAGCGCCTCCCTGAATCAAGCTGCGGAGCGTCCAGAGGGCGTCGAAATCACGGCCGGAGTCAACCTGAATGAATAAATCGGCGAGTGCACTGCTGGCGCTGGACCGATCGTCGACGACCACAACCGTCCTTCCCCGCCGTCCGTCCGGGACAAACTCGCCGATCGGATCGACCGAATAGCGTTCCATGTGCCGTGGATGGGTCACGACCGGATCGCAGCCCCAGAACACGACGAGGTCGGCCCGATTGCGGGTTTCGCCGAGCGAGCAAGTCGATTCGCCCGCCTGCTGAAAGGCCATGATCGATGGGGCATGGCACAGCGACGCGGTGGTATCAATCGTGGCGCCGAGCCTGTCGGCCAGCGCGACGGCGGCGCGCTGGCCGGCGGTGCTGCTTCGCGACAGGCCGTAGATGAGAGGGGCATTGGCTGATCGCAAGATTTCGACTGCACGGATCGTCGCCTCGGCGATCTGGGCAGGATGTCCTTCGATCGACGCAACCGGCGGCTGGCTGTGCTCCAGCGTCGCGAACCAGGCCGCAGCGGGCTCGCAGGCACGCCCAACGGCTGCGATCCGCCCCGATTCAACCTGCACCTGTAAATCGTCGCAAACGCAGCCACATTGGGTGCATACCACGTTGTCGATGACTTGTGCCACCGGGCGGCTCACTTCTGCAAAGTGACGAGCGGCAATTGCGGGTGAGCCGACTCGCTGGCTGGCTCGGCAATCAGTTCGACGAGCACCGACTTGAATGCCGGGGTCTTCGACTGCGGGTCCACGTCGCGCGGCACGAGGACGTTGGCCTCGGGATAGTACATCAGTGCGTTGCCGGGTCGAATATCGTACGGGCGCACGAGTTGTCGGCGCATTTCGCCGACTGCGCTGCGGACCGTGACACGCTGATCCGGCAGCAAGCCGAGGCGAGCAATGTCTGCCGGGCTGATCAGAATGACGTCACGCCGATCCTGGCCGCGGTAGATATCTTCTTCTTCGTAGACAACCGTGTTGAACTGCCCTTCGGACCGGGCCGTCATCAATCGCAGGAACCGATCGCTGTCAGCATGCGGGACCGGCAATGCAACGGCATGAAACACCGCCTTTCCCGAGGCGGTGGGAAACCGGGCTCCTTCGAGACGCCGACCGGCGATGTGGAATTCGCGTTTCGTCTCGTCGATGTCGGCCAGCGGCTCAAACCCGGGAATCAATTCGGCGATCAGTTGGCGCACGCGCCGGTGACTCGCCAGATCTCGCCAATTGACCGGCCCCTCGTCGCCGAGCACCCGGTGACCGATCTCGGTCAAAACCGAAACCTCGCTGCGCGGTCCGGGATATCTCGGCCGGCCTCCGTCGCTGAGCCGAACGTAGCTGAACATCGATTCTTGAGTCGTGGGCTCTGGTTCCTCGTCGCGCGGAAGGACAGGCAGGATCAGAGTTTCTCGCGCGGTGCCCCAGGCATGTCCCGAATTGAGCGTCGTGCTGAGATAGGCGATCAGGTCGAGTCGGGCAAGCGCCTGGGCGGCAAAAGTCGAATCGGGGTTGCTGCCGTACAGATTGCCCCCCAGACACAATGCCGTCTGCATCTGCCCCGCGTCGGCCGCCGCCATGCAGGCCATCGTATCCAGGCCCGGTGATTTCGGAGCCTGCACTCCCAATCGCTTTTCAAACCGTTCGAGAATGTTCTGCTTGAGTTGCGGTGTCACGCCGACCGAACCGACTCCCTGCACGTTACTGTGCCCGCGAATCGGCATCAGGCCGGCGTTCGGCCTGCCGACCATCCCGCGCAGCAGCGCCAGGTTGGCGATCATCTGCACGTTCTGAACGCCATGCAGATGGTGCGTGATGCCCATCGTCCAGCCGAAGACCACATTCCTGGCCGACAGGTACTTGTCGGCAATCTGCGTAATCACATCGCGGCTGACGCCAGCGCCACGCTCGATCTCGTTCCAGTCAGTCGCCTCAATCTGCTGGCGAAAGGCCTCGAAGCCTTCGGTATGCCGATCGATGAATGCCGAATCCTGCCCGGAACGTTCGAGCAGATCCTTGGCGACCCCGGCCAGGAGCGCGATGTCGCCGCCGATATGCGGTTGAACATACAGACTTGCAATCTGCGTCCCGAACAGCAGGCTCCAGGGATCGCTGGGAACTCGAAAATTCACCAGTCCCACTTCGCGGACGGGATTGATGACGATCACATCGCCGCCGCGCCGTCGAACCGTCATCAGGCTGCGCAGGAGCCGCGGGTGATTGGAGGCGGGGTTGCCCCCGATCAGGATGTAGAGGTCCGATTTTTCGACGTCTTCGAGCTGCACAGTGGCGGTGCTGGTCCCCAGGCTCGAAGTCAACCCGACGCCGCTCGCCTGGTGACAGTAGTACGAGCAGTTGTTGACGTAATTTGTCCCGAACAAGCGCGCCAGGAGCTGCAGCAGAAAACCGGCCTCGTTCGACGACCGACCGCTCGCATAAAAGAAGCTGTGCTCGGGACCGCTGGAGCGCAGCTTTGCCGCCAGGCGATCGAGAGCGTCTTCCCAGGAGATGACGCGGTAATGCGAATCCCCCGGTCCGGCATAGACGGGATCGACGATGCGGCCGCAGGATTCGAGTTCCCGCGGCGACAGACCTCGCAATTGAGCGATCGAATAGCGGGCGAAGAACTCGGGAGTGATTCCGTTCTGCATGTCCGAAGCCATCGCCTGCAGCGATTTCTTGCAGACTTCGGGAAAATGGCCCCCTTCGTTGACCATGCCCCCCAATTGGCCGCCCATTCCCAGAGCGCAGGTCTTGCAGGCGTTCTTGCTGCGCATGGCGCGCCATAACGGCAGCCACCCCACACGATTGGCCATGCGAAAGGTGTACAAAACGGCTTTCCAGCCGCCACCTGATTTCATTGCTTTCATTGACGACCGATCCGGTGGCCGGCCTGCAGCCCGAGAGGAATCAGCATGAGTTGAATGTACTGGCAGCTTGAATCCGTTGCAACGACGCTGAAGTGCGGCGAAATTTCAAGCAGTGGCTGCGAAGCGTTCGTAGAATTCGTACAATCCGACGCAGATTTGATCCCGCGTCATTGGCCGACTGCTTGGAAGTCTCTTGTGAATCGCTCGTTTCGCTGCACCAGGTTGATCCCGCTGCTGCTGGCCGTGACGGCCGGCTGCCCGCAGTCGGAAAATTCCGGTCCAAAGGGGGGCTTACTTCCGTTTTCCGGACAGGAAATTCGAATCGGCGTTCCCGCGGGAATGGGACTCCAGGCGGCCTGGGAGGGACCACTCAATGAATGGGCTTCGCAAACCGGAGCCAAGTACAGCCTGACCGAAATTGCGGCTGCGCCCGGCTCTGGGCGATCTGCGCCGTTTTTCGATGCGGCGACTGATACGCTGGCGATCTTTCCCTTGAACCTCGCTGGAGAAATCGTCGCCGCGGGCGATCTGGCTCCGATACCGATGCAGGTCCTTGAGGCAAGTGACGACGCGTTCAGTTGGCGCGACTTGTTTGCCGGTCTGCGCGAAAAGCTGGCCACGAACAAAGGCCGGCCGATGTTCGTTCCGCTGTCGGCACCGGTCCTGGTCTGCTACTACCGGCAGGATCTGCTGAAGGCGGCCGATCTCGCGCCCCCGCAGACGTGGGATGATTATCAGCGACTGGTCGACCGCCTGGATCAATGGGCGCCGGGGCTGACTGCCGTCGAACCCTGGAGCGAGTCATTTCGGCCGACGATGTTTCTGGCTCGCGGAGTATCGCTGGCCCAGCATCCGGCGCACTACTCGCTGTTCTTCGATATTGAAACGGGCAGCCCGCTGATTGATTCACCCGCGTTTGTGCGGGCGCTCGAAGCTGCCCAGTCCGCAGTCCGGAAGATGCCCGCGGAGGTCTTGCAATTCGGGCCGGCCGACTGCCGCCGCGAGATCTTGCGCGGTCGGGCAGCACTCGCCATTGCCTTCGAACAGCCGATTGCGCGAGGTACGGCGGAATCTCACATGTCGGATGCAGAAATGAACGGACGTGCCGGGGGAATCTCTCTCGGTTTCGTGCAACTACCCGGATCGCGTGAAGTTTACGACGCAGATCGCAGACTTTGGGAGTCGGCGCCTGAAAAGGGAGTCAATCGCGTGACCCTGACCGGGTTTGCCGGTTGGGCCGTGGGCTGTTCGGCCCGGCAGTCACAGCTCCAGATCGAGGCGGGATGGAATGCGCTCACGCAAGTCTGCGGACCTCGTATCTCCGGCGGACTTCCGTCCGAGATGTTCGGGCTGTGCCGGGAATCGCAAGTGACGGCTGCGAGCGGCTACTTTGGTAATGAATTCGACGGCGAGCAAGCCGCGGCTTACGCCGGTGCGGTTGCGCAGAGCCTGAGGTCCGATCGCATCGTGGCCGAATTGCCGGTCGCCGGTCGCAGCGAATTCCGCGATGCGCTCTCCCGAGCCCTGGGCGCGGCGCTGGGCAATTCGCAGTCGCCTGACGAGGCCCTCAAGGCCGCCGCGACAGACTGGCAGGCAACAGTCAATCGGATTGGCAAAGATCGTTTCCGCGACAACTATCGTGCCAGTCTCGGTTTAAGTCCCAAGCCGCGCCGCAACTGACGGTTGGCGCTGTCGTCGAAATCCGGGCTGCCCCGTTTGCCAAACTAAGGTATAGTTGCAAGTGGAGTTGCATCAGGAGTTCTGCCACCGCGAATCGCTGACTTTCAAATGATTGCGGAGGTGACGCGTGAGCATTCTCGGTCCATCCAGCCTGCCGGCCCTGGGGCTGACGGGTTCAGCCGCTGCCGGTTTGCAGCGTCCAGCGACTCTGACAGACCGCGACAAGGCGGATCAGGCGATCCAGAAGTTGCAGGCGGACCAGGTCCGACTCAACAATCGCGACCTCGACGACAGCGTCGAGACTGATTTTTCGCACGGGCAGGTTTCTGATCGCGACCCTGACGGGCGCTTGCCCTGGAAAGAACCAGGGGCCGGGACTGAAGAATCTCAGACCGAACCCGAGCCGCCGACCCAGGCGGCGTCCCTGCCCGATGATGATCGAGGCCACACCCTCGACGTCGGAGTCTGACGGAATTCAGGGACCGACTTCTTCTTCGTCGAGAAGCGCTTCGCCTTCGCCGTCGGGCATCTCGGCCTCAGCTTCAGGCTCGGCGTCATCGATCAGATCGCCCACGGCCTCGGTTCCCCCGACTTGCCGTTCGGGGATGACTTCACTCTCAGCGAAGATCCCCCGGGCGTCTCGTTCGCGTGTTGCGGCTGAAGGATACGACTGCGGAGCAGTCGAGCGGCGAGCCTCGGGCTGCGGCACTGGCGGCGCTTCCGGAGCGCCGTCGGCAGGACCAGGCGGTTCCTGATTCGTGGGCGGAGCGACGCGTGCTTTCGGCAGAGACTCGGCTGCACCGTATTTCTGCGGGACCATTCCTTCGCTGACAACCCGTCCGCTGACTCCTTCTTCAGCAAACCGGGCGGGGCGGCTTCGCAGCTTGATTTTTTCGAGCGCATCCTGGTAGGCCTTGGCCGGCGAGGGGAGCTCAGACAGGTAGATACCGTTGTACTCGAGAATTGATCCCTTCTCGAAGTGCACGTTCTTGATGCCAATTTCGTATTCGCTGAGTGCGCGATAGTACTGTGACTCGGCCTCGGCCAGGCGCCGCTGGGCGTCCAGCTCGATATACAGCATCTGGGGGGTTGGATCATCGATCGCGCGAATCGCCGCGAGTTGCTGCTTGGCGGCCACTCGCCGATTATAGTTCGTTTCCAGAACAGTGTGTCCACGGTTCAATTCGGCGATCGCATTCGACAAGTCCAGCACAACCTGCCGTTCCTGCTCGTTCAGGATGGCCCGTTCGCGAGCGAGTTGCAGTTCGGCGTTGCGAACGGCGGCGTGCCCCTTGCGAAACCCGAGCGGCATCGAGAACTCGACGCCCAGTTGCCATTCCTGGAACTTGGCCGTTGCCAGATTTCCCCAGGCGCTCTGGAAGATCCCCAGGGCCTGATACTGCGGCTGGTCGAACAGGTCTTTGCCGAAACCTCGCATCCGGTACAGGCCGGTGGCATCCAGTTGCGGGAGCAGCAGGTTCCTTGACGCCAGCAACTGCATTTCGCGGTGCTTGATCACCCATTTCTGTTTGCGGAGTTCGGGCCGCCGGGCGAGCGCCTCAGCGAGAACGACATCCCATTCGAACGCCGCCTTCGACATCTGCGGTTCGTCGGCCGTGCGGATCAGAGCCCCGTCGGAAATGGGGAGCCCCATCATCAGCCGCAGACGGCGTTCGCAGGTGAAGACGCCCCCCATGCCGCGAAACGTACCGCCCGAGGAGCCGCTGGCGGTTCTGGTGCCTTCCACCTGACGCCCGGTCAGGGCATTCTGCACTTCTTCTTGAAGATGGAAGTGCTGCTCGCGGGCCTGGGCTTCCTGTGCCGCCTCTCCACCTCGCCGACCGGCTGCATTGCGTGCGGCAACGACCCGCCACGTTTCGAGGGCCGCGTCCCGGGCCGTCATTTTGGCGTCCAGGTCGCGGTAAGCGAAATACAGGTCCCAATACGAATTCTCAACGTCGCTCAGGAAGTTCCTGACTCCCGTCTCGAAGTCAGCCAGACTTGCGTCGGTGTTGATTCGCGCGAGCAGCACACCCTGCGGCAAACCGGGGATCCCGTTGGGCCCGTAAACTCGATTGTAGTCAGTCCCGGCTCCTTGCAGCAGTGGCTGGCGAACCTGCGCTTCGATGTTCGTATTCCACGAGCTGAAGAACTCGTTTCCGGGAGCGTTGTTGGAATCGTAACTGGTATTGTTCGTGAGGCTCAACGTTGAGCCGATCGCCGTGCGCTTGCTCAGTGACACCTGAGAGACGTTGGCGTCCTGTTGCAGGAGGCGAGTACCGCCGCCGAAGAAGACGTTGTTGAGCGCCCGATTATTTTTCTGGGCGTAGTTGCTGGCGGTCAGCGTGGGGTCAAACTGGCTGAGCGTTGCTTCGACGCCGAACCGCGGATCAGTTTCGGTAATTGCCGGGTCATGAATCGTGCGCGATCCGGTCGGGTTGCGAAGGACGATCCCGCCCAGGTCACGCAACACGCGCGAGTTCTTCAGAGCGGTCTGCACGACTTCTTCGAGCGTCATTTCCAGGTACTGTCGCGGCTCCTCTTCCTGAAGGGTCAACGGGGGGGCCGTGGCGCTCACACCAAATGGGTCGTCGCTTTGAACGGCCGGCTCTTCAAGTTGCAGACTCGTCGAGTCGTAGACGCTGGCATCGTCGTGTTCTTCATAGGTCATTTTGGTCCGTTTCGACAGACTGCAGCCGGACAGTCCGACGGCTGCCGCCGTGACCAGTGCGACGACCTTTCTACCGAAGCGATGCATGTTTTGTGACCCGAAGAGTAAAACCAGCCCGTTGTTCCGGGACCGGACAAATCGCTGGTGCGCGGCCCGCCTAGCTCCTGTTCGCGGCTGAATCCCGGCCGCGAATGTAAAAAGTACCCCGTTGCGCCCGTAAAATTTTGCGCAGGTATGTCTATCCATCGGCATAACCGGTATGCGTGATACACTCGTTATGGTCGGTACAGTCGGAATTCCCGGTAAATCCTTCCAATCCGATCCAGATTCCGGAACTCCCGCCGCTAGCCGCAGCACGACCCAAACGGTCCCCGGCGGGATCCGGGATACCTGACGCAAGTTCCATATCGATCGTGCGTTGCAGCGCGTGTATACTATTGCGACGATGCCTTCCGAAGCCCCGACGACCGCGACTCGCCCCGGCGAAGTCACACTCCATGAAATTGATGACCTGCTCGATCAGGTTGCGCGCCTGGCCCGTTCGGAATCAACCCCGCATGAATTCCACCTCGAATTGCTCGAACGGGCAGTCCGGGCTCTGGGAGCCGTCGGCGGTCTCGTCTGGATCCGACCACAGGCCGGTGCGGTCGGGCTCGATTGCCGAGTTGATTTAACGAAGAATCGGGCGATCGAGGTTCTGGCAGAAGATCCCGGTCATCGCGAATTCCTGGAGGCGGTGTTTCAAAATGGTCAGGGGAGAATCGTTCTGCCGCAGGCCGCTTCGACGACCGGCGTGGCGCTGAATCCGACCGATTTTCTGCTGCTGATCTGCCCGATGGCGATCGGGGACGATGGAGTGCTTGGGGGAGTTCTGGAAGTTGCCCAGCGGGCAGGGGGCTCGCCGGCTTCGCACCAGGGTTGCCTGAGGCTCCTCGAAGCGCTCTCGGAACTGGCTGCCGATTTTCATCGACAGCGGCGGCATCGCATTTTGCAGGCAACGGCCCAGCGGTCAGAACGGGTGCAGCAGTTTTCGCTCCTGGCCCATGCTTCGCTCAATCTGCAGGCGACCTGCTGCACAATCGCCAATGAAGGCCGCCGGTTGATCGAATGTGATCGGCTGAGCATTGCCGTCCGACGTGGAAATTCGCAGCAACTGCTGGCTGTGAGCGGCCTGGAGTCGCTCGATCGACGGGCGAACATCGTCCGTTTGCTCGAAGATTTGAGTCGAGTCGTGACGGCGGCAGGCGAAGCGTTCTGGTTCTCGGGTGAAACCGAGCAGATTCCACCCCAGATCGCTGGCCCGCTGCATGCCTGGCAAGACGAGTCGCACGCCAGATCGCTGGCGATCATTCCATTGCGTTATTTGAACCAGTCGGGTCGTTCGACTGAATCGGAATCACAGGCCCAATTGCCGCCACCGCTTGGGGCGCTGATCGTCGAGCGCTTCGGGGGCGAGAAAACCGATGAAATCTATCGAAATCGTGTGGCGCTGGTCTGCAGTCAGGCCCAACAGGCACTTCAGAACGCCCTCGAATACGAGAGTTTTCCGCTATTTCGCCTGCTGTCCACCCTGAAACGATGGCGCTGGTTCGGCGCAGCGCGCCGCCTTCCGAAAACTGTGGCCGTGGCGGCGGTTGTCCTGGCGGCAATTCTCGCTCTGAGTTACGTCCCGACGAATTTTGAGATTGAAGGGCGGGGCACACTTCAACCCCGGAACCGGCGCAATGTCTTCGCCCGCAGCGATGGGATCGTCGCGGAAGTGCTGACCGATCATGCCCAGGAATGCCGTGAGGGAGACATTCTTGCCGTCATGACAAAATCGCAGCTTGATTTCGAGTCCAGCCGGGTCCAGGGAGAACTACAGACCGCGCGCAAGCGGCTGGCCAGCGTGCAGGCATCGCGGCTGGAACTCGCGCCGCAAACCGCGGCCGACCGCGAAAAGTACTACCAGTTGACCGCCGAGGAGGAAGAGGTTCAGGAGCTGCTGAAAAGTCTCATCGAGCAGAATCGAGTCTTGAAGGAGCAGCGCGATGATCTGATTGTCCACAGTCCGCTCACGGGCCAGGTTGTGACCTGGAACGTGCGGCAATTGCTCGAATCTCGCCCGGTGCAACGGGGACAGGTGTTGATGCAGGTGGCCGACCTGACAGGCCCCTGGGTCCTGGAAATCGAAGTGCCTGACGATCGCGTCGGCCATGTTCTCGCTGCCGAACGGGAACTCAAGCCCGACCTCGACGTGTCGTTCATGCTGGCAACTGAGCCCGGCGTGTCCTATCACGGGACCATTGAAAAAGTAGCCATGTCGACCGACGTGCGACCTCCCGAGAAGGCGAACGTTCTGGTGACGGTGAGGGTCGATCGTGACCAGATTCCGCGATTGCGCCCGGGTGCGACAGCGGCTTCTCACATTCACTGCGGACGTCGATCGATCGGGTACGTCTGGTTTCATACCGTCTGGGAAACCTTCCAGAAGAAAGTGCTGTTCTGACATGAGACAGAAAACTCTGCTCACGCTGATCCTGGCTGTCCTGGCAGTTCAAACCGCGGTGCCCGCGCCTCCCGAGAAGAGCGCTTCACCCAAGCTGCAACTCCCGTCCTCCCTGGTGACGGTGATCGAAGAAGTGGAGATCCCCGCCAAGGTCGAGGGAGTCCTGTCGGCAGTCGAAGTGCGGGAGGGTCAACTGGTCGATGCCGGAACTGTTGTGGCTCGAATTGAAGACGTCGAAGCCCGGCTGACCCACGAGCATTCCCGCATCGAATTCGAGATTGCGCGCAAGCAGGCCAGGAATAATCTGAAGGTCCGCATCGCGAAGACCGGGGCCGAAGTTGCGCGGGTCGAGCACAAGCGGGCCGTTGAATCGGTGGAACGCTACAAAAAGAGCGTGTCGGAAACTGAGCTCGATCGGCTGCGCCTGGCTACCGAAAAGGCCGACCTCGAGACCGATCAGGCTGTGCATGAACAGGAGACGGCGCAGCTTACGAGCGGCCTGAAGGAGACGGAAATGCAACTGGCGCAGCAGGCGATTGATCGCCGGGCAATTCTGTCGCCGATTTCCGGAATGGTCGTCCAGATCAACCTGCATCGTGGAGAATGGGTGCCCGCCGGCAAGACGGTGATTCGCGTCTTACGGGTGGATCGCCTGCGCGTTGAAGGCTTCGTGCAGACCCGCGATCTGCCGGGCGATTTGACAGGCCGGCGCGCGACGCTCGCGGTTGACCTCCCGGGACGTCCGGGTGCCGAGTTTGATGGGGCGGTCGTTTTCGTCAGCCCGGAAGTCAATCCCGTCAACGGTCAGGTGCGCGTCTGGGCCGAAGTTGAAAATCAGAAGCTGCAATTGATGCCCGGATTGAGGGGCACATTAACGATCCATCCGGATGCGGCGCAGACTGCTCGGCGCGAACGTCCGTGAAGTCCGATTCAACGCGATCCACCGGCATGAATTCGAGCGACCCGACAACGGCTGGGCTCGAGCGACCACTCTCCCTTCGCCGCCGACATGATCTCGAAGTTGTTCCGCAGATCTTTTCAGGACAGCGATACTGGGCGGTCAAGGATCCGGTTCGGCTCAGGTATTTTCACCTGCGGGATGAGGAATATTGCGTCTGGGAGTCGCTCGACGGCGAGGCGAGTTTAGCCGACATTCGGGCCCGGTTTGAACGCCGGTTTGCGCCGCGGCGGCTCGCGGCAGCCCAATTGCAGTCGTTCCTGGGGGCGTTGCATCACGAAGGGCTGATCGTCGCCGACGCACCTGGTCAAGGGGGCGAGATGCTCGAACGCCACCGCCGGGAGCGGTGGCGCAACTTGTGGGCAACCTTGTCGAACGTGCTGGCGATTCGGTTCCGCGGCCTTGATCCCGAGCGGTTTCTCAACTGGCTCGAGCCGCGATGTCGCTGGCTGTTCTCGCCCGCGGCCGGATGGGGAGCAGCCGGGCTCGTGCTCGGTGCCATCGCGCTGGTCGTCTTGAAATTCGAGGTCATCCAGTCACAGCTTCCTGAACTCGAGTCGCTGTTGACCCCGTCGACAGTGATCTGGCTCAGTCTGGCCCTGGCGCTGACGAAAGTCCTGCATGAACTCGGGCATGCGCTTGCCTGCCGGCGCTACGGCGGCGAGTGCCATGAAATGGGCGTGCTGCTGCTCGTGTTCACTCCCTGTCTGTATTGCAACGTTTCGGATGCCTGGATGCTCCCCAGTAAATGGCAGCGGGCGGCCATTGGCGCGGCCGGCGTGGTCGTGGAACTGGTGCTGGCGGCCGTCTGCACATATCTGTGGTGGTTCAGTGAGCCGGGTCTGTTCCATGCCTTGTGCTTTAATATCATGCTGGTCTGTTCGGTCGGGACGATCCTGTTTAACGGGAATCCGCTGTTGCGTTACGACGGTTATTTCGTGCTCGCTGACCTGGTTGAGATTCCGAATCTGGCGCAGCAGGCCTCGGCCGAGGTCTTTGGTGCGCTGACCGAATTCGTATTGGGCGTACCGCCACAGCATGATGAAGAATGCTCGCCCAGGCGCCGCATACTCCTGGCTCTGTATGCAACCGCGTCGGCGGCGTACCGGGTGGCCGTCATCGTCGGCATCGTGTGGCTCTTGCGCCGCGTGCTGCAACCGCACGGACTCGAGATTGTCGCGGATTTTCTGGGAATCGTCGCTGTGACAGGAATGGTGGCGGTGCCGCTATGGCGCGCCACGAAATATGTTCAGCAGGCCTATTGGAGCCGACAAATGAAGACTGGTCGCGCGTGCGCCAGCGGCGCAATTGCAGTCGCGGGTTTACTGATTGCCTTGCTCGTACCGCTGCCACACCACGTTCCCGCGCCGGCAGTCGTCGAAGCCGAGAGTGCCCGGCACGTCTACGTCCCAGTTGGCGGCACGATCGTCGATGGAGTACAAACTGGCGCCGCCGTTGCCACCGGAGATTCTCTGGCGGAACTTCAAAACCGCGAGCTCGATTTCGAAATTGTGAGATTGCGTGGCGAACGCGACCAGCAGGCCCTGCGCCTCGCAAATCTGAAGAATCGCCAGGCGCATGCTCCACGAGCCGCTGCCGAGATTCCCACCGCCGCCGAGGCTCTGGCTGACCTGGAAGAACGGCTCGCTCGTCGCCTCGATGATCAGCGGCGCCTATCGATCAAGGCGCCCACAGCGGGGACAGTGCTGCCGGTGCGATCCAAGCCCCGAACGTACGCCGCGGGCGAACTCGAATCCTGGACCGGCTTGCCTCTCAATCCGGCAAATCGCGGCAGCCATTTTGAGACCGGTACGCTGCTGTGCCAGATCGGCGACCCGGCACGACTCGAAGCCCTGCTCGTTCTCGATCAGCGCGACGTCGAATTCGTTCATGCCGGTCAGCGCGTGGAAGTCCAGCTGGACCAGTCTCCCGGCCGGCCTTTGTCGGGAACGATTCGCGAAATCGCTGAAATCGACCTGAAAGTAACACCGGCAGAATTGCTTCCCGAGGGGCCCGTTCCCACGCGACAGGACGAGATGGGGATTCCGCGCCCGGTCTCCACGGTCTACCAGGCCCGCGTCTCACTGGAAACCGGCAGCATGCCGATCCTGATCGGGCAGGCCGGCCGGGCCCGGATCAGCGCTGCCCCCATGTCGGCGGCCGGGCGACTGTTCCGCTACCTGAGTCACACATTCCGATTCGAATGGTGACGTCAGGAATGCAGCCGGGCCCGCGGCCGTTGGATCAACCCGGGCGATCAGTTCATGCGAGGATTTCTCGAACCACTTCTCCGTGCACGTTGGTCAGGCGGCGCTTGATCCCGTTGTGGTAAAACGTCAGCCGCTCGTGATCGATCCCCAAGAGGTGCAGAACAGTGGCATGAAAATCGTACCAGCTCGTGCGGTGCTCCACCGATTTATAGCCGATGTCGTCAGTGGCGCCATAGGTCGTGCCGGATTTCAACCCGGCCCCTGCCAGCCAGACGGTAAATCCGTTCTGATTGTGGTCGCGTCCTAATCCCAGCACGCCATCGGCTGACTGAGTGAACGGCGTCCGACCGAATTCGCTCGTGCAGATCACCAGCGTGTCTTCCAGCATACCGCGCTGTTTGAGGTCGCGCAGGAGGCCGGCGACGGGCCGGTCGATTCGGAGGGCTTCCTGGCCGTGATTCTGAACGACGTTCTCGTGGGCGTCCCAGTTAATCCGGGGCGACCCGAATGCGCCTCCTGAATACATCTGCACGAATCGTACGCCGCGCTCCAGAAGCCTGCGCGTCAGGAGGCAACTCCGTCCGAAATCGGCCGTTTCCGGGCGATCAAGCCCGTACAGCGTGTGAGTGGCCGAGGTCTCCCGGTCGAGCGCGGTCGCTTCAGGAACAGCCAGTTGCATGCGCGCGGCCATCTCGTAAGCTCGCATCCGGGCCGACAGGTCGTCGCTCCCGGGCCGCGCCTCGAGGTGCCGGCGATTGAGACCCTCGAGCAGTCGCCGGCTGGCGGCCTCAGTCGTCGCGTTGACTTCGCGCGCGGGAACGAGATCTGAAATCGCGGCGCCCTTGCTGCGCATCACGACTCCCTGATGCCGTGCCGGCAGGAAACCGTTGCTCCAGTTGATCGAGCCACCCGCAGGCTGGCCCCGGGGATCAGCCAGCACGACGTAAGCCGGCAGGTCTTCGGTCTCATTGCCCAGCCCGTACGAGAGCCAGGCTCCCATTGTCGGGAAACCATTGAGCCGGAAACCCGTGTTCGCCTGAAACGTGGCGGGAGTATGATTCGACGTTTCGGCGAACATCGAATGAATGACGGTCAAATCGTCGGCCACTTCCGCCAGATTCGGGAATAATTCAGAAACCCACAGTCCGCTCTGGCCTCTGCGCCGGAATTCCCAGTCGGGCTTTCGCAGCAGCCCGACCTGGCCGAAAAAAACATCGGGGCGTTCGTCGGCAGTCAGCGACTTCCCGTGCAGGCGCTCCAGTTCAGGCTTGTAATCGAATGAATCGACCTGGCTCATTCCGCCGCACAGGTAAATATGAATGGCGCGCTTCGCGCGCTGCGGGTGATGCGGCGGCGGATCAGATGCCTCACCCGGTACGACGGCGGCCGCGACTGGCCGATCGCCTTTCAGCAACGACAACAGCGCCGCGCCTCCCAGCCCGCAGACGGGCCACGATAGAAAATCGCGCCGCGTCGTGGCATCCAGGTTCATAGGACAGCTCCCGTGATCGTTACTCTGACACGCAGCGTCGTCAGTCGCAGCAGTGGCAGCAGATTACCTTAACGGAATCCGCGCCGCCTGTGTTCGCTGTAGCGCTCGAGTGAATCTTGAATGACGGCCGCCGTAAAGTTAGACGGAGTCAGGTCGTCGACTTCCACCGCCTTGCCTTCCAGTTGCTTGTAATCCTGAAAAAACCTTCGCAGCATCGTGAGCCGATGGACCGGTAATTCGCTGGCTTCCTTGAAGCCGTTGAATTCGGGGTCGTGAACGGCGACCGCCAGAATCTTGTGGTCGCGCTTTCCCGAATCGATCATTGTCATCAGGCCGATGGCTCGCGCCTTGACGAGCGTCAGCGGAACCACCGGCTCCTGGCACAAGACCAGCACATCAAGCGGGTCGTCATCTTCTGCAAGGGTCTGGGGAATAAACCCATAATTGGCTGGATAGTAGACGGCTGAGTACAGAACGCGGTCCATCTTCAAGAGGCCCGTGCGCTTATCGAGTTCGTATTTGACGCTCGATCCCATAGGAATTTCTATGATCGCGTTGAATTCACCGGGAATGTTCTCGCCGGGGGTGATATCGTGCCAGGGGTGCATCATCTGCCAAACTTTCTAGTCGACGTACAAAAACTCATTGGAATTGAAGAGCACGCGGGCGAACGCCGCGAGCCCGTGCTGGGTCGCGAAGTCCGTTGCCAGAGCCAACTCATCCGGGCGTGGTGCCCGGCTGAGCGCCAGAGTGTAGATTGTCGCGATCTGGTTCCCGGTATTCTCGCCAGCCTCGTGCCGTGCACGGTTGACCAGTCGCTCGGCCATGCGAAAGGTAAATGGATTGTTGAGGAGGGCGAGCGCCTGGAGTGGAGTGGTGGTGACAGCGCGGCGCGGCGTCGTGGTCGAAGGATCAGGGCAGTCGAACACGTCGAGAAACTCGTTGCGTCCTGAACGAACCCAGGTGCGATACAACGTCCGGCGGTTGAATTCGAAGCCAATCGGGTCAACCGGTTCGTAAAACTGCGAATTGAAGGTGAATGTCTTGAAATCATGGAAGCCGGGACCACCCATCCGTGGATTGAATTCGCCCGCGACGACCAGCACCGCGTCTCGCAGCGATTCGGCGTCGAGCCGATGCGGACTCTTGCGCCACAGCAGCCGATTCCCCGCATCGAATCTGGCTGCGTCGGCATTCGCGGCGGATCCCTGGCGGTATGTCGCCGATGTGACGATCAAGCGATGCAGGTGCTTGAGGGACCAGGGCCGCCCGGAGGAACCTGGCAGAACCTGGTTCGGGTTCCCCGGCTCCGGATTTCGAACTTCTTTCGGGTCAACGAGTTCGCTGGCGAGCCAGTCGAGCAGTTCGGGATGCGATGGACGCCCGCCGTTGAATCCGAAGTCGTTCGGCGTGTCGACGATTCCGATATCGAAATGGTAGTGCCACAGCCGGTTGGCGATGACGCGCGGCGCGAGTGGATTTCGAACGTCAGTAATCCACTCGGCCAACCGTCGGCGCCGGACCCCTTCGGAGTCGTCTGACGTCAGAGTCAGATCGGGAGAGAGCCCCGATAGCGCGCGGAGCGCCGCGGGGGGAGCCACTTGCTGCTTCTGAGCCGGGTTACCGCGGGCCAGCACGAAAGTCGCTTCAGCCGCTCCTGGCGCGACGGCGTATGTCTTTCCTCCGGTGAGCAAGCCCAGCTCCTGCCGGACGTTTGAAAGCAGCAGAATGGTCCGATTGCGAGTGCGCGCCTGTTCTGGGGTGAGTTCTGCCCGGAGCTGCTCCTCCGTCACGTTCTCGCTGGGGACACCGGCGAGCGCTGCGACTTCATCTGCGGAAAGAGCTCGGTCGAACAGGGCAGCGCGATCAATCGCGGCTGCAATGAAGCGGTCGCCACCCGGTGGACTGTGCCGCAGACCAAACAGGACCTGCGATTTTCCCGCCTCAAAAGTGGCCAGGGAGGGCGCCGTATAAGGCGTGCCGTAGAGCCGGCCGTTGCGGTAGGCCGTGATGGTGCGGTCGGCGGCAAACACCAAAGTGATCTGCACCGGGATTTGATCGGCTTCCTTTTCCGCGAGAGATTGGAAACTCTGCCAGCGAGAATACCCGTTGCTCCCGGCCATCCACTGGCCCGGCTCCTTCTCGCCGTAAACGACTGAATCGAATACGGCACCGGTCGAACTCTGGACGGTCATTGCCCCGCCGCCGCGCTGCCCGAGCCCTGTCAGCGTCAGCCAGACTGCCAGCGTGCGAGTTGCGAGGTCGGCCTTGAGCGGTGCTGTTTCGACGAAACTGTCGATTCCGTCCAGCAGCAGCCGGCCCCCTTCCACGTGGGCCCGGCCGTGCGCGGTCCCGTGCAACTCCCCCAGGGAATCCTTGAGGTCGCCATCAAACTCCCAGTTTGAGATGGGACGTGGGAGCTCCGCTCGAATCGCGGGATCGACTCGACGTGCCGCGAGCACTCTGGCCCGGGCCGGCTCATCGAATGCCGCCAATTCAGCCGCCAATTGTTCTTCGCGGCGTGTCAGGGCGTCGCGCAATTCGGCGATCGCCCGGATCGCTTCCGGCGCGGCCCCGGGGACGACGGTGTCTCGATCGCCGTGTTTGACGCCCGTGAAAACCGCGGCGACATTGTAATACTCGGCCTGCGAGATCGGATCGAATTTATGATCGTGGCAACGGGCGCAGTTGAGGGTCAAGCCCATAAATGTCTGTCCGGTCACGCCGATCAGGTCTTCGAGTTCGTCCTGACGGACGACTGCTTTCATCGCTGCGCTTTGCTGCGTCTGCCCGACTTCATCCCAGGGGGCGGCGACGAGAAAACCGGTGGCGATCACGGCTCGGGGATCACCTGGGTGCAGGACGTCTCCTGCCAGCTGCTGCCGTACAAACTCGTCGTACGGCAAGTCGGCGTTCAGCGCAGAAACGACCCAGTCGCGGTACGGCCATGAGTTCGGCCGCAACTTGTCGCGCTCGAATCCCTGGCTTTCGCCAAATCGGACAATGTCGAGCCAGTGTCGTCCCCAGCGTTCACCGTAGTGCGGTGACTTGAGAAATCGATCGACAAGCCGTTCGTAGGCGTCCGGCGACGTATCAGCCACAAATCCCGCGACTTCTTCGGGAGCGGGGGGCAATCCCAGCAGATCGTACGACAACCGGCGAATCAAGGTTCGCTGATCGGCCGGAGCAGCAGGCTTAAGTTTGCGACTTTCGAGCGACGCGAGGATGAAATAATCGATCGGGTTTCTCGGCCAACCCGCATCGCGAACCGCGGGCAGACTCGGTCGCCGGACTGGTCGGAGCGACCACCAGTCGTAGCCGGCGCGGGTCTCGCTGGAATACTTGAAGGGGTCGATCGGGTCAGTTCCCCACATTGCGCCGCCGCCAATCCAGCGGTTCAAGATCATTTTCTCGTTGTCGGCAAGCGGCTTCTTCGGTGGCATTTCGTTGCTTGAAACGCGCTCCCAGAGCAGGCTTTCGCCCGCGTTGCCCGGCACAATCACAGGACCGCTGTCGCCGCCTGAGCGTGCCGATTTCGAACTCGAGAGGTCAAGACCACCCTTTTTGTCGGAGCTGTTATGGCACGCCAGGCATTTTCGCGCCAGGAGCGGAGCAACTGCCGCATCAAAATCATCGGCTCGTACTGTCGAGTCTGCGAGACAGGATGCCAGCAGGATGAGACCGGCAGCGAGTGCCGACCTCGACCGAGGAACAAGAGTCCCCGGTGCACCGTTACTTCGTGAGCCAAACCCGAAAATCCTGGATCCCTTCCGAAGACATTTCCGGTACGTTCCGCCGCGTTGGGGTTCCGGTACGGGGCGATTCCTTCTCGTGCGGTCTCGGAGAGTCACTTGAAATCTCAGGCGGGAACGACGCTGGGAGTGTTGAGGAGTAGTCTCGGAAAAACTTCCGGGAGGGTGAAACTTCCGCTGAGCCTGGGGTCTCGTTCCCGGCTCGGCCGGAGCCTCACCCTCCCGATGAAAAGACAGTCAATCGAAACGGTGTCGGTCACCGTTCTCGATGGATCAGACGACCTTCGCTGATGCGGGCACTTCGAATCCCTTGCGGTACTCGCGGGTCAATAGCGGGTTGGCCTTGTCGCTCATCCCCCCCATAAACGTCTCGGCCTTGCCGTCGACCGTGAGTGGCGCACCAAACGTAAACTGCGTGGATTGCAGATCGACCTGGTTATCGGCCAGGTGATGCTTGACCCGTTCAAAGGTTTCCAGGCATTCGTCCTTGAGCTTGGCCGATTCCAGCCGCTTTTGCGTGTCGGCGGCGCTCAACGGTTCGCCGAGCCGGTAGGAGACATTCCCCAGATGGCACAGCGCGCTCGAGAGGTGGCCTTCGAGGATGTCGGCGTTCAGGTCTTCGACCTTGCGGCTGCGAACCCCCTTGACGAAGTTCCCGTAGTGGTCGCCTCCCTCATTAAACTTCTTGACTTCGTTGCCGGCCAGGTCGAAAACGACACCGCCGCTGTAGTCTCCCATGACGGCGTAGCCCTGGGTCCCTTCGAAGATCACGCCGACCTTCGATCCCTTGAGCGAATCGGTGACGAGTCCGCGGACTTCGAAGACCAGCGTCTTGTCGCCGTAATCGAAGATGCTGACTTGCGTATTTGCCGTTTCGCCGGCGTCTTCATAGCCGAAGCGGCCGCCGTAGCTGACAACGCCGCGGCCGATGTCGGTCAGCCCCAGGCCCCAGCGGGCCAGGTCCATCTGATGGATTCCCTGATTTCCAAGGTCGCCGTTGCCGTAATCCCATTGCCAGTGCCAGTCATAGTGGAACTGCCGGCGCGAGAGGGGACTCATGGGGGCCGGCCCGCACCAGACGTCGTAATTGACGCTGGCAGGGACCTGATACGTGCCACGGGCGCCGATCGATTCACGGCGCTTGTAGCACAACCCGCGGGCGAGCTTGAGATCGCCGATGCCTCCGGAATGCAGGAACTCCATCAATCTGCGCGTCCCGACGGATGACCGGCTTTGCGTGCCGGCCTGGCAGATCTTGTTGTGCTTGCGGGCCGCGTCGACGACGCGCCGCCCTTCGCTGACGTTGTGGCTCACAGGTTTTTCGCAGTACACATCTTTGCCAGCCTGAATCGCCCAGATGGCTGCCAGCGAATGCCAGTGATTCGGCGTGGCGACCGTGACGATATTAATGCTCTTGTCTTCCAGCAGCTTGCGCAGATCGGCGAAATACTCGGGCCTCTTGCCGGTCTTCTTCTCGACGTCGTCGGCCGCCTTCTGCCCGACCGCTTCATCGGGATCACCGATCGCCACGACTTCGCAGTCTTTGCGGCCGACAAATCCGCCCAGGTGATCCTTGCCCCGGCCATGAACGCCCAGCACGGCAATCCGCAACCGCTCGTTCGGACTCGACGACTGCTCGTCGGCGGAGGCTGGCGCCGGCAGACTCGCTCCGGCCATCGCGGCGGCGGCGGCTGTCAACATGGACTGTTCCAGGAATTCACGACGGCTTTGCCTGAACATCAGAGAGTCTCCTTGTTCTGGTTAAAGGTGATTTGACCGCCCCTACGCGTCCTTCACCGCGGGTTTCCTGCTCCCGGGCTCGGGCTCATTATTAGGTTTCTCTTCAGCGGGCTGCTGGCCTGGCTCGCCTTCCTTCCGATCCTCGGCGTTCGGGCTTGCCGGCGGATCGTCGTCAACGATCTCGGAACTGCGAAACAACACTTCAATCAGGGTCGTTACCCCCCGTAGTGACTTGGGATTATAACCCTTCCGGAAATGAACCCGCCAGACTAAGTCCCCCTCGAGCGTTTCGATTTGTTCAGGCGTCGTGGCAATGTAAGTGTTCAAGACTTCGCCAGGTCGTAATTCCCGATCAAGATTCTGCCCCTTGATCAACCACGGGCTGTCGGGCGATTGATCAAATACGAGCACGTGAGCTGCTCTCTTTGCACGTTCTGAAACGTTGCACACGAAGTTGTTCGTGAAGAACAGGCCGTAGGCCTTCTTCTTGTCCAGTTCTTTCGTGAATACCAGCGTGGAATCGAGAGGCACGAACTCCTGGTCTTTGGAGACATTTGCGAATTGCAGATGCAGCTTCAGGACGGGTCCCTCAGAGTCCTTCCTTTGTTCGGAATCCCGGTCAAAGTACTCAAATTCTATCGGGCCGCGCGTAACGCGTAGCGGCGTCACCAGAATCGATCCGAACCGGCGCGATTCCCCAAGCCGGAGGATATTCGCAACCGGAACCTCCTTCTCGGGCGGGAGCCACTTGAAGAGCCTCACATTCGTCTTGCCTCCTTTCGGCGGCGTCGGCGGGACCAGATCTGGCAGATCGAGCGTCCGCTGGCTTACCGAAAGGACCCAGAGCAGATAACCGCAGGCGATCGTTACCGCGCTCGCATAACTCAGAAGCAACTTGAAGGCTAACGGCGAGACTCCCGACCGTACCGATCGGATTGTTTGTTTCGTAAGAGGGACCGCTGACTCCATCAAGCTTTGATCGGAGTGAACGGTCGCCAGCTCCGGGAATACACCGACGGCGCCATCTTGGTTATTTGGCGATGATTCTTCACCAACGGGTGCCGGCGGCGTCGCGCCCGCGTCAGGCGAATTGCTCGAATCCAGAGACTCGGTGGCGACGACGAACCCCACGACTGTCGTTTTGTGCGAGTTGTCCGCATCTTCTGCGGCCGGATCTCCCGATTCCGCGAGGATGACGGCCGGAACAGGCTCGACTGTGGGAGGTGCTGTCGGCGCCTCCCCGGCGACTGAACCTGGGGTCAGGTTCTGACCGGCGGGGACGTCGGCGCTTGTAAGAACAGCGCCAAATGCCTCTGCGGCGCCAGCGGGCTCCTTCTCGATCGGGGGAACCCAGAAGTCCATCCGGACGGTATCTGTATCGGGATTTGGGACGGCTCCCGCGTCGCCCTCACCGGCGTCAAACATGATACTGGCTTCGGCCGGCGTCGCCGATTCGACGGCCGGCGTCTGCAAATGCGTTCCACAATGGGGGCAAGCGACGGTCGTTCCCGGCAATTCAGCGAGCAAGCGCCCGTGGCAGGCGCCGCAGATCAACTCCATCACGGTTCAAATCTCCGCAGCCCGTGGTTTTGCCACCACCCAATGTTTTGATGCGTTGCTTACCGATCCCCGGCATTTCTGCCGACGATCGGTGCCAGTTGCACGACCTGGAGGCGAGCCAAGGCACTCCAATCTATTGTGGAAAGCGGAGAGTTGTGAAGCAAGCCCGGCGTTGTCGTGTGCGGCACAATTGCCACAATCGGCACATCGCACAGATGCTGTAAATCGGCCGGGTTGGTCGCAGGCGATAGGTCGGCGGGATCTGGCGGGAGAGACTGATTCAGCACGATTCCGGCAACAGAGAGCCCGCGGTTACGGGCGGCTTCCAGAGTCAGCAGCGTGTGGTTGATCGTTCCCAGCCCCAGCCGCGCTACGACGATCAGCGGAAAGCCGAGGTCGCGGGCCAGGTCGGCGATCGTTTCCGAATCAGTGATAGGTGACAGAATCCCTCCGGCGCCCTCCACAACAACGATATCAGCACGCCCTTCCCAGTAGTTGATACCGGTGCGCAGTAATTGTGGATCGACCTGCACTCCTTCGAGACGGGCCGCAGCGGGAGGCGAGAGCGGCGCGTGAAAGCGCTGCGGGGCAATCTTCTCTGCCGGAACAGGCGCCCCCAGGGCTGTCTGGAGTTGCGAGACATCGTCCCAGATCGGGCCTGTCGGCTCGGTCCGGCTGCCTGACACGGCAGGCTTATAGGCACCCACGCGGATTCCCGATCCGCGCAGCGCGCGAATAATTGCCGAGGCGACAAACGTCTTGCCGACGCCGGTATCAGTTCCGGTGACAAAGAGACCCTGGAGAGCCATATTGCCTTTCAGATGAAGCGCACGCGAATTTCGGCCCCGGTCCCAATCTTGAGCGCCTGGGCAGCGTGTCCTTGAGTCTGCGCCACCTCGAGTAAACCCGAACTGCCGACCAGTGCCAGCAAGGAGCCCGGGGGTTGATCGGCGTAGCACCGGCTGATACCGGTGATGAGCCTGCCCGCGATCTCGATACGACATCGCGATCGAACGTCATCGGGCGGAAGGTCGGTCTCGCTGATATTCGAAATGCAGTTGCCGAATGCGTCAATGAATTCGATCTCGCCGATCAGGACATTGGGTTCGCGCCGGAGAACGGGCTGGGCAAGGTTAGCCAGCTCTCCGGGATCGATCGGCGGACCGAACTCGGCAACGTCGATACCGAGACTCCAGTGGGCCGCAACAGGAGCCAGAATATCGCGGCCATGAAAGGTTGCCGATACCGGCTGCCGCCAGAATCGGACTTCGGTCACTCGATGGATTCGTCGCGGAGGATATCGGCGGAATAGCGTTCCCAGCAGTCCATTGTCGGAAGCCAGGAATCGCTGGTTTGCCGCCTCAGCGGCCAGGAGTGCCCGCGGGCTGCCGACTCCCGGATCGACGACGGCAATGTGAATCGTCTGCTCCGGAAAAGTACCCGCGATTTCCGCGACGATCGCCGCCGCTCTGCGAACGTTCTGGGGCGGAACGGTGTGGGTCACGTCGATGATCCGCGCGTCGGGATTGATCGACAGGACAACGCCCTTCATCTGGGCGACGTAACTGTCCGATGTGCCGAAGTCGGTCGTGAGGGTGATGACGTTTGAAATGATGGATCCGGGACGTGAGAATCGGTTTTACAGGGCTGGTTTCACGGGGAGCGGCCGCGAATCAATCGCCGCCATTACCAGGCTAAACAATCTGCAGCAATTCAACTCTTTTGAATTCGCGGTCGAGTTCGGCTTCGTCCAGGCGTCCCTGAGGAACGAGGGTGGTCTCGGCGAGACGGCCGCTAGTGACGTCCCGACCCTGGACCGAGATTCGGCCGTCGCTCGAATACCGGCAGACGACCTCGATCGGCGACCGCTCGGGGAGATCGGGCGGGAGCCCGCTGAGCACGAATTCGCCGATTTGAACGCAGGCATCGGCTTCATGCGCCTCCCCCTCGAGAACGCGAAGCCGCACCTGACGCTGGTTGGGGCTGCTGGTATAGTAGGTACGCGTGCTCTCGGTGGGGAGCGGAGAATTCTTCGGAATGAGAATACTGTTGGCATAGCCCGCGGGCGTGCGGACGGCAATTCCCAGGCTGTGCGAGTTGACATCGACGGTCTCAAATCCGACCCAGATATCAAGGGCCGAGGGCGCAATCGCGGTTCCGTTTGCGGCGGCCCGTGACAGCAACAGGCCTCCATGCAGCGCCGCACCCTGCGCGACGACTTCGTCGGCCGACAAACTGCAGTCGGGATCGCGCCCTGACAGCCGGGTGATCATCTCGCGGACATGCGGAACGCGCGTCATCCCGCCGACCAGTAAAACCCGGTCAATCTGGCTCCATTGGAGACCAGCATTCTCGACGACCAGTTCGGTGGTGGCTTCGGTGCGCAGCAGAAGATCGGCCGTCATTTGATCGAAGCGTTCCCGCGTCAGCTCCAGCGCCATCCGGCGATTCGCGTGCGTCACCATGACATGCGTCGCAGTGCGGGCACTGAGCGAATGTTTGGCGTGTTCCGCCGCCTGGTACAGAAAGGCCAGCGACTGCGGATCGTCGCGCGGGTCGGCGTCATGCTCTTTGCGAAATTCATCGGCGAGAAATTCAACCAGGCGCGAGTCCCAATCACGACCTCCCAGCCGCACGTCACCATCGGTTGCCAGTGTTTCGAACCGCGAGTCCGACATGCGGACAATCGAAACGTCAAACGTTCCCCCCCCCAGGTCGAAGACGAGGGCCGTCGACGGTTCATTGCGGAACTGGGCTGCCACGTCCTCCAGCCGATCCTTCCCGCGGCGATGCTTTTCAAAGGCGAACGCCAGGGCGGCTGCGGTTGGCTCGTTGATCAGATCGAGGACGTTGAGGCCGGCAATCCGGCCGGCGTCCTGCGTTGCCTTGCGGCGGGTATCATCGAAATAGGCAGGGACGGTGATGACGGCGTGCTGGACCGGGCCAAACCGGGCTTCGACGTCGGCCTTGATCCGCTTGAGAATCATCGCCGACAGAATCTCGGGACGGTACGTCGCACCACCGAGCGCGCGGGAATAGCGGGAGTCGCCCATGTCGCGCTTCACGCAAACGGCTGTGCGGTCGGGGTAGACGCACTCGCTCCGCTTGGCTTCACGGCCGACGATGACCAGTTCGTCGTCCAGTACCAGGACGCTGGGGGTGATCAGTTCGCCCTCGCGATTCGGGATGGTCTGTGGAGTTCCGTCACGCGTGAGGCGCGCCGCACATGAGTACGTGGTCCCCAGATCGATTCCGATCAAACCAGTGAATTCGGCCGGCTTCGGCATAGAACTCCAAGATAGCAGATCAGAGGGGGTGGTTCAAAAGGGCCCCGGGCATTGTAGGCACGGCAGCAAATCTCACTTTCCGAGACGGAGTTTCCGCTATAGAATGCAGTCAGGACTGGGTTTGCAACGCGATTGCGTTTGGTCTTTGGATATCAACTCGTCTTTCGGAGCAACGTATGCGACGCGCACGCTGGGGCATGACTGCTCGAATCGGACTCATAGGGGCGCTCGCGGTAACGCTCGTCATCGCAGTGTCGCTCCCCCCGGCCGTCAGCGACGCCGCCCAGAAAGACAAAAAGTCCGACGATGTGTCTAAACCCGAATTACTGACGCTGCGAACTCCCGACGAAGTCAACCTGCACATCACGTATTATAAGTCGACCGAAGAAAAAGATGCGGCTGTGGTTGTGCTGCTGCACATGAAAGACGGCAATCGATTTGTCTGGACGTCCGACAATGGTTTTGCCCAGTTGCTGCAGAAAAACGGATTTGCAGTGATCGCCGTCGATCTGCGATTTCACGGCGAGAACAAGGCGGGGGGGGCTGTTCCGGCGGCAAATCCGAATCAGACGAAGGGCAAGACGAAAGGCAAAAAGGCAGCAGGACTCGACCTCAAACAGGGAGACTACGAGGCGATGTGGGCTCAAGACATGGAGCGGGTCAAGACCTTCATCTTTGAGGAGCACCAGGCGGGTCGCTTGAACATGAATAAAATGGGGATCGTCGGTCCTGAAATGGGAGCCAGCATTGCCGCCCAGTATGCGCTGTTCGATTGGGCCAAGGAACCTTACGACGATGGCCAGCCGGGATTTCAGACGCCGCGCGGCCAGGACGTCCGGGCGCTGGTCCTGATTTCGCCCGAAGAAACGTATCACGGAAGCAACATTCGGCTCTCGAAGATCATCACGGTTCTCAAGGATCCCGACAAACAGATCGCGTTCCTGATTTGCTCCGGAAACGACAAGAAGGAAGAAGATCAGGCGAAAAGGATCTTTGACATGGCCAATCCGACGCTCCCCAACAACAAGGAAAAGGACCGGTTGAACTCGGATCGCATGTATTTGAAGACCTACCAGGCGAAACTCATGGGGACCGACCTGCTCGACCAGCGTCTGCCGATCGAGGAGAACATGCTGGTATTCTTCGACAAACACCTGAAGAAGATTGACAGTCCGTGGCGGGAACGGCAGAACAAGCGCGATCGCAAGAAGGCCAAGTGATCCCGGCCTGACCGCACAGGCGGGAATGCGCCATTGTTCGGGGCGGGCGTGTGCAATCGCTGCTGGTGACCAGTCAGCTACTTGCTGTCGCCGAGTTCGCTGTGGGCGTCGGTTCCGACCGCGGCCACGGCCATATCGACCTCGATCAGCGCCGCTCGCCGGAATTCATCACTGGTGGCGGCCAGCGCCTTCTCTTCGCGGGTCAGCGATACCTGAAATCTCGCGAGCCCGAACGGCACATCGTCGCTGCGCCACAAAGACGCGGCGTTTGTCGAGCGGGTGGTGGATTGCTTGAAGATCCGGCTGCCTTTGAACAGTCGCGCTTTCACCGTGTTTCCCGCGAGTTGCAGCTCTTCGGGATCATCTCCCTCGGACTGCAGATTGGAGTAATACGTAACGAGTGCCACGGTGGGATAAACGGCGAGTGCCTTCTCCTGGACGGGTTCGGGCTCGCGCATTCCGACGCGGCGAAAGCCTTTGACAATCGGCAGGAATGTCACGGGGATCGTTTCGTCGTCAACGATCTTTCCGATCACCCGTTCTTCGGGGATCAGGACTTTGTAGACGTACAGGTCGCCCGGACCAGGTTCTTTGTCGAGCCCTCCCGGCTTGGTCAGGGTTTTGAATTCGACCCAGCGACAGGCAAGCTCCTTGCCGTCGACCGTTGTCGATTCGCGCCCCACTGAGCTGATGGTCAATTCGCTGCGCCATTCCAACTCTTCGTCACCGGCCGTCGATTCTGGACGGGAGCGGGTTTGCTTGTAGGTCCCTTCGAAACGGACCCAGGTGCCGTCTTCGGCGGGCAGGCTCCAGATCAACACCTGGGCTGACGCCGGGGTTGTAAATCCACCCAAAGAGGCGGCGAACAGCGTCAGTCCGCCGATGAGAAATGCGCGCATGATTTCAACCTCGCAAGCTTCGGAAGGCGCCACCGCGGCGACGGAGCGGCCGTTCACCGGTGGCCATTTGCATCGGCCGACTGAGGAGCAGTCTCCGGGCGCTGAATCGCGGTGCCCTGGCTCTGCTTGGAAACGATCGGATCTAATTCGTTACTGAGTTTGAAGCTCTTCGGTACGTTCTGGTCGAGCCACTTGCGCAAATTCGCGAGAGCGGCGTCGATGCCCGCCGGTTCGACGACCACCTTGGCTACAAGCGGAAGGACGACGTCAAAGGCTTCCTGAACGGTGCGCTTGTGGCTGGCCAGTGCAGGCTTCTCAATCTGAAGCAGAAAACCTCGCTTGAGCCTGGCGTCCTCTTCTTCGAGAGGTTTGAATGCTCCGTAGACCTTCATGAACCCGAGTCGCCAGATGGCAAGCTTTGGTTCCTTATTGTAGGCTTCGGTCATTTGCTGGGCGAGTTGCGCCGTTTCATATGCCAGGAGTCCCAGGTCGATCGGAGGGGCGGACTCGTAGGGCAAGCGCCCCAGCGACTGGGCGGCTTCGGCCCGCACGAGCCAGGGGCGGCTCGGGTCGGCCAGGACGAGAGCCAGCGCCTGAGGGACAACGGCATGTTTGTCGGCATTCTGAATGACCGTCAATCGCCCCAGCCCTTCGGCCAGCCGAAATTGATACCAATCGTGCTCTTTAGCGCTTCCGTTCATCTGGCTGACGAGTGTGTCAACGAGCCGATATCGCTTGAGCGTCGGCAGTTCGGGCAGCACCGCCAGTCGCACGAGGCCATTCACACCCCAGACCCGCACGGCCGTCAGTTGATTCGAATCCTTGACCAGATCGAGAAGGGCGTCGTAGGCTTTAGTGCAGGGGACGGCGGCCACCTTGCCTTCAGCGTCAGTCTCATTGATATCGGCCAGATCCGCCAGCAGAATCGCACCGTTCAGCCGGGCGACGAAGTGATATTGAAACAGTTTCGGCGCTTCTTCGGCCACCTGTTTGAGCATGTGTATGCGAACTTTTCGCGGGTTTCCGCGACTGGGAAACTGGCTCAAGTCACGAAATATCTTTTGCCGGTTTTCGGTGGCCTTTTCGCGATCTTCCTTCCGCGTCAGCTGCGACAGCTTCCAGCGGAGCACATTTGTGACAAGTTGTTTATCGGCCTCGTTGGCGAAGTCACCGGCCGTGAGAATACTGGTGTATTGCGCGAGCATGCGCTGTCGCACACGCGCCACACCACCGAACGGGTCCTCAATCCATTCTTCGGTGGTGGTGAACGCCTCGGGGGGCTCCTGCGGAACAGTATAGCCCTTGGGCAATTTGACGTTGTCAATCTCTTCTGAGGTGGTTTCCTTTTTTGGAGCGGCCTTCTTTCCCGGTCCCATCCCGCGACCGCCCGGATTCATCGGATCAAACGGACCCCCGCCGCGATTGGCGCCGTGACCGGATGGGCCCGTTTGGCCGCCACCGGACTGACGCTGCATCGCTTTCATGTAGTCTTCTTGCGTGGTGCCGCCGCCGGGCTTCTTCTTCGGCGTTTGGGCTTCAACCGTCGCCGCGAAACAGAAGCACAAAGCCAGCGTCGCCCCACCGAATGCCAGGCTGGCGGTGAGAACACCTTTCGCGTTGGCGACTCGAGCTGAAGGGGGAGTCGGCGAGAGATCGGGCATTATTTGGCGCGGCACGATGGGGGAGAATCCTGACTCACGATTCCCTGGATCTGATGACTCGACTTCCGACGAATCGGTTGCAAGCGCGAACGGCCTTTTGACGCACGGACGAGGTTGTAGAATACCAATGGAACGGCAAGAATGCCAACGCCCTGACGTGAATCAGTGTGCACCCCCGTTTAACCTATCAGCACCTGTCAGCGACTGTCAAGTTTTTTTCAGAGGGATGTCCCGATTTACGTCATGTCCGATCCCAAACGCCCTCTGCTGTTTACCGATCCGGTATTCCTCGAACACCAGACTGGCGATCACCCCGAGTCCCCGGAGCGGTTGCGGTTTCTTCAGGAAATGCTGACACGGCACCCGGTCGCATTGCGGTTCGACCATGGTTCGTTTCAGCCTGCGCAATCGGCACAACTCGAACTCGTGCACGATTTGGCGTATCTCGAGTCCGTCCGGCGGTTCACCGCGGCCGGCGGTGGGCACATTGAAGCCGACACGGTCGTTTCATCCCGGTCGTATGACGTTGCCTGCCAGGCGGCAGGGGCGGCCGTTGCGGCAGTCGATGCGGTGGCTGCGGGCACTGCGCCGCGGGCGTTATGTCTGATTCGCCCCCCAGGGCATCATGCGCTCCGCGATTCGGCGATGGGCTTTTGCCTTTTTAATAACGTCGCCGTTGCTGCAGCGTATGCCCTGAAGAAGTACGGAATGAACCGGGTGCTGATCGTCGACTGGGATGTGCACCACGGGAACGGCACGCAGGATTCGTTCTACCATTCAGATTCGGTGTACTTCCTGTCAATCCATCGTTCGCCGTTCTATCCCGGAACCGGTGCGGCCGAAGAAACCGGCAGCGGGAGGGGCCTGGGAACCAAATTCAACGTACCGATTCGATACGGGACTCCCCGCCACAGCTACCTGGAAGCATTTCAGACGGCCCTGGAACAGGCGGCGTCGCGCGCGCGTCCTGACCTGGTCCTGATCAGTGCCGGTTTCGATGCACACTACGCCGACCCGGTGGGATCGCTGCGGCTGGAGACTGAAGACTTCGCACCGCTGACGAACCTGGTGTGCCAGGTGGCCGAACAGTACTGCCAGGGGCGTCTGGTGAGCCTGCTCGAAGGGGGCTACAACGTGGCCGCCCTGGCGGAATCGGTTGCCTGCCATATGGAGTCGCTGGCGTAGCCCAAGTTCGACTTCGTAACCGGCTCGCCCGAGGACGTCCATCACCTCTGGTAAATCGGCAGGTATCCGTTTTCGAGCTGCAGGATCGTCGAGTTCATCGCGGTGGTGTACACGGGCCCGACGTGGCCATCCTTCCAACTCCCGTCGGCCGACTGCTTGCGCAGGATGTTCTGGCTGATCGTACGGAAGTACGTCCTCCATTCCTCGCCCCCCATGCGGTACATCACCTGCGCGTAGTAGTAATGGGAATAGTGCCAGTGGCCAAACGAACGGGCATCTTCACCGCCCGGCGACAAATTCGCTTTGCAGAAGTTGAGCAGTTTTTTGACGTACTCAGAATCATACTCGCCCGAATTGAACAGGCAGGCCACGGCGGCGGCTGTGATCGGCGGTCGCGAGCCGCCCCCTTTGATGCTGTACTGCACTCCTCCCTCGGGAGTCGTGCATTTCTTGATGTATTCAACGGCCCGGTCAATAACCTCCTTCGAGACGGGGACCCCGGCGTTACGGCAGGCACGCAACCCCTGCACCTGCGTGATGCACGTCGATCCCTCATCGAAGTCGCCGCCGTCCTTGGCCGAAACGTAGCCCCAGCCGCCGGCAGTCGTCTGCGCCTGGCCGCAGAAAACAACCGCGCGGGTCAGCACGCGGCGGAGTTGTTCGCGGCGCTCGGCGTCTTCTTCCTCGCCGAAAATCTGCGACAGGAACAACATCGAGAAGCCGTGCCCGTACATGTAGTGGTAGTCGTTCTTGTACCCGATGAGCCCGTTGGGCTGCGTGCCTCCACCGGGCTCCGCCAGATCGAGCAGGTAATCGACCGCCAGGCGGATATTCTTGGCGTACTTGCCGCGCGTCGTCGTTGAACCCTCACAGGCCATGGCATTCCCGGCGAGGGCCGTCATGGCGACCCGGTACTGCATCTGGTTGGCTTCCCAGTAACCCTGCCGCTTCTGCTCGCGCGCGAGCCAGTCCAGAGCGCGGCCGACAGCGGCCTTGATCTTGGGATCGAGTCGCCCGGCAAATACCTCGGGCCGGGCGCCGACAACGAGTCCCGCCCCTGCTGCCGCCAGGAATTGTCTCCGCCGCATGGTCAGCGTCTCCTCGACGTCTCGAAGGGTGACTCCCCGGCTCCAGAATAGAAAGCGCTGTCGCTGGCAACAAGTTCAATTGTCGATTGCGGTGCCGGGGCGTGCTGCCTGTCCGGGCGAATCCGCCGGTCAATAGGCGTCGCCACCGCCGGACTTCCGGCGACCGTGACCGTTTCCGTTTCCATTACCGTTCCCGCCCACCTTTTTCTTCTGCGTCGATGCGAACCGCACGTTTCCCGGGCCGAGTACCTGTTCGAGTTCAGTGGCCAGGGCCGCATCCGCGGCGACTTTCACCGATGCTGAAGGCTGCAACAGATACTTGAAACGAATCAGCGGATTGCGATCATCGAATGACTCGATGACGACCGCGACGCCGCACCGTCCGGGATGCCGGCGCAGGATTTCGCCGACCTGGTCGATTTCCGACTCGGCGTGCAGGCCGCGCTGAAACTTGATGGCCACCTGATCGGTGAATTTGCGGGACGCCTCTTCGAGAGTGATGAGCTGATTGACGACGACATTGGGTTCGCGGCCGCGGCGGTCGACCCGGCCTTCGATGAAGCAGATCGCCTCTGGTTTGACGTGCTCGCCGAGGCGGGCAAAATCTTCCGGCCACATGATGCAGCGGACGGTGCCGCGGACGTCTTCGAAGTCAAAGTTTGCGTAACGGGTGTGGCCGTTGCGGCTGGGCTTTTTGGTATTGGTCCGCTTGATGGCCGAAATCATTCCCCCCAGGCGGACATCAGCCCCGTCATTGAGCGCAGCCAGTTCCACGGTGGTGTGGGTCGAATAGAGTTGCAGCGTCGAGGAATGCTCGGTGAGGGGATGCGACGTCAGATAAAAACCGAAGACTTCCTTTTCGTCAGCCAGTTTCTGGGCGTGCGTCAGCGGAGGGACATCGGGCAGGACGAGAGCCGTTCCCTGCGCCGCCTGGACTTCGTCTTCGCCGCCGAACAGGTTCTTCTGTCCGGCCAGCTTGTCCCGATACTTCGACGCAGAATTCTGAATCGCCCGTTCGGCCAGGGTCAGATGCTGATTCCGTTCAGGCCCGAATGAGTCGAGCGCGCCGGCTCGGATCAGAATATCGAGCATTCCCTTGGTGAGTTGCCTGGGATCGACGCGCTCGCACAAATCGAAAATATCCTTGAACGGTCCGTGCGCCTGTCGGTCGCGAACGATCGCGGCCACGGCATTCGCGCCCACGCCTTTGATCGCAGCCAGACCGAAGGTCAACTTTTCTTCCGCCACGCCGAATTCGACGTCAGACTGGTTCACGTCGGGCGCAAGCACCTTGATCTTCATCCGGCGGCAGTCATCGACGTGTTCGCAGATGCGGTCGGTGTCTTCCATGCCGCAGGAGAGCAGGGCGGCCATGAACTCGACGGGATAATGCGCCTTCAAAAAGGCCGTCTGATAGGCAATCGCCGCATACGCCGTCGAGTGCGATTTGTTGAAGCCATAACCGGCGAATTTTTCGATCAGCCCGAAGAGATTTGCGGCCTCGACCTCGGTCATTCCCCGAGTCTGTGCTCCCTGCACGAACTCAACGCGATTTTTCTCGATCGTCTCGGCCTTCTTCTTGCTGATCGCCTTGATGCACGCATAGGCTTTTGAGAGCTCGATGCCTCCCAGACGATTGAGAATCCGCATCACCTGTTCCTGGTAGACCATCACGCCATAGGTCTCCGCCAGAATCTCGTCGACGACCGGGTGCAGTTTGGGGACAGGCTCGATCTTGTTCTTGACGTTGACGTACGTCATCACCATTCCCCCCTCGAGCGGTCCCGGGCGGTACAGGGCCGAGGTGGCGATGATGTCATTGAAAGTATCGGGCTTCATCTTGGTCAGCAGGTCACGGATCCCCCCGCCTTCCAGTTGAAAAATCCCCTTGGTTTCTCCTCGCTGCAGCAGGGCAAATGTCTCCGGATCGTCGAGGGGAAAATTGAGCGGGTCGACCTCGATGCCCCGATGCTTCTTGACGTTCTGCACTGCCTTGTCGAGGATTGTCAGGTTTCGCAGGCCCAGGAAATCCATCTTCAGCAGGCCGGCCTTTTCGACGTCGGCCATCGGCCACTGCGTGATGATGTCTTCCTTGCCGCTGATCTTCTGCAGCGGGACGTAATTCGTGAGCGGTTCGTCGGCGATGACGACGCCGGCGGCATGGGTCCCGGCGCTCTTAGCCAGGCCCTCGAGCTTCAGCCCGAAGTCGATCACGTCGCGGATCGCCGGGTCCTGATCGTAGGCAGCCTTGAGGTCGGCACTCTCTTTGAGGGCGTCAGCCAGGTCGACATTGGGGCCGGTGGGGACGAATTTCGCCACTTCATCGGCCCGGTCGAGCGAAACGGCCAGCGCCCGCGCCACGTCGCGGATCACCGCCTTGGCCCCCAGCGTCCCGAAAGTGCCGATCTGTGCGACGTTGTCGGTCCCGTACTTCTCCTTGACGTAATTCAGCACGAGTTCGCGGCGGTCGCGGCAGAAGTCGATGTCGATATCGGGCGCCTCAGCCCGATTCGGGTCGAGAAATCGTTCGAACAGCAGGTCATATTTGAGAGGGCAGACGTTACTCAAACCCAGCAGGTAGGCGACGATCGCGCCGCAGGCGGAACCACGGGCCAGGGCCGGAATCCCGTTCTCGCGTGCGAATCGCGCAAAATCCCAGACGATCAGGAAGTAACTGGCAAAGCCCATGCGGTTAATGACCGAGAGCTCGTATTCGAGCCGGTCGAGGACCTCTTGCGAAGGGCTGTCGCCGTAGCGCCATTTGAGACCGGCCAGGCAACGCTCCCGCAGGTATTCAGCGTCGGTCTTCCCCTCGGGAGGAGCGAACACCGGGAAGTGCCGTTTGTTCAGATCGAGATCGATCTCAACCTGGTCGGCAATCTGCTGCGTCCGGGCGCAGGCGTCTTCGAGACCGGGAAAGGCGGCGTACATTTCGTCGGGCGTGCGGACGAAAAACTGGTCCCCTTCCATTTTCATGCGCTTCACGTCGCTGCGCAGAGCATGCGTATTCACGCACAAGAGCACGTCGTGCCCGGAGGCATCCTCGCGATTCAGGTAATGCGCGTCATTCGTAGCGACGAGCGGAATTCCCATTCGGCGGGCCAGGTCGATGGTCCCTTCGGCGCAGAGCCGTTGAATTTCCAGCCCGGCGTTTTGAATTTCCAGGTAATAGTCGTCGCCGAAGAGTTTTCGGTACCAGGCGACGACCTGTTCGGCTTCATTCGTCCGGTTGCCGAGAATCAACGACGACAGTTCCCCGGCTGCGCAGCCTGACAGGCAAATGATTCCCTCGTGATGCTGCGCGAGCAGTTCTTTGTCGATGCGGGGCTTGTAGTAAAAGCCTTCGAGAAAGGCGGCCGAAGCCATCTTGATCAGGTTCTTGAAGCCGGTTTGATTCTTCGCCAGTAACGTGAGGTGGAAGCTGGCCTCTTTCATGCGGGCGGCATCTTTGGTCCGCCGGTCCGCCGGGGCAATATAGGCTTCATAACCCAGGATCGGGTTGATGCCGACTTCGCGGGCCTTGCTGTAGAATTCGAGTGCCCCGTAAAGGTTCCCGTGGTCGGTGATCGCCAGGGCGTTCATCCCGGCATCCTTCGCCTTGCGGACCAGTTCGGGAATGCGATTGGCACCGTCCAGCAGGCTGTAATGCGTATGGCAATGCAGATGGACGAAGGGGCGCGGGTCAGCCATGGACACTCCGTTGCCGGGAAATTGCGAAAATTCAGAGGACGCCTTCAGGGATGAGTCACACGGTTTTGGCGATCAGCGAATCGACGAAGACCGTGCCACCGGATTTTAACAAGACCGGTGCCTTCAGCAACTTGCCGGGCGAGGTGATCCTGACGGACCGCCTGCACACCGCAGCCCGCGAGAGGTTCGACCGCTGTCGGTCCAGGTCTCCGTAATGCACCGAATACTCTGGTTCAGCCTGTCCTTGCAAATCGACGGCACGGCGAGGATCATCGCGTCTTTCTCACTTCGACAGGATCGACGAAATGATTCGCATCGGGATTATCGGCATCGGATTTATGGGGATGACCCACTTCGAAGGGGCGCGCCGGCTCAAAGGCGCGCGAGTCTCGGCGATCGCCACGCGCGACCGCAAGAAGCTGGCTGGTGACTGGACTTCGATCCAGGGAAATTTTGGTCCTCGGGGCGGTCACGTCGATCTGTCGAAAGTCAAAAAGTTCGCCGACTACCAGACGCTGCTCGCCGATCCCGACATCGACCTGGTCGACATCTGTTTGCCCAATGACCAGCATGAACGGGTCGTTCTGGAGGCTTTGGCGGCGGGCAAGCACACGATTGTCGAAAAGGCGATCGCCCTGGATGTGAAGGCGGCGGACCGGATGGTCGCCGCCGGGACCAGGGCGAAGCGACTGTTCATGGTGGCGCACGTCCTGCCGTTTGTTCCAGAATTCAAATTCGCGGCTGCCTGCATTCAATCCGGAAAGTACGGTAAGTTGCGATCGGCGCACTTTCGGCGGGTGATTTCGAAGCCCGACTGGTCCAAAGATATGGCCGATATTCGTAAGACCGGAGGACCGGGAATTGACTTGCACATTCACGACAACCATTTCATCGGCCTGGTGTGCGGCGTGCCGAAGGCCGTGTACAGCCGCGGGATCCTCGAACACGGGTTCATGCAGTACACGTCAACGCAATACCTGTACGACGACCCGGCGGTGACTGTCAGTTGTGTGAGCGGCGGAATCTCGGCCCCAGGACTGGCCTTTGCGCATGGATTTGAAATCAATCTCGAGCGGGCGACGCTGCTCTATGATTTTAACACCCTGGGGGGCGAACCCATTCTCAATCGGCCATTGACGCTGCTCACCGCCCACGGCAAAACGACAACACCGAAGCTTAAAGCGGGTGCGGAATGGTGTGCCGCGTTTACCGACGAATTACAGGTTGCCGTGGACGGTGTTCGCGACGGCAAGGAACCTCCGCTATTGGCCGGCAGCCTGGCTCGAGACGCGCTGAAGCTGTGCTATCTGGAAGCCAAAAGCATTGCTTCGCGAAAGGCCGTAAGCGTCAAATAGGGCAAACCGCGGCGGCTGCTTCGTTCCTCGGGTACCGGCGATCGGGCTGAGAATTCGGAAGTTCAGCTGTCGAAGAATTCATTGATTCGCGTCGTTCCCCTTCTTGACGTTGCAAATTGTGTGTCCGATAATGGAATTGCGCATGATTCGTCCGATTGTGGGACATTACGACCTTCGCGAGGCGGAAACGGAGGCTTGCCGTGCAGAGGATCATTTCGACGTGCGCTTTCCTGTCGCTGATCGGCCCGGCAGCTTCGCTGCTTGAGGCGCAGCAGATCCCCCCCTATCACGCTCCGGGGGCGGAAGGCAACCATCATGGCGGGAGCCACCGGACGGAATGGGGGCACGGTGCGACGTACGGACCGGCGGGAGGCCATTACATCGGTGGATCGACGCAGTGGGGCCCGGCGGCGCCGAGTTATTGGACCTTTAATCGGTTTTCGAACGTCGGATTTGGCGGCCTCAACTGGTATTACGGACCGCTGGGCGGATACACGCCTTACGTCAGCCCCTACGGCTCGACGACCTACGGATATCCATATTTTGGCACGTATTACAGTTACGTTCCGCTGGCGCCGGTGATCAGGCAACAGCGTCCGTATTGGATTGGTGGAGATCCCTTCGCGAACAATAATAACGCTGCCAACGGTCAGGCCCAGCAGCCGGCTCCGCCCCCTGCGCGACCGGCCCCTCCGCCGCAGCCGGTTCAGGAAGACGTAAAGATCTTTGGCAAGGCGCCGACGACCGACGCGCTCCGCCGGAATATCAGATACCAGGCACAGGGGGACGAGTACTTCGCGAAGCAGAATTACCTGCAGGCTTACGGTTATTACAAGCAGGCGGTCAGCGCGGTCCCCAGCCGTCCCGAATCGCGATTTCGCCTGGCATTGGCCCTCGCGGCAACAACGAATTATGGTTCGGCGGTCGATGAGATCAAGCGCGGCATGCGTCTGGATCCCGACTGGCCGCAACATGGCGCCAGTCTGGATGTCTTGTTTGGCGCTGACAATGTGATCGCCAAGAATGCGGTGCTGCATAAACTTGCCGGCTGGGTGCGAGAAGACATTCGCGACCCCGATCGATTATTTCTGATGGGAGTCCTGTTGCACTTCAACGACGACCCCGACAAATCGCACACGTTTTTCGAGGCGGCCAGTGCCCTGGCGCCGATCCCGATGTATGCCGACGCGTTCCTGGCGGCTGAAGACGCGCAGCGCGGTCAGCGACCGGCCGAGGAACCCGGTCCGGGACTGCTCCGCGATGGAGGCCCGCTGCTGGAAGCGCCTGCCGAACCGGTTCGACCCCGCCCGGCGGCTCCCGCGAAAGTTCCCGAAGAACCCCGGCCGAAGCCGCTGGCCGGCCAGGCTGAGCGGGCCGTTGCGGGTCGTCTCGCATGATGGCCGCAGAACGGCTGTTGGTGACGCTCTGCACGTACAACGAATGCGAGAATCTTCCTGCGCTCTTAACAGAGATCTCCCGAGTTGTCCCGTCTGCCGACATCCTGGTTGTCGATGATAATTCCCCCGACGGAACCGGCCGCCTTGCCGATGACTGGGCGGCTCGCGATTCGCGGGTGAAGGTGCTGCACCGTCCTGGGAAGCTGGGGTTGGGGACGGCGACACTGGCCGCGTTGAGATACGCAATCGACGGTGATTATTCGCTGGTCCTCAATCTTGATGCCGACTTCAGCCATCCTCCCCGCTTCATTCCGCCACTGCTGACCGCGATGGAATCGGCTGACGTGGCAGTCGGATCGCGGTACATCGCGGGGGGCGGGGTCATCGGCTGGGGACTGCGGCGGCATGCGATGAGCCGCGCCATCAACTGGTATGCCCGTGCGCTGCTGCGCCTGAAGACACGCGACAACAGCGGCGCCTTTCGCTGCTATCGGGTCTCCAAGTTGCGCCAACTCGACTTCGCGCACTTCATCGCCAGAGGGTACGCAATCCAGGAGGAACTGCTCTATCGCTGCCGCCGCATCGGCTGTCGATTTGCCGAAGTTCCCATTGTCTTCGAAGAGCGGCGGCATGGGAAATCGAAGATTCGTCTGTCTGAGGGGCTCTCTGCCGGCTGGGTCATCTTGCGATTATCCGTGCTGGGCTAGTGTGGCTTGACCGCTGCCGTGAGCTGGCCGTAGCATGGCTCACGCCACGATTCTCCCATCAGCCGAGAGCGATACGACGTATCAGTCTGATCGTGAAGGTGCTGAGTTATTTCGCCAACGTCTTTGTTGGTAGATCCCTGAATCCCGAGCCAATCTGTGCCTGAACCTGAGAATTCCCCCGTCCCGAATGACCCCGTCCCGAATGACC
>Ga0137463_1000074_pt1 | contig 42137 bp, 24 predicted proteins | sample EasRivERMGT800_2_FD_102333 | JGI IMG/M metagenome (GOLD analysis project Ga0137463, IMG submission 102333) | Soil microbial communities from meander-bound floodplain in the East River, Colorado, USA - East River MetaG ERMGT800_2 | ecosystem: Environmental > Terrestrial > Soil > Floodplain ...
CATCGCCAGTTGATAATTGGCATAGACGTTGTTGGGCGACATCCGCAGCGACTGTTCGAAGGCCGATCGAGCGCCCCGCAAATCTCCGGCTTCGCGGCTGCGGGTCCCCATGGCGAGTAAATCAGTGATCATTCGATCGGGAGAGAGCGCGGCGGACGATCCGGGCTGTCCGGCGGCTCCCGGATTGGCGCCCGGGGTTGTTGCCCAGGGATTTCCCGCCGCCGACTGCGAGGCCGATCGTTTGGCCAGGGGCTGTCCGTCCGGCTGATTCGTCGTCGAGCGGCCAGCCAGGAAATTTGGCGTGGCGCAGCCCGTCAATACGAGCAGAGCTGTGAACAGCAGCCGGTTGGGAAAGTGCGGCATGGCAGGGCCGGATTCCAGCGCAGGAAAACCTGCGGCCGGTAGCCGTCTGATTCGAGAGCTGAGGAGGAGGGGGGCTTCAGACAGTCGGAGTCTCAAGATGGGGACGGGAATATACGGATCCGTCCAAAACGTGTCGAGACCAGTTACCGACCGACGCCACCCCCCGCTCCAAACCCGCCAAATCCGCCGAAGCTGCTGTTGGTTCCGTTGTTGCCCGCACCATTGGTGCCGCCAAAACCGCCGCGGCTGAAGATGTAGCGGAAGTAGTCGAATTCGCTTTCCATTGCCGTCTGCCCGCGCCCGTAAGCGGGGCTCACAAATGTCCGCTGGTCGGCTTCGGGGTGTCCCAGATCGCGAAGGACGAGTGCCACCATCTGTCGGCGTTCGGCATCGAGTTGCGGGTTCGCGTTGTTGTCGCTCCGCTCGACCAATACCGGGAACGGAGTCGTCTGCAGGCGGGCGCCGATCTCCATGAGATGGTCACGTCCGTCGACATTCAATTCGGCCGTTTCACCCACGAAATCATGGCGATAGAGGACGAAGTCCCCCGCTTCGCCGTTGGTCTGCATCGTGTGGAAATGAGCCCGTTCGACGCTCCCGATGGGATAGCGGTCGGGAATGGCATGCGACCTCCAGACCGGAAACCCACCCAGTCCTCCACCACAACAACCCGCCACCGCCGCCAAGCCGGCCAGCCGCAGCCCGTAGCTCATCGATTTCAGAGGAGACCAGGTCATCTCAGCACTCGGTTTCTCGATTCGGGAAGCTTGTAGCGGTTGTATCGATGGGGACGGCAAATCATCCGACGATCTGCCGCCGGGCAGTGCATCGAACCCGTCTAATTCCTAGTATCGGCTTCCCCGGTACTCTGTCTGCTCAGAACTCGGGATCCTGGGAGGCCGGGGCTGGCGTGTCGTATTGTAGCTGGCCGGGGTTGCCGATCCGCGGAGGGCCGGGCCCGGGGCGTGTCCGGCCGAGCGCGCCGACGGCGGAGCGATCGGTTGCGGCCGGCCGTTCGGAACCGTCTGCCCGGCATTCGGGACGACCTGCGAATTCGGTGAAATGCCTGGATTCTCACCCTGTCGGCGGGAGGGGGGAATCGGCGGGGGGCTGCCCTGCGGGCCGCCGTACGGCGATCCCTGAAGCGAGCCGTTCGTCAGTGGAGCCTGATTGTTGCCGTTCGGGTTTGGCTGGGCCGGGAAGAGACCGGCGCCGGGGCCCGGGTTGAAGTTCGGATAACCGACGGGAATTCCCACACCCGGCCCGCGCCCCAGCGGAGCGAGCTGGTACACGTTGCGATCGGGCGCCCCTTCCGTCATGGCGCTCCAGTACAGCTCGCAATCGTTCGGATGGGTCACCTCGAAACCGGGGACCGGAGGAACTTCATCAGGATCCATCGGACGGATGATTTCCGGTGTGACCAGAATCAGCAGTTCGGATTCATCCTGCGAAGCGCTCTTGGAATTGAAAACAAGCGGCCCGACGATCGGAATCTGTCCCAGGAGAGGAATTCGCGTCACCTGGACACTCGATTGATGCGAAAGCAGGCCGGCCAGGGCGATCGTCTGACCCTCGCGGAGTTCGACGGTCGTCTGCACACGGCGGGTGTTCACGCCGGGAATTCCATTCACGGAGTTCGACTGGTTCACCTCGCTGAATTCGGGAAGAATCTGCATCCGCACGAGGTCGCGATCCTGAAGAGTCGGAACGACCACGAGCGACACGCCGAAGCCGCGGAACGTCGTTTGTTGCCCCCCCACGCCGTTGATTCCGACGATCGTCGGGACTGCAAACTCACCCCCCGACAGGAAGCTGGCCGGATGCCCGCTCATGACCGTCAGGTTGGGCTCTGCCAGGATCTTCGCCGTTCCATTTGTTTCCAGCGCGTTGATCAAGACGTTGATGGCGCCGGCGTCGAAGATGCCCGTCACGGTCGTGGCGCCCCCCGAGATCACCGACGAAAAGAACTGGTGACTGTCGTTCAGCAGCATGCTGAAATTGACCCCCAACTGGCGGAGGTTCGAGCGCTTGAGTTCTGCGATCCTGACTCTCAGTACGATCTGGTTTTCTCCCGGAACGGTGAGCATATTGACAATGAAGCTGGATGCCAGATCGAAGGCGTTGTACGAGCCGGTGGCGTCGACGCCGCCGAGTCCCCGACCGAATCCACCCAGGTCCCCACCGCCGATTCCCCCGCCAATTCCGGCGGTGCCCACGAAGCCGGGGGCGTTTTGCGGCCCACCGAGCATGCCGTACTGATTGATGATTTCGCCGCGAACGATCGAGAGAATTCGGGAAGCCTCTTCCGGATCCCGGGCCTGGCCTTTGACGATGATTTTGCGCGACAGCGGGATCAGGTACACCTTGCTGTTCGGGAACACATCGGCCAGCTTCTGTTCGAGCTTGCCGTAATCGATTCGTCGCTGTTCCTCGACGCTGGGATCGCGAATCGTTTCGATCAGGTAAATCAACGGTTCGACTGCGTCTTCAAACCAGAGAGTGACAGTCGTGGTCCCCAATGCCATTCCGATGAAGGCCAACTCATTGGGGCTGAACTGCACGATTTCCACGACTCGCTGATCGGCAACGGCCGTGCGGATGACATTGCTGCGGGTCACCATCAACTGGCTGCGGCGCTGAATGACTTTCAATTGCGCCGTGACATCCGGCAAGGACGCGATCTGGTTCGGCAGCGCTTCTGTATCGAGAGGTCGCAGCCGATTTCCACCTGGCGTAAATTGGGCGACCTGGCGAGTCTGTGCATTCACGGAACCGGGCGTCAGCCAGGCTCCGATGACCACCAGACTCACCCACACCGGGCATTTGATGCGCAGTATGTTCATATCCATAAACCGTTTATGACCCGATTTGCTGTATCGTGCGACTGCCGTCGGTTCTACTGATGCTACTGGATCTCTCTTGTTGTCGGAGTGCAATACAGCGCTACAGCGCGAAGCGCAGAGTGACTGCGCGCGACACTACGGTCTGTATCGACTTTTCGGGTTGTAAGAGTTTAGACGGGTAGGAGGTGTTTGTCTGATCTGCGGCCGGCGGACCCTGGCGATCCGGGGTAGCGAGGCCCCTCCGAACCGCCAAAGTGACGGCTGCGCCAGTCCTGCGGCTTCTGGTGACCATTCCGCAATTTGCGCTCTTGCCAGGTCGATGATGAGGGAGATTCGTTCCCCCTTGTGGACGGGCGTGGCGGCGGCTGGTCAGGGAGCGGTAAGTTTCCATGGCACGCAGCGGCCATGGCCGACGGGAGGCTTTCATGCCCAGCATTTTGATGACCACTACGTTCCTGATCGCTCTGGGTCAGATGCCTGACGGTGCGGCCATCCCCCAGGCGCCTGTCCCCGACTATGCTGCACAAGGGGCACCGCAACCGTATGCCGGTGGATACCAGAATGTTCCGCCAGGCGGCGCATACAACGGTGGCGCGTTCGCGAACTGCTACGGAAATTACCGTTTGAATGCCGGCATGGGAAATGGCGGGGTTGGCGGCCACGGCGTTCCGGACGAACTCTATAATTATGACTGGTACAACCCGTGGGTCCATGGGTACTGGCAGGAACTGCCGGCCTTCGGGGGCTACGCCTATTTTCGCCCGTACAATTACCGGCACGTCTACGTGCAATCCGAAGTCGCCGCGAATTGGGGATCGACGGCCGTGATGCCCTATTCGCAGGAGTACTTCCGGAGGGCTCGCGAACAGGGAATTTATGAACAGCGGACGACCAGTGTCGGCCGCAATCCGGTCCCGGGATACGCATATCGTCAGCGTCCGCGGACGGCACCGGTCACGCAGACAATCGCCCGCACTTCGGCCGAGCGCCCGCAACCGCAGAAGACACCCAGCCGTCCCGGTACAGTCGCCCGCTCGTCCATCTTCGGTTCACAGCCGCGATAGTTGACGGTTCGGGTTGCGGCGTCATCCGTGGAGGCCGGCGGCCTTCAAATCTGCGTTCGCTCCCAAAGGCCTCAAAAGGATCCACAGATTAAAGGGATTCACACAGATTCAACGGCGAAGAATTCCTTCGTAATCTGTGTTCATCTGTGTCAATCTGTGGATCAAATCGTCCGGTCTTCGTCCGCAACAGTGACGATGCGGCATCGTGGTCATTCTTCCCGTTTCGCCAAAGAATCCAAAGAATCGAGTCGCGTACAAAGATCGTCGCCTTTCGCTCCCGCGAAAGGGCGTCCGTCCGTCCGTCGTGCGCACCTCATCCCTCATCCTTCATCCTTCCGCCTTCATCCTTCCCCTCTTCCCTCTCTCGCGCAGCGCGGTTTTCCGCCCTTTCTTAATAATGCACATACGTACATTATATTAAACCGCGCGTCCGCCGTGACTGTCAACTGAAAAATCTTCCGATTTTGGAAAGGGAAAAGTTTTCTCCCCCGGCGGGCCCGGCCGGGGCTCGCGTCGGAATGATTCCAGAACAACCGGACAGCGGACCGCTCCACATTGAAGACGTCGCAGTTGCTGGGACGCCAACGTGCTCTTCACCTTGTGCCGACCCATCCAGCTCCACCCGGCTCAAACGGCAGCATCACGTGTTCGTCCCGACGCGTGGCATACCAACTGATCGCGTCCGCAATTGGTTTCGGGCCAGACACGAGCACGCACCCGACAGGCCAGTACGCCAGGGGTGCGTGAGGCACCTGAAACGAGTATCCGCCGAACCGTCTGGTAATCGGCGGACGATCGCTCGAAAACCACCAGCATGCGGGTCCGAAGCTGGCGACATAGAGTGCGGGCGGTCCGAACACGCAGGCCAAAGTCCACTTCGCCCACTTTTCGCGACGATTGATGATCCGCACTGCCAGCCAGAGACAGACGGCAGCGAATACCGTGGCAAGAATCGCTGTCGCCAACGTCAGCCAATCTGGAAGCCTCACTAGTGGAATGAAAACAGGAGCGGCAGTGCCAGTCATGTTCGGCATTCTACACGCGGTACCGCAGGAGCGGGAAGACGAGGTGCGAGTCTGGGCAGTTCGCATTCACCTCGCCAAGTTCAACTTCCGAACAACCGGACGGACCGCCACTGTGGGGGGGATCAGGCGTTCCCAAAGGACTTAATCAGCATCAGTCACTGGCTGAGACGTTACAGCGACGAGCTGGTCGCGATAGGTGTAGCGTATTCCCCGACCCGGTCCGCACCCCCCTTTCCGGATCGTTCGCCGCACGCGGAGTTCGGAATGCTCTGCGGTGAAACGTCGCCAGTCGTCTTCGCTCAGGTGGACGTTTTCCAATTGCATCTCTTTCAGATTGCCGAACGTTACCAGCACATCCAGGCCTCCGGATGTCACGTTCCGGCTTTCCAAAAAGAGCGTGTCCAGTGCACGATACTTCTGCCATCCAAGGAGTGTCGAATCATTGATATTGTCGCCCTCCAGAGCGAGTGTCTCAAGGCGGGGGAGGTTTGGCAGCGCCTCCAGGCTCTCATCAGCCATCGGCCCGCAGATCGATAAACATTTCAGCTGGTCGAGCGTTGCCAGCAGAGCAAGGTTTCGTCGAGTTAAGCTGGGACCATCGACGTGCAACTCTTCGATTTGGCCGAGACTGGCCAGCATTTCTTCAACCACGTCGGCGCTGATCCGTTTTCCGGAAAGGTCCAGCAACGTTACCCGACCAAATCCACCCAACTGGTGATCCGCGAGCCACTCAGCCAACCACTGCGGACCGGGGAATTCCACGTCTGCGGTGCCGCCCAGTCTGTAAATCGCTTGCAACTCGCAATGTTGGCGATAAGTGCGAACGCCAACGGTTGCTGCAAACGCGATGCCCAAAGCGACGAGTAGCCGCACCGACACTGGAATCCAGCGCCGCCGTGGTGGCGGCGTGTCTGCAATTGCGGACGGATCAGTGGGCATCGCCATACCGACAATATACCGCCGCCACCAGTCAGGTTAAATGCCAAACACCGCGACATCCAAATTACCAGCTGAACAGCATTGCTGGCGCGGAGGCTCTCCCGCGGCCTAACGTGTCCAGGCTGCCCAGCCAGTACCGGAGCTGATTTTCTTGCTGTCCACATACCACCGGCCGCGCTGCTGGATGTGACGAATCACTCACGGCGTGCGGTGCAACCTAACGGCCAAGCTCAGCAGCCGGGGCCGCTCGGGGAGCTACGAATCCAAGAAAGGCTACATGCGGCCCCGGTCTGCTGCAGCGCCTGGTTCGGCGTGCCATTACTCCCCTGGTGATTATTCGACCTCGTCTGTGACATCAACAGCCTCCCCCCACCCGAGCGACTCAACCATGCGCGCGAGCAAGGCACGCCCCGCCAGATAATGCCCGTCTGTGGCGAAGACCACCTGGACCTTCGTCACGGACCTGTCCGGCTCCGGCCAGATCGTGAATTTCAGCACCGCCTCTTCGGCGTCGGGGCTGTCTGCCAGAACCACGTCCACGGGGTAGGCATCGCGGTACGACGCCACGATCTCCTCTGGCACCGGAACCGGAATCGAATCAATCGTTATGGACTGCAACGCGGCCAACCGGCGGAGCGCGCCTTGCCGTGCGCCCTCGGGATCGAACGTGTGGACCGAAAAAGCATCGGCGAGGCGGGCGAGGAGATCCGCGAGTGGCATCCCTGGTTGCCCGCTGGTCGGCCTCACTTCCCAGCATGTATGAAACGACATCGACTTCCCCGCTTCCGCCGAACGATAACGCTAAGCTGCGGCGGCCGCCTTCAAAGCTTCGAAATCGCGCCGAAACCTACTTGGGGGCCGCCGTCACTCTCTTCGTGATCCCCGCCTTTTGTGATCCCTGCCGACTGAATTCTGCCCCGGTTCAATCGCGGTGTCAATCGTCGGTTTCCACGCCGCCTGGACGGGGGCCAAGTGGGCACAGGCGAATCCGTCGTCTGAAGGTTTTACCAGAATTGCGAGTCGTGATCGGCGTACGGCGTGTCGATTACTATCCGCGGCAGAACCTGCGAATCGACTCAATCGGACTCCCGGAGGCGTGTTCAGTCTCACCCTCCCGGGAGGCAGAATGAATCCCAGTCATTGTCCGGGCAACACCGAAATTTGCCTCGGGCGCTTTGCACTGGTACGCGCATGCGCTGTAATCTCGGGACGGCTGCGGAATTCTTTGGAATATGGCCGGCACTGAATAATGGCTGCCCTCACTTACGTCGCCACTCCAAACATTCCGTTGAGCCGAGCCCGAGCCAGTTCGACGTCAGCACGAGCGGTCATGCCAGTTACGACCTACGCGAACTCGCCGCCCCGGTCATTCTACCAGATCTTGGACCTCGGCCAACTCCCGGTCGTCCAGGTGCCGCGCTGCGCGAGAGAGTGGGTTGAAAGTTGAAAGTAGAATTTTTGCGCAGGCCGGCCCCACGCTGCGCGAGAAAGCCGAAGGTTGAGAGTGGAGAGGAGAGGCGAGGCGAGGACGCAAACGGGAGACCTGTGGCGCTGCGCGAGAAAGTAGAGGGTGGAAAGTGGAGAGGAGAAGACCCGTGTGGCTGGGGCAGATCAGCGTCTCTGAAACGTCATTCCCGAGCGGACTCTGAATCGTTCACGCCGGACCACTCGCGCGCAGGCGGATGCCCCAGTTGCGGAACCCAGATCTGGGGCATCGATGAACTCGCCGAGCAGGCCCGAGTTCCGTCAGTGGCTGTTTCGGCAGATCGGGAGCACAGACCGGGGACCTGCCCCAGCCACACGACCCGCGGCGTGCTCGAGCAGTTCGCTTGGGCACCGCGGGGAGAGGGAGATAAGAAGCGGGAGCTTCAGAGGATGCGCCGCCAGGCAGGAGCCTGGCGACGAGGATTCACAACCCGCCGTCCGGGTTGATCAGGCGCTGGCGCTGGCTGATCGCTTACCGATTGTCGCGAGCAGCCGGCCGGGCCACGAAGACCAGAAGTTGCAGAATCAGGAAAGCGCCGAGCGGCAGGAAGGTCAGCCCGACCAGGATCTTTTTCATCAGTTGGGGCATTTCGACCGTCGCGGCCAGCACGAGATACAAGACGACCGCGCCCAGAGTCAGCATCAAGAGACTGCATCCGACAGCGGTCATCTGTGTTTTGAACAGTCCCCGCTCGGACGGGGTTTCAAAGTGCACGTCGATCGCTCGCCGCCGCCGTACCGATCGCTCGACCGCTTCAACCAGTTCGACAGCACGCGCCAACTCGTGCCACCAGGTGCCCCCTTCCGGCGCCGTCATCTGTTCGAGCAGGTCCATCCCGGAATCAAGTTGGGCTGCTTCGATCACCGTCGACTCGCCGGCCATGCTGAGAGTCAGCCGGCTGAATCCCCGTTCCGAACTTCCTTCCAGAACGGCGCCGCGGTCCTCCGCGGCAACCGTCAATGTCCACTCGGGGTTCGCGACCGCGCCCTCACCGGCAGTCGCCGTCCAGACCACCTGCGGCACGCTCCGACCCGCCAGCATGACGGTGGCGAGTGAGTAGCCGGCAGCGTCGCTGCCGGAGCGGGAGGCCGTTACCTGGTCGTACGTCCCGAACAGTCGGCGCAATAAGTCAACATCCATGACCAGGGCCTTCTCGATGTCTGAGGCAGTCATCAGGCCGACTCGGGCAGGCGTCGACTCGTGCACAGGTCGACAATCGACCTGCACATGGCGAACAGATTTCTGATTGTCAGTCGAGAGAAACTCCAGGAGCCGCACGACCAGCGGGTGGGAGCGCCAGGTGAGCAATGGAAAGATCTTTCCGGGATGCTCGCTGGCGACGAGGGCCAGCTCGTAGAAGAACGGAATCGATTGCGCCAACGAGGGGAGCACGATGACCCCTTTGTCCGCCTGAACAAGCTGCCGCACGACCGGCTGCCATTGTTCGCTCTGGCTGGCGACGACAACGACGTCAATCGCCTGATCGATCAGCAGCTCTTCCCAGGTTCCAACCGAAGTTGCCGTGGGCGGGAGCTTCCACGAATCGTTCCAGGAGGTTCGTGGCCCGACCAGGCGCACCAGACGGTGCGTCGCGTGTCTGGCCAGCGCCTGAATCAGAGGCAGTGCCAGGGGATCGTTACCCAACAAGGCAAATTGCATGGGCTGGTCAATTCCCGCCCGCGGCCGGCTTCTTCGACGAATCTTTGGCGCCCTCTGGCCTGGGACCGGCCGGGGGGACCAGGACACCGGCGACGGGAATTGCCGCCGCCTGCAGGATTTCCCCTGTCTCAGCATTTTGCAGAAAGGCCACGAGATGCAAAGCGGCCAGATCCATCGGTTTTTCGTCGAAAGCCTCCGACTCAGCTTCCACAGGCGCCAGTTCCTTGAGCAGACGGCGCTTCAGTTTCAGCAAGTCGACGTCGGTGGAGAAGGAGAGGCTCCCCTGGACCGGCGCGACCCCCGCGATTCCGGTGGGCATATTTCGAAGGACCATTTCGTGAAATCTGATTCCGTTCGGCGCCTGGTAACGGACCTTGTCTTCAGCCAGGACGACCTGCAATCGCGTATTCGCTGGAAACGACTTGAGTCCGAGTGCTTTGGCAGAGATTGCGATCTTGCCCTGATCGGCCGTCGCAGAGAGTTCGAGCTTGAGGTCAGTGTGATCGCTCAGGCTGGATTCGACGGCGGTTCGCAGCCGGCGATAGACGCCAGCCGCTTCCGTCAAATCACCCGCAGCCCCCGGAAAGGGCTTGCCGTTGAGTAATACCGCCGGAGTCACCGTCCCACCATACATTTTGAACCGATCGCGCGTTTCGTCGTTGGCCAGCGGATCTGGCCCGGGAACGTGCAGGTGATTACGGAGCACGATGAGTTCGGATTTCGAGTAGGCATGTTCCAGGGCCGCGGCGGCCGCCTCAACCGCCACACATGGCGTAGAGCGCGCTCCCGTGAACAGTTCGCACAAGGCCACGCGTGTGCCTTCCGCCGGTCCCCGCGCGGGCCGGTTCTCGGTGGCCAGGGCACGCAATCGCGTTTCGTAGATTTCGTCGAGCCACTCTTCCAAACCGTCGGTATTGCCGTGCTGTTCGGTCCAGAGCCGCGACACGACGCGCCGCGGTTGCTGGTCGGCGGGCAGTCTTCTTCCCGAACTTTTGAGCGAGTCCAGGAGCGATTGCTCCAGTTGCGGCAAAGTCGACAACTCGGCATACAGGCCGAGAGCGTCAGCCGGGCGAGTGTCCTTTTCTGCCTGCCGAGCCAGCGTAAACAGAACTCCGGGATCAAAGGGAGCGTCCCTGCGAATCTGGTTGAGGAGCTCCACCCCCTGCTGGGACTGTCCGGCGGCGATCAACCTCTTTCCCCGTTCAATCGCCACGGCGCGGCGTGAATCTGCCGATGAGTCGTCGTTGAAGCGCGCTTCAGCCGCATTCAGATAATCGAGTGCGAGTTCAGGAAGCAACTCTTTCCGCGACAGGTGAATTCCCAATGTCACGTAGCCCTGGAGTTCGATACGAGGCCCCCAGCGCCGGCAGGCAGCGAGATAGTCGTCGGCGAGTTTTTCGAATTTACCGCGTTCCGGCTTCTCGCCAATCGTCAGCGGCAGCAGTTCCTGAAACGCAGCCAATGCCAGCGGCGAGGCAACATGCCTGCGCACAAATCGATTGAGAGATACTGCGGCGTGCTCCTGGCCGGCAGCATCTACGAAGTCCTCCGTTGCCTGATCCTTCTGAGGCATGTCGTAGCGCCGCATGTCGTTCAACTCGGTCGGTTCCATCCAGGCCGGATAGACGATGGTCTGCCCGGCCAGGACACTCCCGCGAACGACCCCATCGCTGAATCGCCCCTGAAAGTCGAAGGTCGTCCCGTCGGCTTCAACGACCAGGTGCACCTGCTGTCCGTTGACTTCGGCCGACTTAAGCAGCACCGCCTGCACGACCTTCGACGACGAGATCAGTTTGACATTCGTCGCGCCTTCAGGCGTCGAAGACAGGTCCACAAGCCAGAAGTAGAAGTTCATCCCCTGGTTGCTGAGGGCCACAACCCAGCGGCCGGTCAGAGTATCTCGCTTCGGCGTTTTGTCGACGACCGGCTCCTCGGCCTGGATCGTGAGTTCCTCGAACTCCTGGAGCGTCATCTCTTCGTCGACTTTTCCGTTACGGAGGAATTGAACCTTGCCATCTTTAACCGGAATCTCGCTCGTCCCGAGGTTGACCCAGCCGTTGCCGGCCGGATTTTTCTGGAGCAGGAATACGTAGGTTCGGCCATTGACGTAGCGGGGATGCTGCTCTGGATCGCCGCCGTTGACGATCTTGGCGGCCGCCGATTTCCGTCCTGCACCGCGAATCGCCCGGGTGATTTCGACAATAAAGCTTTCGCCGGGTGGCACGTCGACGATTCCATCGCGGCCCTTGCCCGGCTGCTGGGGCACGGCGATCAGAATTCGCTCGGCGCGAGCCGCCTGGGCGGTCAGTTGCGGGGCCTTGTCGGCTGCGCCGGCGCAGGTCGCTGCGACCATCAGCAAGGCGCCGCCAGGTACCACCAGCCAACCGGGGAATCGACGACGACGTTCCATTTCTGCTCCTCAAACCCGAATTTGATCCACCCAGGCAATCCAGGCGTATTGTAGAGAGTCGGCCGCGCGACGCGAAGCCAGGTTCGCCTGAGCCGTGGTTCCGCGGGTGCGTCCGTTATGCGGGAGTCGGGTAACCGCGGAGGGTGGCCCGGCCGCGTGCCGCGGCACCGGCCGGGTCGCGAAGCGACAAGATTCGGCGCCATGCGGGTTCAATCATTGTCGCAGTGACATCATCGGAGCCCGCGGTCTTCCGTTACAGTCGAGTCGATGCAACCGGAATGTACGACCATGGTTCAGAATTCGTAGCGTGACAAACGGCATGGGCGAGCCTAGTCTTTACAAAGCGAACGGTGTCGAATCTTGTCCCGGCTCGCCGGGACCCAGCCGCCCTGGCCGGGACGGCTGGGCCACCCCCGGATACCTGCTCTCACCCAGGTCGGCTACACACGTTCGCACCCCATTGACCGGCGCCCGGGACCGATTGATAATCAAATGTGAGCGGCCGCGAACATCGCGCAGTCTCGGATCGGGTTGTGAAGCCGAACTGGACGCGGAGGAAATATGCAGGGCTGGTTTAAGACGGCAGGCGGCCTGTTCCGTCGCAAGCAAGGCGAGTCAGGGCCTGACTTTGAAATTCGCTGTGACTGCGGCCGGAATCTGACCAGTCCGCGCACCGTCAGTTTGCAGACGATCCTGTGTCCGGATTGTCGCGTCTCCCATTTTGTGTTGCCCGCCAGTGTCTACCCGCGTCCGAAATCAGCGCGGCCGAAGGCCCGCGAGAACGCACCCCGTCCAGGGCGCCTGCCCGAAGGCGAGCGGGGACAGCAGCATCAACCAGAAGGCGTTTCAGCCGGATCACAGGATCCGGTTCGGAGCACCACTCGGAACCGGCCCCGGGCTGCCGCGCTCGCGGCAGAACCCCCGGCCTCTGAGCCGCCCGTCGCTCAGGTGCCCTCCGTGCAAATCGACTTCGATCGGTTGCGCCGCAAGCTGTTCAGTCCGGTGCGCATGGTCCTGGCCGGGATCGGTGCCGTCATAGCGCTCACGGCGTGGTGGATTGTGGAACAGCACGGACGTGCGCTGGCCGAAAGAACGATCGTAACGGCTGCGCATGACGCCGAACTGTCATTACGAGAGCACGATCTGGGAGAGGCGGCGCGGCAGTACCGCGCACTGCGACAGGCGCTCGATCGACTCGGACGTCGCGATCTCGCGGCGCGACGGTTGCGACAGGCAGCCGACGAAGTGACTGCGGCCGCCGACCTGTCTCGCAGTTCGTTATTTGATTTGCTGCATGAAGCGGCCGCCATGGCTGCCTCCACGGCGCGCGGTTCCTGGGCCGCGACGTTCCGGTCCAGCTATCGGGACGAATGGATCGTCGTCGATGCACAGGTCCGGCGAGTATCCGCTGCCGGTTCGAAGCCACACTATGAAATTGATTTTCCACTGGTGGACGGCAGTCAGCGCGCACGCCTGGTCGGCAACCTGGCGGCATTTGATCGCTTGCCGGCCGCCGATGGAACGCCGCAACGGGTCATTTTCGCCGCCCAACTGGAGGCCTGCGACCCGGACCCGGGCGCCGAGGATTCCTGGAATATCGTCCTGCGGCCGGCGACCGGGTTTCTGTGGTCGACCGCGGCCCATCTGGAACTGCTGGGACTGGCGGCGGATGACGAAACCCAACGATTGCTCGTGAACCAGACTGCCTGGCTGGGGAATTCGCCATGAGATTTCGCCGTCTGATCAGGTCCGCCGGGCTGGGCGCCGCCCTCTTGCTGATGCTGGTGCGGGCATCACAGGCAGAGCCGTATTCTGTCAAGGATTTCAACGATCGAATGCAGGTCTGGAAATCGGAGGGCAAACCGCCGCCACCTTTGACGATCCAGGTTGAAGGCCGGGTTTCCCTGTATTCCGGCCGGCGCCTGCTGCTGCGGAATTGCCCGATTCCGTTTTTGTCGAAGACCGAACTTCCGGTCCTGGCGCACAAGATTCCCAACGTCGAAGTGACCGGCAAGGTCCTGTTCGACGCGCGGACGCGCGAGTACACCTTCGACGTGGCCTCGGTGCGCGAAGCGCCCAGCGACGTGGAACGATTCCATGAAAAGCGTCGTCAGTTGCGCCAGGCTCCGGCAGAAGACTGGTATGCGCTCGGCGAGTGGGCGGCCAGTCGGGGTCACTTTTACAGCGACGATGATCTGCTCGCGCGCAGTGAAGAAGCGAATCAGCGTGGCCTGGAAATTGAGCGGAAGAGTCAGGCCCGCCATGACGCGCCGGAATTGCTCAAACTGGCAGCGAAGGCACGCACACTCCGCTTGCCCCAATCCATCAGTCAGGAGCTGACCCACGAAGCATTCTGGCTGCTGCGGGAGAGCAGCCGGAACTTCCCGGCGCCGCGCCTCGAGGAATTGGCGAAGCAAATGGCCGAAGAGCTGCCTGACGCGACCGTGGCGCTGAATTTCTGGCCGGCTGATTTATGGAAACGATACGAACTCTCGGCACAGGAGACTTACGCCGCGGCCGATCCGGCGGGTCGTAAGCGCATTCATCGTCTGCTGTATGTCGACATCCTGCTGCGCGCGATCACGCCTCGCCTGGCGGCCGATGGCAGCAACGGTTTCGAGATCGCCGACGAAATAGTTCGGCTGCTTCCCGAACGGCCTGATGTGGCCGATAAGTTTCGCGATCGGGCCCTCGCGGCCCGGGCGGCCGAAGTCGAAAAGTTGACCCGCAGCCAGATGCTCGACTTGCGGGAAAAATACCGCGACCGGGGGCAGGCGCAAGTCGGCGAACGGCTGATTGAGAGCTGGCTGACGCTGCGGATTCGCGCTCTGGAACCGGATGACACCGAGGGGCTGCTCGAACTGACCGAAGACTATCGGCGCCTGCTCAAGCGAGACGACGTCGCCGACCGGATGCTGATCGAAGGTTGGCGCCGCAATCCTAAGGCGAGCGATCTGGTCGAGCGGCTCGACAAGGCTGGCTGGCGGCTGGTCGAGGGGAGCTGGATCACTGAGTCGGATTTCGCCAATCGGCCGGAGGGCCGCCTCGATCGAGCAATTCGCGCCGGGTTGGTCGAACACGGGATGACGCTGGCCCAGGTCCGTCGCAGCCGCGGCAAACCCGATTCCCTTTCCCGAGCGGTCACTGCCGGGCAAGTCACCGAACTCTGGAGTTATGCCGTCTCGAACGAGTCGCACCTGATCGTCCGGTTCGTGAAGCGTCCCGGCCAGGAGGAACCGACGGTGGCTGACGTCACTCAATCGCGGCTGCGGTGACGCGTACGGTTACTTTCCCGGCTTGGGATCAAGATTCAGATCGAGATCGGCGGCCGTCACGTGGGACTCGACTCCCTGCTCAGGGACTTCAGCTTTTGCCAGCCAGAGAAACGAATTGAGAACCACTTTGCGGAACTGGTCGTTTCCCCAGTTGTCGTGGAAGTGGCCGCCTGTGAAACCGAAGCCGCGACCACCATCGGCGCGTTCGACCGCCCACAACATGGCCTCGGCCCGCCCCTTGGCGGCCTGGATGTGCGGATACGGCCCTTTGGGATATACATAAGGCCCGTCGCGCACGGCATCAGCGGGAGTTGCCACCAGAATGGGTTGAAACTTCACGTTGCCGGTGGTTTCCGGGGCATTGCCGGCGATGTCTGAAACAAATCGCATGTTGAAATACCATTCGTCCTTGATACGGAACGGCTTGACTCCCCGCGTGATGGGGTGCTCGGGAAATCGGTTGAATTCGGGCTCCCAGATCGGATTGCAGGAGAAGGCGTTTTCGTAGTGGCCTCCGATCCAGCGCTTGAATTCGGCACCGGCCTGGTCGGTGACGACCTCGACCCCGTAGTGCATGCAGCCGATCCCGGTGCCCCGTTTGGCCCAGGCCTCGGCCAGCTTGAGCCGCCGCCCCTGCTCCAACACGAGCTCGTGGCGGCCGCCGCCGTCCATGTAAAAGACGATCGCATCGGCATCATCGAAAATTTGTTCGTCAGCCGGCCAGCCGTTGAGAACGGTGCGAACCTGGACTTGCGGCACTTTCTCCAGGCACCTGGCCAGGAGCTGCACGCCGGCATTGAATTCGTGCATCCGCGGCGGATGGGACTGCTTCCCGGCCACGAGGACCAGTTGCCTGGGCGCGTCGGCCGCTTGTGACGTCCCCAGCCCGGCGCAGGCCGCAAGACACGCCGCCAGAATCCGAAGGAGAGATCGATTCACAAGCTGCCTCGACAGGCTCAGGGGTACAGAAAAAAGGCAATTTCAGGCTGGCTGATGATAACACGGGGTAAGGTCAAAATCGACGGCTCGTTGGGACCGGCGAATTCAGATGCTGGCAGTACGCGCGACGGCCGTCTGGCGGTAGACTCCCCTGATGACACGTCTGCTCCCGAATTGGCGACGGCTTCAATCACCTGGCCACAACACTCGTGAGATTCGTCTGATGATTCGCGCAAAATCGTCTGCAACCGTCGTTCTAGTGCTGGGATTCATGTACTGGGGGGGCGGCGCTGTCGCGCGTTGCGAACCGGCCGCCGACAACGTTCGCAAGCCGGCCAACGATGCAGATCTTCGCTATTGGCTTGAAAATATGGTCTGGTACCACCGGTATTCGACCGATGAAATCGGTGCCGCGACCGGACTCACGCAATCTGAGATCGAAGCGGCGCTGAAAAAATTTGAGATTCGTCCTGACACGCGACCGCAGCGAGCGGCCGATGCGGGACTGCTGGTCCTCCCGTACCCCGGCGGCCGGCACCCGCGCATCGGATTTCTCGACGGGGCCGTCGATCCGCAGCGGGAAACGAAAGTCAGCATCTTTGCGCCGTGGGATCCGGAGAGTTATGTCGTCGCCGACATTCCTGAAGCAATCTGGTCGAACCTGGGGCTGACCTATCTGGCCCACACGCACGTTCCCACCATCTGGTCCAGGCAGAATATCGGTCTCGAACGGCTCGAATGGACGCGGCACAAAAATGGGACGTATTCGATTGAGCGAAAGCTTCCCAACGGCATCGTCTTTGGAACCCGAATCGTTCCCGGTCGCGATGCGGTCCGCATGGAACTCTCGCTCACGAACGGAACAGAGCAGACCCTTTCAGATCTGCGCGTTCAGAATTGCGTGATGCTCAAGGGTGCGGCCGGTTTCGCAACTCAGACCAACGACAATAAAATTTTCTCGAAGCCTTACGTGGCCGTGCGCAATCCGGCCGGTGACCGCTGGATCATCACAGCCTGGGAACCATGCCACAGGTCGTGGGGTAACGCCCCCTGCCCCTGCCTGCATTCCGATCCGAAGTTTCCAGACTGCGAACCCGGAAAAACCGAACGGCTGCGGGGTTGGTTGTCGTTCTTCGAGGGACGGGAGATTGAACCGGAACTCGCCCGGATTGAAGCGACCGGCTGGAAGACGGCGGGCCAATGAGGCATAGGGTATCTACACCTCGCAGTTTGACCCGAAGTTAAACATTCTCCCTCCCCCCGTTGTGGGAAGCAACGGAGGCCGCCGAGCGAGCGAGGATTAAGGCCGACGGCGGTAGCTCTCTTGCAAAGCCAATTGGGGGGGCGAATGTCAATTGACGCTCCCACCCCCATCCTAACCTTCCCCCATCGAGGGGGAAGGAATCGATTTCGTCAACTCCACTTTTGACTTCTGTAGATACTTGTCATCCCTGGGCGCCGGGTGCTGTAAATTGGCAAATGGGCACTACCGTTCAGGCAGGTCGACTTCGCCGTATTTCAAATACGACCTGTTGAGTCGCAGGAGTCGGTGGAGTTTCTTCGGCAGCTTATCGAGAGTGCAATCCATCCCCTTGCTGGACACGTCGATGTAAATCGGGGTTCGTCCCAACTCGACGAGCCGCTCAATCCCGGCGCGGGTCAGCCGAGTGCCAATCCCGCGTCCCTGGTACTCCTTGAGCACGTATTCGGTGAGCAATTCGGCGGACTTGCCGTCGTCGAGCACCAGGCAGACGGCTCCCACAATCCTGGTGCCGACGCGGGCTACGAGGAATTCGTCCGCCATGGCGAGGCGGTCGGCACTCAACAGGTCGGTCCCGGAGCGCATGTGCACCTGCACGACGCTGCGAAAGAAGCGTCCGACTTGCTGCTTTGTCGCCCGGCAGATTCTCATTTCATGGCCCGGGACGCGATCGGGGGGGTTTAGGACGGGATGTCACGATCCGGTCGCTGAAATCATGAACCGCCGTTGAGAAAGTGTTTGATTCCAGGGGTAGTTACCCTATCATCGCGACGGCCTTCCGGTCCCGGCAAGAGATCTGGCCGCTGAAGATTGGCCGTTCGCCGATTCCTCCACACGTAGATCAGAACCAAGTCAATGCGCCCGTTGGTGTTGGAGCCGGCTCGAGATTGCAGTGGATCGCGAAAAATGGTAAATCCCTGCCGCGATTCCGGCCCCGGGAAGCGGCCGGATTTTGATCACCAGGGAGCGGTACCTGATGTCTCGGATTGTGCGAACGTCTCTGATTGTTGCCTGGCTGCTGGGGTCTGTGGCCTATGCTGAACCGGCTGCCTCTTCCAAAACACCCCGCGAGAGTGCAGCGACGACCGTTGAACTCACCCCCGCCCTGATCAAAAAAAGACTGAAGCAGGTCGAGAATACGAAGCAACTGGAAGAGTCGCTTCGCAAAGCATTGCTCGAAAAGTACACCGCGGCGCTCGAGCATCTCGAAGCGGGAGATGCGCACGCTGCTCGCGCAGAAAAACTGCGACAGGAAACGGCCGAGGCGCCCCGCCAGCTCGAACAGGTGAAGGTGGAATCGGCTGGCCTGGCAGCGAAACCGGCGCCTCGCGTTTCCCCGGAAATGGGGCTGGCGGAAATGCAGGAAGCGCTGGCGGCAGCCGAAAAGGCCTACGCCGAAGCGCAGAAACTGCTGGACGAAGTCCAGAGCGAGCCGCAACGACGGTCCGATCGCCGGCTGGAAATTCCGCGGCTGGAGGACACCGCCCGAGCGCAGCTTGAGGATCTGGACAAGCAGCGCGACCCGGTTCCGGCGGGAGAAACTTTGCCGAGTGCGGCTGTCGCCGCCGAGCGGGTTCTGGTCTCGGCGCGGCGGCATGCTCTGGAACACGAGCTGGAAGTCTATGAAGAGGAGCTGCGACACTTTGAGCAGACCGTTGATCTGCTCGAGGCGCGCCGCGACCATGCCCTGGCCGTGACCGAGCTGGCCGAGCAGCACCTCAAGACGTGGGAGGCGGCAGTCAACGATCGCCGCCGCCGTGAGGCCGAAGCTCAGGTGCTCGCAGCGCAGGACGCTGTTCGCAATGCGCACCCGGCAATCCGGCGACTGGCTGACGAGAACGCGACCCTGGCGACTGAGCATCAGGAACTCGTGGCCCGCGCCGAACTGACGGCGCGGGAGCAGGCAGCGCTCCAGAGCCAGATCGACGTGATCACTACACTGTTGGAACGGGTGACCGAGCGGGTCAAGCTGGCCGGGCTGACCGAGTCGACCGGTCTGCTGTTGCGAAAGCAGCGCAAATCGATTCCGGACATTGCCGAGCATCTGCGCTTTATCGATGAGCGCAAGGCCGAGCACGCCCGGTTGAATCTGCAGTTGATCGACCTGGAAGATCGGCGCAAAGCGCTGGCCGACATCGACGGCCTGGCCAAACGCCTGCTTTCGGAACTGCGAGTACCACGGAATACGAAGCGAGCCCTGCTCGAGGCGGATCTCCGCAAGCTGCTGGAGACGACGCGCGACTACTTGAACGACCTGATTACCGACACGACGGCACATCTGACAACTCTCGACAAGCTCACGCGGAAGGAGATGGAACTGGTCGAACGGGCGCGGGAGTTTTCTGATTTCACCAGTGAATACATCCTGTGGATTCGCAGCGCCGAACTGCCGCACCCGGCCGATGCCGCCCATCTCGGAAAATCGATTCAGTGGATGACCGCGTCGACCAGCCGAGCGCCGATCTTTCACGCCTACGGCACTGATCTTGGAAACCATCCTGTCGCCTATGTACTCGTGATCATTGCGGTGATTGCGTTGAGTCTGTCGCAGCGCATCTGGCGCAAACTGCTGCGCAATGCCGGGCGGGATGCGGCGCGGCATCAGGCGACGACCATCCGGCCGACGGTCCTGGCGGTGGGCGCCACAGCCCTGATGTCGATCGGCTGGCCGGCGGCACTGTGGCTGGCGGGATGGCGGCTGTTGCATCTGCCCGGGCGGACCGAATTTCTCGTCGCCTTCGCGAATGGACTGGAAGGGGCTGCCGCGCTCCTGATCACGATCAACCTCACCCGGCATGTCTGCCGGAGCTTTGGCCTGGGGGAGTCGCATTTCGACTGGTCGCGGAATGGCTTGCAGTTGATCCGCGAGAGTATGTGGTGGCTGACGGCTGCGGGACTTCCGCTGGCGATCATCGTCCTGATGACCGAATCGCAGGGTGATGAAGCGATCAAGAATTCTCTGGGCCGGCTGGCGTTCGTCGCGTTTCAGATTTTGCTCGTCACCCGGGCACATCGCATCTGGCATTCGCCGCAGGGCCTCGCTCGCGGTTTGAGTACCTCCCAGCTCGACCGCTGGTGGGTTCGTGTCTGTCGGCTCGGTCAGGTGGCGTCGCTCGGCGCGCCGGCGGCGCTGGCGGTGATGGCTCTGGCCGGCTACTACTACACCGCCGTGCAGCTCGCACAGCGTCTGCTGATTTCCACCTGGCTGGTGGGTGGGCTGCTGGTGCTGCATGCCACCCTGCTGCGCTGGTTGCTGGTCGCCTATCGCGATCTGGCGATGAAGCGTGCTCGTGAGCGACGTGCCGATGCCGAGGCTTCGGGTGCCGATCGGCCTCCGGTGGAAGCCGGGGCCGAACCTACGGTTCGCCTGTCTGAAATCAATCAGCAGACTCACAAATTGCTGGGTCTGGCGATGTACTGCACGTTCTTTGTCGTGAGTTCGGTGATCTGGGTCGAAGTGCTTCCCGCGCTGGCGATCCTCGACACGGTTCGAATCTGGCCGCTCCCGTTCGCGATCGTCGAAGAGTCCGCCAAACCCAATCTGGAACACTTCACACTGACGCTGGGAGAATTGGGGCTGGCTTTGCTGATGGCCGGGGTCACCGTCGTTGCGGCCCGGAACATTCCGGGGCTGGTCGAGATCACGATCTTGCGCCATCTGAAACTCGATTCCGGGGCGCGCTATGCAGTCGATGCCGTGACGCGCTACGCCATCACCGTCCTGGGAATGTCGCTGGCCTTTGGCCGGGTGGGATTGGGCTGGAAAGACGTGCAATGGCTGGTGGCGGCGATGACAGTGGGTCTGGGATTTGGACTGCAGGAGATCTTCGCCAACTTCGCGTCTGGTCTGCTGCTCCTGTTCGAGCGGCCGATTCGGATCGGCGACACTGTCTCCGTCGGCGATGTTGTGGGGAAAGTGTCGCGGATTCGCATTCGCGCGACCACAATTCTGGACGGCGACATGCGGGAACTAATCGTCCCCAACAAAGAGTTCATCAGCGGCAAGGTGCTCAACTGGACTTTAACCGACACGACCTCGCGGATGACGATCAAGGTGGCGGTTCCGTTCGGCAGCGATCCGAATCTGGTCAAGCAGTTGTTGCTGCGCGTGGCGACGAGTCATCCGCTGGTGATGAAAGATCCAGCACCGCACGCGCTATTTGACGAATTCGGAGACGACACGCTGAACTTTACACTCAGAGTCTATATGGCCAGCCGCGACGTCTACAATCAGCTCAGGCATGAACTCAACGCGGGCATCAACGCGGCATTTCAGCAGGCGGGCATTGTGAAACCTGCTCCTGAAGCCGAATCGGGAATCCCGCGCGCTGCGTGAACTGCTGGCCCCGGCCAGAACGGAATTGCGACCCGTCGCTACTGGTCCGTCTACGCAAGAATGTCACCCTCACTCGACATTCGTAATTTGTGTTCCCCTCTCCCACAAGGGGCATTGGTATCTACACATCGTATTTTGAGCCGACTTGAAACATTCTCCCTCCCCCCGTCGTGGAAACCAACGGAGGCCGCCGAGCGAGCGAGGATTGAGGCCGACGGCGGTAGTTCTCCTGTAAAGCCAATTGGGGGGGGCGAATGTCGATTGACGCTCGCCACCCCCATCCTAACCTTCCCCCATCAAGGGGGAAGGAATCAGTTTCGGCGACGCGAGTTTTGACTTGTGTAGATACCAATGCACAAGGGGCGAGGGGAAAAAGACTTCGAGGGGCTCGTCCCCCGGGCATGACCTTTTGGGATAGACGGACCACTACGACGATGCTTCAATCCGCCTCAGCTTTCTTCGCCTGGCGCGCCTTCTTTGCCGCGTTCGGTGTTTTTGGCTGGTCCCCTTCGCTGACAGCCGGCGCGTTCTTAACTGGCAGAAACCGTTCGAGTTCCCGAATGCGATCAGCCGATCCGGGGGCGCTCGCCAGATTCGACCATTCGTAGGGATCAGTCGCCTCGTCGTAGAGTTCCTGGTCGCCGTTCGCATATCGAATCAGGCGCCAGCCGGCCGATCGAACGGCGTGGTTGTTGCGGCCAAACGTCGTGAGGGCGGGTTGCTCCCACGTCGCCGCAGGATCCGCGAGCAACGATCGAATGCTGCGACCTTCCACGTGCGCCGGCGTCGGAATTCCGGCCAGGTCGGTAAGGGTCGGATAGATCGATAGAAAATCGACCGTGCGATCGCACACTCCGCCAGGTTGTGTCACGCCGGCGGCCACCCAGATCAGGGGCGCCCGCGTCGCTTCTTCCCACAGCGCGAACTTCCGCCAGTGCTGCTTTTCTCCCAGGTGCCAGCCGTGATCGCCCCAGAACACGATGATCGTATTCTTCGCATACGCCGACTGGTCGAAGGCCTCCAGCAGCCGGCCGATCATGGCGTCGGTGTAGGAGATGGCCGCGAGATACCCCTGCACAGCCTCTTTCCACCGGCCGGAGGCGATCATGAGCGCGTGATCTCCCTCGGGGCCGGCCATTCGCACTCCGGCGGGAGGCACATCCTTCAAGTCGTCGTCGCGGTGCGGCGGCAGCTCGATTTCCGACAGTGGATGCATGTCGTAATACTTGCGCGGCACATACCACGGCATGTGCGGTTTGTGCAGGCCGATCGCCAGGAAGAACGGCTTGTCGTGCTGCTTCTGCAACTGTTCGATTCCATAGGTGATGACCTTCCATTCGCGCAGATCTTCATCGCGACTGTCGACGGGACCAAATTTGATTCCACCAACCCCTTTGTCACCGGCGGGAACCGGATCGCCCCCCAGTTTGTTGAAATAGTCATCCCATTCGCTCCGCCGGGGAAAATTGCCGTGATAGATCTTCCCTGTTCCGGCGACGAAATATCCCGCCTTGCGAAACGTGGTCGTGAGACAAAGCGCTTCAGGAATTGCGGAGCGCCAATCGTCGCCATTGTCGTAAACGCCCGTTGTCGATGGTCGCAACCCCGACATCAGGGCGGCGCGCGACGGATTACAGACCGGCGCGGCACAATAGGCATGCGTGAACGTCACTCCCCGGGCCGCCAGCCGGTCGATATTCGGCGTGCGCGTCTGCTTGTTCCGCCCCAGATGCCCGACCCAATGATTGAGATCGTCGACGGCGATAAACAAAACGTTGGGCCGCGGGCCATCGGCTCCCTGCACGCCGGATGTCCAGATCAACGCCAGAACGATGCTCAAGACAGGTGCATGTCGCATCAGGAATTCTCCTCGCGCGTTACTTGGCTTCGACGGCCCTGGCTTGCGGCAAGTCTTTGAGCGCATCCAGCAAATCGGCCTTCAGCGGGCGATTGGAAATGGGTGCCAGTGCCTTACCTTTTTCCCCGAAGAGGGGTTTGCCGTAGTCCTCTTTTTCGAATTGCGAAAAGACTTGATCGAGATCTTGCCGATCCCCTTCGGCCAGGAAATAGGCATCGTGCAGTTCTCCCCACGTTCCATCTCCCGCGGCGCGTGTCAGGCACTTCAAATTGTTGACTTCGGTTCCGAGCCAGAGGCGATACAGAGCCAGCTTGGGAACCGACTTGTCCCTGCCGGCGAAGTTTTCGAGGAACGAATTCAGACCGCCGCCGAAGGTCGTCACACTTTTGTGACCGCCGTTCGGGTTATTGATGGTGGCGCTGTGCAGCCATTTCTGCTGCGCGCGATCGTAAACGTAGTAACGGGTGTCGGTGGTCTCGGGAGCCAGGCCGGGATCTTTGCGGACGTAGAATTGAAACGAATCGCCGGCCTGCCACGGCCAGAGCATGTGGGTATGCGCCCCTTCCCCTTCGCCGCCGAAACGATTGAAGATCGTGCGCGAATCTGCCGCCGTTACCTGGGGATGCAATTTGTCGGACGTATCCCAGATTGAAAAGATCGTCCGCCGTTCCTTCTGTGAATTGTGCTGAATCCCGCAATAGCCCCCAGCCGGCTCTCCGGGATGCCAGTTAGCGCCGCAGTAGTAGATGGCCGGGTGCGTTGCCAGGACGGTGACTTCCCCGTACAAGCAAGTCGCCCCCTTCTGCTCCTCCAGGTTCCAGAACAGATGCTGTCCCTGGACGTCGGCGGCGCCAACCAGGCCAGTGAGGGCAACGGCGAGAATCGCCTGCGTTATTTTCAACATGGAGTCCTGCGTGCGACTGGCCTTGAGGAGGGCAATCGTCAGGCCGTGATTCGGCCTGACAGCAGCCAGCTATTCTAGCCACGTCCCCCCCGCCTGAGTCCAGCGCTGGAGTACACGCTTTAGCGTGCTTCGTTCGAGCCGGCGCTGGCATCGGATCGAAATTCCGCCTGGCCAATCCGATGCGACCTAAGCCGATCGACGCGCCGTGCTGCGTTTCGAGGCAGCCGGCTCAAATCGTGGACGTCCGGCCCACGCATCGACGGAAGCAAATGCATAATCTATGGGTGCATAATTCGGCAAAACCGCGCACCACAAAGGTTTCGTTTTCGCTCGTCGTATCTGGCTGATGGAGCGGTCATTACGACGTTGATCCGATTCGCATCCTGGTGCGCGCAAATTCGCGTCGATTTCAGAAACCTGGACGCAACTGGAAACCCGGCAGCGAGTTCTAATGGCAAACAGCGTATTCATTCCGGCGAAAACTTTATGCATTCGGTTCTGCTGATGCGAATTTGCCTGCGAAGCAGGCAGGTTCGTCATCCGATCTGAGACTTACGTCGACACGCCACTCATCGCAGCGAGTTCGGTCTGAACGATTGGCCAACGACCAAACGTCGGGAGGGCGAGGCTCCTGCCGAGCCGATAGGGGGGAAAAGCCAATGACTTGAGGCTCGGCAGGAGCCTCGCCCTCCCTTGTTCAGCGGGATGTTAGACGGCCGGGAATTGTCACGCGGTCGGCATTGAGATCAAGGGGGCTCAGCGAATTTTTTTTGCCTCGACTCCGGCCAATTCGCTTGCTGTCAAGGTCCCCGACGCCAACTCCTGGTTCCCCGCGCCTCCGAACATTCCCCTGTTCCAGATTCCTAGCGCACCTTCAGAGAACCGGTGCCACCCAACATCGAGCTTCATCCGGTTGAAACCGCTGACGACAGCCTGCGCACTCCGGAGCGACATGGCCGGTTCGATTTTTGCACTTCGCCGGTCTGCGGCTGATTGCTCCAGTCGCGCGGCCTGTTACCCGGGAGCGGCGCGGATTTTCCAGTGTTTCAACGATTCCGCGCCTCATCAACCGAGATTTTCACGCTGTCTTATTGAGCGGTCAATAAAAGAGCTCCATTCAAAGCCGAGTTGCTGGTATCCGGCTGATCGCATGGGAATACTGATAACAACTCCTTACCTCCGGAACATTCCATTAACGAGCCAATTCCCGCAGTGCACGATTCCATCGGCGCCAATCTGGCCAGGTTCCGTGAGTATCTGAGCCTGCTGGCGCGGGTCCAATTGGATCCTCGGCTGCGCGCCAAAGTTGACTTATCGGGCATCGTCCAGCAGACGTTGCTGGAGGTCCACCGGGGGATGGAGCAATTCACCATGCAGTCGCCCGAGCAGCAAATGGCGTGGCTGCGACGCATACTGGTAAACAATCTGGCTGACGAAATTCGCAAGCTCCGCACCGGGAAGAGAAACGTCCTGCGGGAACGGTCGCTGGAAGAGGCACTCCACAAGTCGTCGTTGCGCCTGGAAGCCTGGCTCGCGGCCGATACCTCGTCGCCCAGCCAGAAGTTCGAAAAGCAGGAACGTGCTCTGCAGTTGGCACAGGCCCTGGAACGGCTGCCGGAAGCGCAGCAGGAGGCGCTGGTGCTCCAGCACTGGCAGGGATGGTCGCTGGTGGAAATCGCTGATCACATGGGTCGCACGCGGGCCGCTGTGGCCGGTCTGCTGAAGCGGGGACTGAAGCAATTGCGCGAGGAAATGCAACACGTGAACAATCCCTAGGGCGAAGCTCATGGCCGAAACACCATCCGATCAGTCATCGCGCGAATCACGGATCGACGATGCCATCGCGCGCTACCTGGAGCTGGCGGAACGGGGCCATCCCCCCGACCAGCAGGAGTACATCGCACAGCATCCCGACCTGGCGGCCGAGTTACAATCATTCTTTGCAGATCAGGCGCAGTTTCAGCAACTCGCGGGAGAGCTGGCTCCCGGTGGCGCGACGATTGAGCCGGAGCCAGAGAATCAAACACTCGCCAGCCCGACACCGGGGAGTGCGACACCAGGCCATCTGTCGGATCCGAGTCCGGCCACGATGGCATGGAAAGACCGGAGCCGGGACTTGCACGAAAACATCGTGCGCTATTTCGGCGACTACGAACTGCTAGAGGAGATCGCCCGAGGCGGGATGGGGGTCGTCTTCAAAGCACGACAGACGAGCCTGAACCGGATCGTCGCTGTGAAAATGATCCTGAGCGGCCAACTCGCTTCTCCCGGGGACGTGCAACGGTTCCGCACGGAAGCCGAAGCGGCGGCCCAGCTCGATCATCCGGGGATTGTCCCCATCTACGAAGTCGGCCAGCACGAGGGACAACATTACTTTGCGATGGGCTTCGTCGAAGGCGCCAGCCTGGCAGTGCGAGTCGCCCAGGGTCCGCTGCCGCCGCGCGAAGCGGCGGAGATCGTGCGCGAGGTCGCCGTCGCGGTGCAGTACGCGCACGACCACGGCGTGATCCACCGCGACCTGAAGCCGGGGAATGTGCTGCTGGACAAGGACGGCCATCCGCGCGTCACCGATTTCGGTCTGGCCAAGCTAATCGAAAGCGGTTCCGATCTAACCGGCACCGGGCAGATTCTGGGCACCCCCAGTTACATGCCTCCCGAACAAGCCGCCGCGCAGGTCAGCGCCGTCAGTCGCCTGTCCGACGTCTATTCGCTGGGGGCCGTCCTGTACTGCCTGCTGGCTGGTCGACCGCCTTTCCAGGCGGCCAATCCCCTGGAAACGCTGTTGCAGGTGCAGAAGCAGGAACCGGTTGCACCCCGCCAGCTCAACCCCAACCTCCCGCTGGACCTGGACACAATCGTCCTTAAGTGCCTCGATAAATCGCCCACCCGGCGTTACGCCTCGGCCAAGGCTCTGGCTGAGGAACTGAACCGGTATCTGGAAGGCCGCCCGATCCTGGCGCGGCCAGTCGGACGAATCGAGCGGTTCTGGCGTTGGTGCCGGCGGGAGCCGGTCGTGGCCGGTCTCAGCGCCGCAGTTGCCATCGCACTGATTGCCGGCACGATCATTTCCAGCTACTACGGTGTTCTGGCCGCGAATCGCGCCAATGAGAAGGCCAGGCTGGCGGACGAAAAAGGAAAACTGGCGGATGTGAATGGGCGGCTCGCGAAGGACATGACGAACCTCGCGGACGAGAAGGGCGCGCTTGCCGCAACGAACGCCAGGCAGACCGTCATCGTCCGCGACAAGGCGTTGGAACTTCGGCGAACGTTGTACATCGCCGATATGAGTCGTGTGTCCGACTGGGCCAAGACTGGAAATGTGGCAGCCATGCGGTCGGTCCTCGAGCGGTATCTGCCGACCGACCCGGACGATGTCGATTTGCGAGCGTTCGAGTGGTATTACTGGTGGCAATGCAGCCATGCCGAATTGCGCGTCATCGACATCGGCGAACCGATCCGCCGTCTGATTTGGTCGCCGGATGGCCAAACCGTGGTTTACGGAACCGCGAACGGGCGTGTTGCGGGCCGATTCGTATCGACAGGGGAACGGGCACCGCCAGAATTCCAGATCGGCATCAGCCCCGTGGAACGCATCTCTTGGGGAATTGAATCGAACACCATCATGGCGATCGACGAGACCGGTAATGCGGTCATGCAACGCTGCAAACCCACCCAAACGGCGATGGCCTTTGACGCCGTTCAATTAAGGGTGGTTGGTGTTTCGTCCCTCCCCCGCACGCCTGCAGTTTTTACTCATCGTGGTGATCAGTTGTTTTGTCGCGGTGGTATTGCTCCACGAATCGCTGATATCTCAGAGATGCGTTCGGCGGAGGATCTCACAGATTTGGCAAGTCGACAGCCGCGAGAGGTTGTGACCCTCCCTGCCGGCGCTCACGGTGATTTCATCTTGATTCAATCGGAGGTCGTCGGCCCGGATCCGGCATCGATTGAACGAGGCCAGTTTATCGGCGAGAGGCGTCCGGAACGTTGGATTGTGTCCGAATTATGGGACTTCGACGACCCGACAGCCCCACCTCGCGAGGAATGGGGCGATCCGATTTTCTCCGCCGCATTTTCACCGGCAGGCGATCTGCTTGTTCTCAGCGATCGCGCGGGACAATTGCAATTCTGGAACGCCCATGAGGGTAAATTGCTGCTGACCGTGCCGGCTGCCCAGGGCATTGTGTGGGACGTTGCGATTTCTGCAGATGGCGACCGGCTCGCGTCCGCGGGGGCTGATGGTACGGTCAAGATCTGGTCGATCGACGGAACCTTACAAGCGACGTATGCCGGACACGGAACCGCTGTTCGCGCCGTCTGCTTTGGGCCTTCCGGCAGCGTCCTCTCGGCGGGGGACGACGGGACGATCCATATCTGGCAGGCGGCGACTGGCGTGAGATCCGACCGTTTTTACGGACATGCGGGTCGTGCGACCGCCGTGGCCGTTTCGCCGGACGAATCGCAGGCAGCGTCTTGCGGACTGGACGGGACGATTCGACTTTGGAACCTGCGAAAGCCGGGTTCGGAACAGCAACTGACCGGGCCGCCAGATGTTCCCGGGCGGTGGCTACCGTCGATCTCTCCCGACGGCCGAGTAATCGCTTGCCTTGCCCAACACGGAAAAAAACAGTTGATCGCCGAGTGGGATCTGCGAAGCGCCCAGTTGATCGATGCCTTTCACTGCAGCGAATGTAACACGGCACCTGTCCTGTCGGCGGATGGTCGATATCTCGCATTCAGTGCGAGGGAGATGATCAGGAAGGGTGACACTTTCTATGACTCGTGGAAACTCAAACTCTGGGACCGCCGCACGCGACAAGAGGTCGCCGCACTGTCTCTGGGCGAAACGGAGAGTCGCGGAGCCTTCAGTGTCAGTCGCCTGCCTCAACTTCTTGATCCAACTGCGTGCTTCCTCGCGGATGGAACGATGTTGGTGGCGACGACGATTGATCAACGGCTTGTCCAGGTTGCTGTTCCCTCGGGCGAGGTCGTTGGCGAGTGCCCTCTGCCTTTCATGCCGAAATCAATCGAGTTGCTTTCGAATCAATGCCATGTCTTCTGCCTTAGTCCGACAACAATCTCGCTGCGAACGCCGCCTGGTTCGCCGCCACAGCCTGGGGGGCCTGGGAGGGCCGCTGTCGTATCGCTTACGGATGGAACGGTCGTTGCCGCCAAAGACGACGTCAACTGGCGAACACAATCGCTTTCGCGCCTGGCCGACGAGTTGGTTGTTGTTAAATACGAACGACCTGGTCAACCCAACCGCCAACCCGATTTCCCGCAGAGTGCTCTTTCAAAACCCAAGCTCGAAGTCTGGAAACTACCGGAACTGCAGCTCGTGCGAGAAATCGAGAGAGATGTCTTCCCGACGGCGATCGCTCTCTCTCCCGACGGTAAGCGCATGGCAGTCGCCGGCCGGCATATCATCGCCGGCAGCCTGGGGTTGGACATTCTCGCGTGGCCCGAAGGAACTCTGCTGGACCAAATTGAAATCAAAGAACCGGAATTGGCAGCATTGATTCCGTGGGAGCCGTCCGGCGCACCGGCAGACAATGCCAGGATTGCAAGGATTTCCTCGAGTCCATGGATGATAAACAATGCCCGGTTCGATGATTCAGGGCGACGGCTGGTTATCAACTTCAATAACGTCAGTTATTACAGTCCGGAGCCGTGCATCTTAATCGTCGATATTCCCAGCCACCGCTTGGCCGCTCTCGCCAAGCCTTTGGGAGCAATCACTGCGGCCGACTTTCAGCCCGAGAGTGATCAATGGATCGTGGCGGCGTGCGCATCTGGTATCCGAAGTGCTGAACGCCTGCCTCACCCAAGGTTTTTCCAGCTATTTCCGGGGGCGCCTCAAACTCGAGCCCGGACGCGGGACGGACCGATGTCAGTGGCGTCCCAGGAAGCCATCCTGGGTCTGGCCCGCTCAACCCACCAGCCTACGCATTTCTGCGGGCCGTATTGGACCCGACGACCCGTCTCTCACGTCGCCCGATTGCCGGCCCGTGGACAATTCTTGACGACCCTCGGCGTCATGTCGGAGGCCGGGAAACTGGTTTATGGCTTTATTGACGCACCTTCAGGAGAGTCTGCGAATCCAGTTCGCGCCAAAACGCCACAGCAGTTCGAACAGGAAAGAATGTGGCAGAGACAACACGAACGCCTGGGGACGGTACTGGCAGTCTCAGTTGACGGAAAACGTGTTCTGATCGACAGCAAACCGGGACATCTCGTTCTCTGGGATTATGACGACCGAGCCGGATTGACCAGTAAAGTAGAATTCCCACTTGATTGCCGTCACATTGCCGGCCCCAGTTGGGCGCCGGACGGCGAGCGGTGGTTGGTTGGTACAGACCGGCGCGTGTTGTTGATGACAGCCGCCGGAGAGACTCAAGAGCTACTACCGCATGATTCGCTGGTGACTGCGCTGGCGTTCGCGGCTGACGGTCGGTGGGCCGCAACATGCGACAGCGACGGCCTGGTCCGACTTTATGAAACTGCGACTTGGACGAGTCGCGACTTGCGCGGGCACCGGGGACGCGTCACAGCGCTGGGGTTTGCCCCCGACCGGCAGACTCTGGCGTCGGTTGGACTTGATGGCGAGCTGCGGTTCTGGGATCTGGCGTCCGGAGAGGCGAAGCTCGTGCATTCCTGGGATAGTGTGCCGCTCCACTCGCTGGCGTTCGATTCCACAGGCGAGGAACTGGTTGTCGGAGGCGACGCGGGGCGGCTGTTCTGGTGCCGGGCGCCTCGATCCGATCCAAGTCCGCTCACTCCGGCCCCTCAGCAATCAGTGCTGCGGCCCTCGACACCTCAGATCTCGACTTATGCAGCGCCGAAGTCATCCGCGGTCCCGGCTTCAGAAGCTGCCGGTGAAGGGAATCCCGATCGTAAGATGGCGGGGCTCCTTGCACGAACCGCGGCCGACAACCACGTCAACGTAACACTACTGGTCAATGGACAACACAGCGGAGGATATGACGCCGCGAAATTGCAAACATTGCCTTTGGACCAATTTGCGATTGTGACGATTGACCTGCAACTGAAGTCTCCTGTTGAAGAAACTTTCTGGGAACTGCTGCAAAAACTGAACAACCTCAAAGTGCTCCGTCTTACCTATCGTGGGACGCTCACCCAAGTGCAGGTGGAGCCGCTGGGCCAGCTCGCGGGACTCAAACATTTGAGCTTGACGGGGATGCAGGGGCTGTCGGCGATGAAATCGTGGCCCGGATTCCCACAGCTTGAATCCCTCAATTTGCAGGAGAGTGATTGTACTGACGATTCACTCGGCTGGCTCGAGAACTGCCGAACTTTGAGAGAAGTGCGCCTCAATCAGACACAGATCACGGATGGTTGCATGGATCATCTCGTCCGCCTGCCTCAGCTTTCTTCGATTAGTGCCGCCAGTACAAAATTTGGTGATGCAGCCATGGCACGGCTGGCGAGTATGACAAAACTGAATGGACTGAATCTCGACGCGACCAGCGTGACGAATGCCGGGATGCGTTTGCTTTCCGCAATTCGTTTGACGTCCCTGAGTCTTCGCGATACGGCGATTGATGACGACTCGATTCCGACTCTCATTCAGGTGATGTCAAATCAAGCGGACCTTCATGAACTCGATTTGCGCGGATCGCGGCTGACGTTGCAGGGTGCGGCGAGTTTGCTCGATATGTTGGACGAGCGCGTCGTCGTCCGACTTGAACCGTCGAACTCGCCGGCCGATCCCCAGATTGGCGCAGCACTGTGGGCTTTGCGCAATGATGGCCGGCTGCGTGTCGATGGAAAGTCGTTACCCAGAGGGGAAGCACTGAGACAATTGTTAGCCGGCGCTCGGCTGACTGGCCTGGAAGTTAAGATAAATGACTATTCGCAATGGTATGAACATGATCCGCAACGGTCTGGACTGGAAAGGCCCGAGTTGCTGCCACACTTGACGGATCTCGATTTGCAGATCGAAGAATTCACGCGTGAGCAACGCGAGAAAATACTGGGCCCTCTACACCGTTTGCCGGCCCTGCAACGCCTGAAACTGGGCGCGGCGGGAACCTCGCAATATGACAACATTGAAATTCTCGAACAAATTGGTCCGCTGATGCAACTGCAAGAGCTGAGTTTGAAGGAGCTCTACGTTGGTGACGCGGGAATCAAGACGTTGCAGGCCATGCCACTGCTCCGGAGCTTGAAGTTTTGCGCGGACACCGAAATGGATGCCGGTAAAGTACGAATGTCGCTCCCGAACTGCGAGGTGATCGACAATACATTCGAGCTCCTCGACACGGACAGCAACGGTGAGATGTCCGAAAGTGAATTCAAGGGCAGCTATAGGGTCAGGACCCGATTCGAAGGGGCGGGCATCACCCCGAAGTTTCCGCTCAAGCGAGACGAGTTCCTCAAGCTCTATCCCCAGCCGCGTGGCAAGTAGGGTCTCAAATTCGCCTTGGCGTCGAATTTCGCCGGATTTACGCTCGCAATGTGAGAGTACCGGCTCAGTGGGCAATCTGGTACGGGGGCTTAAGGAAACGCCAGAGCCGTAAGACGCAGCACGAGCGCGCCTCACCGTCGGCTCGACCACGCTTGTTTAGGTATGAGGCTGTCTCCAGAGATCACTGTTGTTCAGGAATTTAAGGATATCGCCATGCATCAGAATTTCGAGTTTCGAGTTTTTTTTGTCGCTTTGGTCTGTGTTTCCCGGTTTTCACTGCTGAAAGGTTAGTGCCACCCACCAAGTCGAAAGACCCATGTTCACACGTTTTCCATCAGTCGCTGTGCGTGCGCTGCTTTCGCCATTTGGTGGCGGCGGGCAATTCCCAAATAGTGCGTGGCAGTTCCCATTGAAATCAGTGTCTTTCGCCGCTGCCCGGTGAACGTGAACCGTAACCCCACAGGAGATGACCCGTGAGATATGCCCTAGCTATCAGTTTCGGGATGTTTTTTTTGATTGCGTCTGCTCTGCCTGCCGAGGCAGAGGATAACAGGCTCTCCGATCAAGCCAAAGCCATTCTCGACAACGCATCCGAGTTTGAGCTCTTCTCGCTCGATCCGAGGGAGAAACTGGACAAGGCGGCGAAGGCGGATACAGCCACCGTACTGGACGGCTGGAAGATAGTTGGCAAGACGACGGTGAACGAGGCGGAGACCCGCAAACACCTCGCGGCTGCCGTGCAGAAGGACATTGTCACAGGCGGAAGATATGCCGAATGCTTCGAGCCACGACACGCGATCCGCGCCACGTACGAAGGCAAGACGGTCACAATGGTGATTTGTTTCAAGTGCCGGTGGATGCACGTCTCCGTCGCAGATTCGGGAGGGGCCCAACTTGCTAGGCAAAGTTTGCAGGGGTTTGACACGGACTCCAGACTCCTTCTCGATAAGGTTCTACGCGACGCGAATGTGCCCCTTAAGAAGCCGACCGAAATCATGGCACTCAGCCAGCTCATCGGAACGTGGGACACACAAACCACGGTCAAGATCCCTAACATTTCTTTTCAGGTTCCGGGAGGCGGTCTGCGTACATCCGGCTCGATCAAGTGCGAGTGGGTCCTCGGCGAGCGGTTCATTCAGGGTAAGGCGACTGATAGCCTGAACCAGGAATCCCTCGTCCACTGGACCTACGACGTCAATAAGAAGGCCTATCGTATGTGGCTCTTCCGTTCGGGCGGCGGAGTCGAGGATTCGAGCGGCCAATGGTTTGCCGACTCCAAGAACCTTGTCATGAAGAACGACATCGGCAACGGAATTATTAACGCGTCCACGCTTCGCCCCCAGGACGCCGACACGTTCACGATTCACATAAAGGACGCCGACACAATCGAGTTCAACGGCGAGGCGAAAGACGGGGATGGGAAGCTTTACTTCGTCACGGAGAGTAAGTGGACTCGCCGGAAGTGAACCGAACGGCCAATCGAACACCTCCGCAACCGAGGTACGCGGCGCGAGGCACGCAAGTCGGTGGACGGCAACCAAATTGGAAAAAAATACGACCAAAAGCCGAACAGACGCGTCACATGTTTCTACGGAGTTTCCCATGTGTTACCTAAGGTCAGCATTGGAACTTAATCCTGCTCGCAGGCGAGGTGGCTTGAGCAAACGCCGAAACCGTATGACGCAGCACGAGCGCGCCTCACCGTCGGCTCGACCACGCTTCTAAGGTATGAGGCTGTCTCCAGAGATCTCTGTTGTTCAGGAATATAAGGATATCGCCATGCATCACAATTTCGAGTTTCGAGTCTTTTGTGTCGCTATGGTCTGTGTTTCCCAGTTTTCACTGCTGAACGCGGATGAGCCGCGGTCGGACTCGCAGACGGGCCAGGAGTTGCTGACGCTCAAGGGACACACGGGCGCGGCTATCAGCGTGGCGTTCAGCCCGGATGGCAAGCGGCTGGCGTCGGCGAGTGAGGACAACACCGTGAAAGTGTGGAATGCGGCTACGGGTCAGGAGACGCTTACGTTGAATGGGCATACCGACAAGGTCAGTGGCGTGGCGTTCAGCCCGGACGGAAAACGGTTGGCGTCGGCAAGTTGGGATCAGACAGTGAAGGTTTGGGACGCCGCAAGCGGTCAGGAGACGCTGACGTTAAAAGGGCATACGACCCGGGTTTTTGGCGTGGCGTTCAGCCCGGACGGGAAATGGTTGGCGTCGGCCAGCGGCGATCAGACGGTCAAGGTGTGGGACGCCACGAGCGGTCAGGAGACGCTCACTTTGAAAGGGCACAGCAAAGCGGTCAGTAGCGTGGCATTTAGCCCGGACGGGAAACGGTTGGCGTCTGCCAGTGGAGATATGACGGTCAAGGTTTGGGATTCGACGAGTGGCCGGGAGATGCTCACCCTGAATGGACATGCCAGCAACGTCTCAGGTTTGGCATTCAGCCCGGATGGAAAACAACTGGCCACGGCGGGTTCGATCATGTGGGTTACGGTTTGGGACGCGACCACCGGTCAGTACTTGCGCACACTGAAAGGACACACCGGATTCGTCAGGAGTGTGGCGTATAGTCCGGACGGGAAATGGCTGGCCACGGCGAGTTGGGATAAAACGGTCAAAGTGTGGGACGCGGCTACGGGCCATGAGTTGATCACGCTGCAGGGACACACCGGCTTCGTCCAGGGCGTGGCGTTTAGCCCGGACGGAAAACGTCTGGCGTCGGCCAGCCACGATCAGACGGTGAAAGTGTGGGACGCCACGAGCGGTCACAGGAAGTTGGCGGTTGCAAGTCATTTGCTCGCGGGGCACACCGGCGCGGTCTGGGGTGTGGCGTTCTCGGCAGACGGAACGCTGCTGGCCAGCAGCGGCGACGATCACACGATCCGGCTATGGAATCCGCGTACAGGCAAATTCGTGCGGTCGCTGATCGGCCACACGTCGAATGTTCGATCTCTCGCGTTCTCACCTGACGGAGGCACGCTGGCGAGCGCCGGCCATGACGCGACCGTGCGGTTTTGGGATCCCGCGACCGGTATGCAACAAGGAATCATGAAAGACACGGCACTCGTCTATTTCCCTGCATTTACGAAAGACGGCAAGACGCTCGTTACGGGAACCGGCGAAAAGAGCCCTCGCATGTGGAACGTCCCGGAGAAAAAGCTTATCCGGCAGCTTGACGGACACACCGGTGTCGCCTGGGCCATCGCCGTGTCGATGGATACAGACCTGATTGCGTCGGGGGGCCAGTACGGGACGATCAAACTCTGGAATGGCGCCAATGGCAACCTGGTGCGCACTTTCGACGGTCACGTTCCCGGCATCCACGCCCTGGCGTTCTCGCCGGATGGCCGGTTGCTGGCGGGGGCCGCAAGCGACCAGACAGTGAAACTCTGGAACCCGGCGAACGGCGAACTGGCGCAAACGCTTCCCCAGCATGTGGAGACGATTTACGACGTGGCCTTCTCACCGAGGGGCGATACGCTGGCCACGGCCAGCGGCGATGGATCCGTACGACTGTGGGACGTAGCGTCCGGTCGATTGCTCGCTACTTTCGCCGGCGGCGGTCTTTGCATCGCCTTCTCGCCTGACGGGAAGTTTCTCGCCAGCGGCGGCGTGGATCATGTGGTCTGCATCTGGGACGCTCAGCCTGCCGCACAAGCGAAATGACAGGAGACTCAAGTTACGCGGGTTTCAAAGTCAGTGTGCTGTCGGTCGTCTGGATAGGCTTCCGTCATCCCGGCGCTCTCCCAGGTAGCTTGGGGAAACGAGACGCGAAGCGGGAGCTTCACACGCGGCGTCGCCAAGCAGGAGCTTGGCGACGAGAAAATGCGCTCGAGGAGCACGGCGTTGTGATGCCGCGTGATGTCGGACATTCCGCGCTGGAGTGCAGGCTTTAGCCTGCGCAGGTTGAGTCCCGCTCACACATTTGTATCCAGAGAGCGCCAGACGCGCTCTCCACGGATGAAATACTTTGAACAACATCCAGCGGCGCAGGCTGAAGCCTGAACTCCAACAGTCAGGCCCGCCAGTTCCCGGTTGTTGCACGCTTTGCACAATTTCTTGAGCCGTGTGCGGTAAAAACCCGCCGAATCACTCTGGCCGGGCTCGTCGCTTCTGGTCGCTCTTTCGGATCCTGAATCCGGCGCGCGTCAGTACCGGAAATCAAGCCCGAGGCTCAAGCCTTGCGCCCAGAAGTCACTGTCGCGGAGATTCAAGGCTGGTCGCGCGGGGCCGACAAGGCTTCTGCGACTCAACAGTCGCCCCGGTTTCTGGTATGCTGCCCGGACCCCCAAAATCCTGCATCCTGAAAACACCCGGGAGAAAAACCATGCTTGCGCGGTCTGGTTGGCTGGTCGTCGTTGCTCTGTTTCTGGGATCACAATTCGCAATCGCCGCCGACTGGAGCGACGAACAGGTCGCGAAGCTGCCGGTGGGAGAGGAACCGGTCCGGCTGTTTAACGGCAAGGATCTCACCGGCTGGGAAGGGCATATCAAGAAATACTTTTCGGTCGACAACGGCGTGATCGTCGGTAAGAACAGCCAGGAAAACGCGCCCAAGGCCAGCACTTACCTCCTGACTCGGAAGACGTTTCGAAACTTCCGCTTGATCTTTGAGAGTCGTCTCGTGACCAGTGAAATGCATTCAGGGATTTCACTGTGGGGCAAGACAATCGAAAAAGAGGAAGGTCCCTTCACCTACCAGGGACACCTCGTCATGTACCCGTCAGGCTACGGGTTCTGGGATTTGTACCGCCGGAACGGGATTTATGGCGATACGCTGGGAGTCGCGCGGCGCGTCGGCAAACAGCACGACTGGAATCGCATGGAGATTCTGGCCATCGGCCGGCGGATCAGGCATGTCGTCAACGGACAACTGGTCGCCGACTGGAGCGACCCGCAGCCGGAACTGTGCGAAACCGGCCCGATCGGTCTGCAGTTGCACTCCAACAACGTCCCGCAGGAGGTGCAATGGCGCGGCCTGATTCTGGCTGAGAATCCGCACGACACCCTCGTGACGGCGGTCAGCCGCGACGCCGGCCTGGTCATTGCCGGGAAACCGGCCGAATCGGGAATGGATGAGAAGGCGCTGGCGAAAATCGACGAACGAATGAAGGAATTCGTCGCCGCCCGGCAGGCTTCCGGCGTCGTGACGCTGGTAGCGCGCCGCGGGCGGATCGTGCATCTGGGGGCGGTTGGGAAGGCCGACATTGCGGCCGACCGCAACATGGCCAAGGACTCGGTCTTTGCCATCGCCTCCATGACCAAGCCGATGACAGCGGCGGCTGTCATGATCCTGCAGGACGAAGGGAAGTTGAAACTCGACGATCCCGTCTCGAAATACGTCCCCGCGTTCCAGCAGACGACTCTGGCCGATGGCAATAAGCCGGCACGCGAAATCTCGATTCGCGACTGCCTGCGGCATACGAATGGTCTGGCCAGCGATCAGCGCAATGTCGGCAGCCTGGCAGAAACTGTTGAGCTCCTGGCCAAATCGAAGCTGGCGTTTGAGCCGGGTTCAAAGTGGCAGTATGGGCCGGGCTTAAGCGTCGCGGGCCGAGTGGTCGAAGTGGCCTCAGGTAAGTCGTTCGACCAGTTCCTGGCCGAGCGGCTCTTTGGCCCCCTCGACATGAAGGAAACGACCTTCCGTCCGACCGTCGAACAACTGCAACGGGTCGCCAGGCTGTATCAACCGATCGGTAGTAAAAAGGAACTCGATCAACCGACCAGTGATAAAGATAAAAAGGATCTCGAACCTGGTAAACACTGGCTGTTTGACGTTTCGGCCGAGACGACGCCGAATCCGTCCGGCGGGCTGTACTCGACCGCGGCTGACGTCGTGCGGTTCTACCAGATGGTGCTCAACGGAGGCGAACTCAACGGCGCGCGCGTCCTGTCGGCAGATGCGGTCAATCAGATGCGGACGATTCAGACCGGCGAGCTGCTGACCGGCTTCACTCCGGGAAATGGCTGGGGGCTCGGATTCTGTCTGGTGCGCGAACCCCAGGGGCCGACGCAGATGGTCTCGGCAGGGACCTTCGGTCACGGTGGAGCGTTCGGGACGCAGAGCTGGGCTGATCCTGCGCGGGACGCCATCTTCATCCTGATGATTGCACGCCAGAATCTCGGGAATGGCGATGCGTCCGACCTGCGGGCCGAGCTTCAGAAGCTGGCGATTGAAGCAATTCGCGATTGACTCGACGCAGCAGACCGATTGTCAGGCGGCAGTTGAAGTTCCCGCACCGCGGCAGGCCGGTGCCGGGCGTGGCTCGCGCCTCTTCCCCTGCCCGAATCTGCGGCGGAGCGACAAATAATTGCTTGCAGCGAGTCATCCGACTTTGTAGGCTTAAACTGATCAGGCTTCAGCCGCGGAGCGTCGGGCCGACGGCTTCGCGGTGAGGACCTGAAACTTAGCGGGCCCATTCCATGTCCAGCGTTCCGAGCGGGGACGAGTCACATCTGATCCGCCCATCGTCGGCGCGCGACTCATCTGAGTCCTCAGGTGAGATCGACAACCCTCTGGCCGGCCGGCGGACCGTCGGAAATACCAGCGACGATTCAACTCCCGAGCTGAAGGCGCATGTCGCCAAGCCGCCGGTCCGCAAGGAGAAGCGGCGTCCCAGCCCGAACCGGATGAGCGAAATCCGGGCTGATCTGAGATTCATGCTCGAGGCCAACCATCAGCCGGGCGGCCAGCGTGTCTATTCGGGTTTCCGACTCGTCCGAACGCGGGATGTTCTGAAGCCAGACGAGGAGCAGTACGTCGATGCCTTTATTCCGCTCGACGTCGCCCAGGTCTACCCGGAATTGCTTGCGTTCGAGGGACTGAATTACGAAGACGTGTACTGCAACGAAATCCTGTCGGCAGAAACACGGGTGGTCGTCCGTCCGGGGCGGTTCAAGATTCTGCGCAGAAGCTGGGTGGCGCACCACACACTGTCGCGCGGCAGACTCTGGAAACTGGCCGCGCTGCTGGCTGCTGCCGCCGGTCTGGTGTTGTGGCTCCAGCGCTGACTCGCGCGCCGCCGCCAATCCGCATCTGACAAGACGACCTGCCAGTCCGTGTGAACGTGTGCGTCCGGATCTGCTTTTGGCATGGCGTCCGATTCGGCAACTCACCGGTCGACGGATCGGCGCTGGTGGAACGGGTTGACGGTTGCGTTCTTGGAATTGTTGTCGGTTGCCGTGCCGGTCGTGCCATTCGACGGGCAGTTGGCGGACTTGGAGCCGTTTCCCGATTGCGCGCCGGTGCCACTGGAACTGTTTCCCGACTGCTTATTGCAGCCAGGCGTGGGATTGGTCGCAGGCGGAGCGTTGGGGGACTCATCGTTGGTCGTTGTTGAGTCCTTGGAGATGGCACGATAGGCCGTGATCGTGCCGCTGTGCAGATCGGCCAGATTGATCGTTGAATACTGGACTCGCAAGACTCCGTTGACATTCTGATTGAGCATTTGAATCTGGCCGCCTTGAATCTGATCGACGATCGCCGTGTGATGTGGGGTCCCCAGGATCATCCAGTAGTTCGCGCCGATCAGGATCACACTCTCGAATTGCAGGATGTCGCCTGGCTGGGCGCTGCTGAGGGGAATCGCATCGCCGAAGACGTATTGATTGGCCGGCTTCGCGCCGGCGTAGATCAGGGCGTCTTCGGCCAGCGTCCAGCATTCGCCATTGCCAACCTGCTGGCCGAGATGATCGCGAGCAAATTGGAGGATCTTGGCATTAAACGTCGTGCTGGGGGTCTGGCCGGAGGTGTTGCCAGATCCCCCGCTGTCTGCAGTTCCCGAACCCGAAGTCCCTGCGCCGGTTGAAATCGTGCCGGCCGTACCGGTCCTGGAAAAGCTGGCGCCGGTGCCTGAGAATGCCGGCGAGAAGCCATTGCCCGCGAACGTGGACCCGTAGCCGGTAGAAGCAGTCGCTCCCGAGTTTGTGCCCGACCCACCGGAAAGGGCTGCGGCCTGTGCCAGACTTCCGGCACCTGCGCCGAACACATCGTCGTAGGCGATTGTCGCGCGCATTTCGCGTGCCCGACGTGCCCGCACAGCAGCCGAGACCTTCTGCTGTGCATCGGCTTTTTGCGAAGCAGCGCTCCTGTTTGGGGCCACTGGTTTGGCGGCGGCCGGATCCGGATCGTCGGCCCGGCTCGCACTGTGGCCAAGGCAGAGCCAGCCAACAACGGCCAGAGCAGTCCCGCGGACCGGGACGCACCACGACGTGAAAACGCACTTCCCTGGCATCCTTCTTCTCCTTGACGATGAAAACACGACGGGGGACGATGAAAACGTGATGGGACGACGGGAACTGTTGACGTGCGCCGATCCGCGCGTCTGTGGTGCGAACTGCAGATACGGTTCCGGCGGCCGATTGAGAGCGGACCGTGAGCCGGAAACCGATTGATCCTGCAGCATGGAATCGGCGACTCAAGAACAGGAAACGAAGCGGCGCAGCGCAAATCAACGCGGATCCGACAAAGAATCTCAGAATTCTTTTCGTGGCCCGTGTTGGTGATTTGCCGAGGGTGTTTTGCCCGGGCGACGCAATGCCCCGTGAACCGCGCGACCGCGCTGCCAACTTGCGGTGACCGCACAAGGTCACGCATCGAGTTGTCGGAAATTGCCGGCCATCAAACCGCCGGTCCGAATTTGCAAACCAGCTTACTGCTTCTCGAGATGGGGCTTAACAATCCCGTTCCACAGCCGGTAACCCTCGGCGTTGAGGTGCAGGCCGTCCTTTTGAAACAGGTCCGCCTGTGGCTGGCCGTCGTCACCGAGCATGGGCCTCACGACGTCGATGTAGATCAACCGGTCATCCGATTTGACGAATTCGTCGATCAGCGCGTTGGCCTGGGTCTGCCGTTCGTAGTGCTTCCACCGCGCCGGGCTGGGCTTGATGGCAATGAATGCGATCCGCGTTTTGGGCAGGGGTTCGTGAATCTTTTTGACGAGCGCCTGGAAATCAGCCAGGATCCGCTCCGGCGACTTGCCAGACGCAATGTCGTTGTCGCCGGCGTAAAAGACGATCAATCGCGGCGCGTAGGGGATGGCAATACGATCGGCGAACTGAACCGAGTCGGCGAGTTGCGAGCCGCCGAATCCCCGATTGAGGATCGGCAGTTCCGGAAACGCCTTGGCGGTCTCCCACAACCGAATGCTGGAGCTCCCCAGGAACACGATCCCGCCCGGTTCCGGCTTGTGCAGGCGATCCTGTTCCTCAAAAGCCAGGAAGGCCTTTTCCCAGGGACTCGCCGATTCCTCAGCCCCGGCGACGAGCGATGCCACAAATCCCAGGGCCAGACCCAGCAGGAGGGCAGCTGTTTGTCGCCGGCTGAAGTGCGATGGCGAGATCATGAC
>Ga0137463_1000075_pt1 | contig 42059 bp, 29 predicted proteins | sample EasRivERMGT800_2_FD_102333 | JGI IMG/M metagenome (GOLD analysis project Ga0137463, IMG submission 102333) | Soil microbial communities from meander-bound floodplain in the East River, Colorado, USA - East River MetaG ERMGT800_2 | ecosystem: Environmental > Terrestrial > Soil > Floodplain ...
CGAAATTGGTTTCCCGGTGGTCGTCAAACCGCGGGATGCCAATCACGGGCGCGGCGTCTTCACCAGTCTGACGAGTGCCGAACAGGTGGCGGCGGTCTACCCGTTGTCATTACGGGAAGGTTCAGGGGTCATCGTCGAGCGGTTTGCGCCGGGGAATGAACACCGGCTGCTGGTTGTCGGCAAAAAGCTGATTGCCGCGGCCCGTGGTGAAGGGGCGTCGGTCGTCGGCGACGGTGTCATGACGATCAGGCAGCTCGTGGATGCTCAGCTCAATTCCGATCCGCGACGCGGCGATGACGAATCCTGCCCGCTCAACCCGATCGAATTCCACACCGGAACAATCCTGCAACTCGAGCGGCAGGGCTTTACGCCCGATTCGGTTCCCGCCGCCGGGACCAAGATTCTCGTCCAGCGCTACGACAACCTGTCGGTCGACGTGACCGATCAGGTTCACCCTTCGATCGCGGCCCACGCCGTGCTCGCCGTCCAGATCGTCGGTCTCGACGTGGCGGGACTCGACCTCGTGTGCGAGGACGTATCGCAACCGCTCGAATCTCAAGGGGGAGCCATCGTCGAAGTCAACGCCGGTCCGGGGCTCTTGATGCATCTGCGCCCGACAGTCGGCACTCCGCGCCCGGTCGGTGAGGCAATCGTCGACAGTCTGTATCCGGCAGGTCAGAACGGCCGGATCCCCGTCGTCGCAGTGACGGGGACGAACGGCAAAACGGTGGTGTCGCGGCTGGTCACGCAGTTCCTGCGGGGGACCGGCCGGATCGTGGGAACGGCCTGCACCGACGGAATTTTTGTCGACGGTCGGACCATCGAGACGGGCGATTGCTCAGGTCCGCGGAGCGCCCGCAAGGTGCTCCTCAACCCGCAAGTCGAGGCGGCGGTCTTCGAGGCCGGTCGGGGAGGTATCCTGCGCGAGGGGCTCGGCTTCGATCGCTGCGACGTCGCCGTCGTGACGAATATCGGCGAGGCCGACCATCTCGGCCTGGCCTACATCGACACGCCCGACCAGATGTATAGTGTGAAGCGCAGCCCGGTCGACGTGGTCCTTCCGACCGGCACGGCGGTCCTCAATGCGGCCGACCCGCTGGTGGCTGAAATGGCCTCCCTGAGTGCCGGCGGAGTTATCCTGTTTGCGCTCCAGGGGGATAATTCGCTGATCGCCGCTCACCGGGAACAGGGGAAGCGAGCCGTTATTGTCCGCGACGGCCAGATCGTTCTGGCCGATGGGCAGGCGGAAACGCCGCTGGTCGCACTGACGCAGGTCCCGCTCACAGTGGGCGGACGCGTTCCGTTTCAGGTGGAAAACGTGCTGGCGGCCGTCGGCGCCGCATGGGCGCTGGGGATCCCCGAACCGACGATCCGCACCGTTCTCGAGACGTTCCACGCCGACATGCAGGACTGCCCCGGGCGGTTCAACCTGTTCGAACACCGCGGCGCGACGGTCGTGATCGACGATTCGCACAACACGTCGGCTCTGGCGGCGCTGATTGCGGCGCTGGACCAGTTTCCCCAGGAGCGGCGGACAATCGTGTATTCGGCCGGGGACGGCCGCCGGAACGCCGACATTATCCGCCAGGGAGAGCAACTGGGCGGCGCTTTCGACCGCGTGATTCTGTACGAAGATTACTCTGCCTCGGATCGGGGCGCGGGAGAAATCGCCGCGCTCTTCCGCCAGGGGCTGGTTTCGGCCAAGCGTGCTGTCGACGTGCAGGAAGTGGCCGATCATCGGCGCGCGGTGGAAACGGCATTTTCGCTGATCGGGCCCGGCGAATTGCTCGTCGTTCAGCCCGAAGATGAAGACATTGAACAAACTCTCGAACTCGTCAAGAGCCTGGCACAACGTGAAACCAGCCCGGAAAGCGGCTGCGTGCTCGGAATCGACGGCACATGATGAACCTCACTGAAGGAATCTGACATGGAGTTCCGCAATCTTCGTGCATTGCGCGGGCCCAGCATCTGGACCAGATGTACGGCATTAGAGGCGGCGATCGACCTGGGCGAGATGAAATTCCCGATTCGGGAGATTCCTGGTTTCGAAACGAGACTGCGCGAGTCGCTCCCGTCGCTCTATCTGACCTCGGTGGCTGCCGGCGACAAAGCCGAAGCGCCCATCGGCTCCCTGACGCTGGCGCATGTGCTCGAGCGCATCGTCGTGGCCCTGCAGAATCAGGCCGGTGTGCCGACCAGCTTCTCGAAAACGGCCCCGGCGGGGGAGCCGGGTGTGTTCAAGGTGCTGGTGGAGTATCACGAAGAGGAAGTTGGTCGGGCAGCCTTCGAATCGTCCCGATCGCTGATCGATGCGGCGATTCACGATCGAGCATTCGATCTGGTCGCTGCCGTGCAGAAGCTTCGTTCGCTCGATCAGCAGATTCGCCTGGGCCCCAGCACCGGTTCTATCGTTCGGGCCGCCCTGAATCGCGGGATTCCGGCGCGCCGCCTCAACGACGGCAGCCTGGTGCAGTTCGGCTGGGGTTCGAAACAGCACCGGATTCTCGCTGCCGAGACCGATCGGACGAGTGCCATCGGTGAATCGATTGCCCAGGACAAAGAACTCACCAAAAAGCTGCTGAAATCGGTGGGTGTCCCGGTTCCGGAAGGGCGTCCGGTTCGTGATGCCGACGAGGCCTGGGCCGTGGCCTGCGAAATCGGGCCTCCCGTTGTGGTCAAACCGCAATACGGAAATCAGGGCCGGGGGGTGGCTGTCAACCTGACGACGCGCGAGCAGGTGACGACGGCCTTCGCCGCCGCCCTGCAGGAAGGCTCGTCGATCATGGTCGAAAAATTCGCACCGGGATGCGATCATCGGCTGCTGGTCGTCGGCGACAACGTCGTCGCCGCGGCGCGGCGCGAACCGCCCCTGGTCGTCGGCGACGGAGTGCACACAATCGAACAACTTGTGGAACGGGTCAACGCCGATCCGCGGCGCGGCGAAGATCATGCCACGTCGCTCAGCAAACTGCGATTGGACGCGATCGGCCTGGCTGTCCTGGCGGAACAGGGCCTCCAGCCCGATTCGATCCCGCCTGCGGGAACGGTCGCCGTCCTGCGGCGCAATGCCAATCTCAGCACTGGCGGCACGGCAGCCGACGTCACCGATCAGGTTCACCCCTACGTCGCGGCACGGGCCGTCGACGCGGCCCGCATTGTCGGTCTCGATATTGCCGGGGTCGACGTCGTCTGTTGTGACGTTTCGGTCCCACTCGAAGCCCAGTCGGGCGTGATCGTCGAGGTCAATGCGGCGCCCGGATTGCGAATGCACCTGGAGCCCTCGGCTGGAAAGGCGCGAGCCGTCGGTGAAGCGATCATGGCCACGATGTTTCCGGAAGGGGACAATGGCCGGATTCCGGTCGTGGCCGTGTCGGGAACCAACGGCAAGACAACCACGACCCGCCTCATTGCGCATCTCTTCCGGGCGCAGGGCAAGCGGGTCGGGATGACGTGTACCGACGGGATTTACCTGAACGACCGGCGGATCGATACCGGGGATTGCAGCGGGCCCAAGAGCGCCCGTTCGGTGCTCCTGAATCCGCAGGTCGACGCTGCCGTCCTGGAAACGGCCCGCGGCGGAATTCTGCGGGAAGGACTCGGCTTCGATCTGTGCGACGTGGCCGTCGTCACGAATATCGGTGAGGGAGATCACCTGGGCATGGGGGGGATCGACACGGCCGAACAGCTCGCCGCCGTGAAGCGCACGATCGTTGAAAACGTCTCCCCGACGGGAGCGGCGGTGCTGAATGCCGCCGATCCCATGACGGTGGCGATGGCGCCCTACTGCCCGGGATCGGTCGTGTTCTTCGCACGCGATGCGGCCCACCCGCTCATAGCGGCACACCGCGCTCGCGGCGGCCGCGCCGTCTTCGTCCAGAACGACGCGATCGTCAAAGCCGAAGGCTCCCGGGAAATTCGCCTGGCTCCGCTCGCCCAGGTTCCGCTGACGCAGGGAGGCCGGATCGGCTTTCAGGTGGAAAACGTCCTGGCGGCGGTCGCTGCCGCCTGGTCGGTCGGAATCCCCGGCGACGTGATTCGCGCCGGGCTGTCAACCTTTGTCAGCGACCCGCAGAAGACACCGGCACGTTTCAATCTGTTCTCATACGCGGGCGCCACGGTCATCGTCGATTACGGTCACAATGCCGACGCGCTCATGGCGCTCATCGACGCCATCGGTCGCTTTCCTCACGATCGCCGGCTTGTGGTCTACACGGCGGCCGGTGACCGGCGCGATTCCGATATCATCCGCCAGGCCGAGATCATCGGGAACGGCTTTGATCGGGTGATCATCTACGAAGACAAATGCACTCGGGGACGACCGGATGGCGAAGTCATCACGCTGATGCGGCAGGGACTGACCGCGGCCACGCGCGTCAGTGATATTTTTGAAACACGTGGAGAATTTCGCGCGATCGAAGCGGGCCTCTCGATGCTGCGATCGGGGGACCTGATTCTCGTCCAGGCCGACCAGGTGGAGCCCGCACTGGTCTTCATTTCCGACTTTATCGCGACGAATTCGGGAACCGGCGGGTCCGGACAGATTGCACCTGGTGGTGAATCGAGTCGTTCGCTCGATGCTGCCTCAGCGACGACGATTGTCCCGGGGGCGGGACAAACGGTGCCGGGAACGCCCCCCAATGGCGCCCCGCTCCGCCCGGACCAGGCCCCCCGATCCATGACTGCTATTGCGGAAAAATGACTCCAGCCATAGATTTCTTACGGCGAAGAACATAAATATACGTACATATCAGCCGCCGGCCCCACGTATCCGGCGTATAATAACAAGGAGGGACGTGGTTACTTCAGGAGGATCAGATTGTCATGATGACTCGATCTGCGTCAAAAAACTCGCGTTGGGCACGGATGTCCGCTGTTGTGCTGGCTCTGACGCTGAGCCTTGCCCCTGTCGCGGTATCGCGCGCCGACGAAAGCTGGCCCGCCCCTGAAACCCTCGCGCCGGCCGGTGCCGTCTCCGGAACGCTGTTCATCTGTGGTGGCGGCAAGATCCCCGATGACGTTCTCGGCAAATTCGCCGAAATCGCCGGCGGTCCCAATGCCCATCTGGTGATTATCACAACCGCCAGTGAGACGGCCGACTCGGCCGACGTCGACTCGCGGCTCGAATTCTGGCGCCGACTGCAACTGGCGGAACTGACGATTCTCCATACCCGGGATCGTGCCATCGCTGACGATCCGCGCTTTGCCGAGCCGCTGGCTACGGCGACTGGTGTCTGGTTTATCGGCGGACACCAGCAGCGGCTGACCGACGCCTATCTGGGAACGCGCACCGAAAAAGCCATCAAAGGGGTGCTCAAGCGGGGTGGGATTGTCGGTGGAACGTCTGCCGGTGCGGCGATTATGTCCCCTGTCATGATTCTGGGCGGGAAAGAAGAACCCGAAATCGGCCACGGATTCGGGTTTCTGCAGGGGGCGCTGGTCGACCAGCACTTCATCAAGCGCAAGCGTCAGGACCGCCTGATCAGCGCACTGACGAAATATCCCCGGCTGGTCGGCATCGGCGTCGATGAAAACACCGTCCTGGTCGTCCAGGGTCGGCGGATCAGCGTGCTGGGGGAATCGGGGGTGGTCACGTGTCTGGCGCCCGTCGGCGACAAGCCAGCCGTCAGCGAGACGCTTCTGAAGAACATGGAAGAAGATCTGGTAGCGTTGTACCGCGCCGCGCGGGCCCGCATCCAACCCCGCTATCAGTTCGACGACGAGAAACTTGAATCAAAAACCGCCGGAGGAACTCTGGTGATCGCCGGCGGCGGTGACGTGCCGGAAACGGCGGCTGAGCGATTTATCGAAGGGGCAGGGGGACCCGAAGCGACGATTGTCGTGATTACGACCGCCAATGGCGATCGCCCCGCCCCCGACGCGCGATCCATCGCCTGGCTGGCCGAGGCCGGTGCCAAGAACATTCATTTTGTGCATCCCCGTACTAAGGCCGATGTTGAAGATCCAGCGCTGGTGTCTCTGCTGCGGAAAGCCGGCGGCGTCTGGTTCACCGGAGGACGGCAATGGCGCCTGGTTGATACCTTCGAAGATACAGTGGCTGAGGCTGAGCTCCATGCCCTGCTCGCCCGCGGGGGTGCGATCGGCGGGGCCGGCGGCGGGGCTTCGATGCTCGCTGATTATCTCGTCCGGGGAAATCCCGTCTCCAACAAAGACATCATGGCCCAGGGCTATGAAGAGGGCTTCGGTTTTCTCACAGGCGTCGCGATTGATCCCTTCTTCACGCAGCGGAACCGTTTTGCCGACATGGCCCGGCTCAAACGGGCTCATCCACGCCTCGTCGGCTTGGGGATCGATGAAGACACCGCCCTCGTAATCAAGGACCACGCGCTCGAGGTGGTGGGCAAGAATCACGTCGTCATCTACGGCCATCAACAGCCGGGCGGGGCTGATAAGAATGTCGAATTCCTGTTCGAAGGAGACCGGTACGACCTGGCCAGTCGCCAGCGGCTCGGGCCCCCGCGCAATACCGACAGTGAAACCCCGACCGTGCCCGTCGTCGCCGAAAGCGACGACGATCCCGAGCCGCAGCCCCCGCTGGCGTGTGACGAATAGTCGCCTTTCGCTCTGCGAAAGAGATTCTGTAGGGTGGACTTCAGTCCACACGAAATGCCCGGCGAACGCGATTGAAATCCATTCGACAAATTCCGGCACGACGACATCACGGGTGGATTAAAATCCACCCTACATAAGCGCACTTTCGCAGAGCGAAAGGCGACTCTGAGCCCCCGGCCCTACGCCAGGATTTCTTCAATCACTTCACCGTGCACGTCGGTGAGGCGGCGATCGATGCCGTTGTGCCGGAACGTCAAACGCTGGTGATCGATCCCGAGCAACTGCAGAATCGTGGCGTGGAGGTCGTAACACCACGTCCCGTCGACTGCCGCCTTGTACGAGAATTCGTCGCTTTCTCCGTACACTGTCCCGGCCTTGATTCCCGCTCCGGCGAGCCAGGTCAGAAACGTGCCGCCGTTATGGTCGCGCCCGGTGCTCCCCTGGGTAAACGGCATGCGGCCGAATTCGGTCGTCCAGATCAGCAGTGTGTCTTCGAAGAGGCCCCGTGACTTGAGGTCTTTGATCAGGGCGGCAATCGGTTGATCGACCGAGTTCGCGATGAAGGGAAGTTCATTGGGGATGTCAGTGTGATTGTCCCAATTCCCTTTCGGCCCCCCCATGCCGCTCCAGACCTGCACGAAGCGAACTCCCCGTTCGATCATGCGGCGGGCTGTGAGGCAATTGCGGGCGAAATCGCCGCAGTGCTTTTCTGCCGTTCCGTAAAGGGCATGCGTCTCCTGCGACTCCCGTGAAAGGTCGAGTACGACCGGAGCACTGACCTGCATTTTGGCGGCCAGTTCGTAGGAGGCGATGCGGGCTTCGAGTCGCGTATCTCCCGGGTTGGTCCGCAGATGCTCGCGGTTCAGTGAATTGAGCAGATCGAGGCCATCAGCCTCGCTCTGGCCCGTGATGAACTTCGCGTCGGCTGGCGGAAACAGGTCGGAAATCGGCACCGGCGCCGTCGGGCGGATGACCGTCCCCTGATGAGCCACCGGCAGAAATCCCGAGGAGAAGTTCCCCCCATTGTTGTAAGGCAGGCCCCGCGAGTCAGGCAGCACCACGAACGCGGGGAGATCGTCGGTGAGACGCCCCAACCCGTACGACATCCACGCCCCCAGACACGGAAACCCCGGTGTGAGGAACCCGGTATTCTGCATGTAGCTGCCCGGTCCATGCACGTTCGTCTTGGATTGCATGGCCATCAGAAACGCCAGGTCGTCGACGCAGCCGGCCATGTGGGGCAGCACGCTCGTCACCCATCGCCCGGTCTGACCGTGCTGCTTCCATTCGAACGGGCATTTCATAACGTTGCCCGGCACGCTCGTCGCCGCCGCCTTGATGCCGAAATCGACTTTCTCGCCATGCCGCTTGATCAGCTCGGGCTTATAGTCAAACGTATCCATCTGGCTGACGCCGCCGTTCATGAACAACTGGATCACGCGTTTCACTTTGGCGCGGTGATGCAGTCCGCCATTGAATTCGGCACTGGGGAGGGGGAGGTCCGCCAGCGCGCCGTCGCACCCCAAGAGGTGTAACAGCGCCACGCCGCCGAGCCCGCCCCCGGCGTTCCACAGAAAGTCTCTGCGAGACGAGGGGCCTCTGGTCTTGCTGTCGCGCTGTTCTGACTTCATACCGTCTGCCTTCGAGAGTCCTCTCGCAGTTCTAATTCACAAACATGAATTCATTGCTGTTCAGCAGGACGCGCACGGCGTTCGGCAGGCCGTGCTTGCCCGCATATTCTGAAACGAGCCTGATTTCGCGCTCGGTCGCCGGACGGCCGAGAATCCATTCGTACGCCAATCCGATTTGTTCGGTCTGGTTTCCCGCCTGTTGCCCGAGCCTGGCCGCAATATGTTCGCTCTGCCGCACGATGAAGCGGTCGTTCAGCATCGCCAGAGCCTGCAGAGCCGTGACCGACGTGCTGCGAAACGGAGTCAGTTGGGAGGCGTCGGCACAGTCCAGCGTCTCCATGAACGGATCGGGGAGCGTCCGGAAAATAAACCGGTAGACGCTGCGGCGATAGTTGGCGGGATCGTCGATATTGAAGCCCAGATAATCGACGACCGGCGTCACGTGGATTCCGGGAGTCTGAATGAATTGCTTCACCGATGCGCCCCCCATCGCGGGATCGAGCTTGCCCGAGAATACCAGGACGGCATCCCGAATCGACTCGGCATCCAATCGCGTCCGGTTCATCCGCCATAGGAACCGGTTATCGCCGTCGATTCCCGCCGCGCGCGGTTCGCTCGTGGATGCCTGGCGGTAGGTCGCACTGGTGACCAGCATCCGATGCAAGTGCTTGAATGAACCGTCATGCTGCTGAAAAGTCACGGCCAGCCAGTCGAGCAATTCGGAGTGAGTGGGGAGTGCGCCCATTCGGCCGAAATCGTTCGGCGAGTCGACAATCCCTCGCCCAAAATGGTACTGCCAGACCCGGTTAACGATCGACCGCCAGGCCAGGACATTGCGACGATCGGTGATCCAGCGGGCCAGCGCGACGCGCCGGTTGCCCTCGTGGTTCAAATCGAACGAAGAAAATTTCGGGTCGAGTCCGGCGACGCAAGCCAGGGCTCCGGCCTGAGCCAGGTCGCCCGGTTTGTTGATGTCTCCCCTTCGCAACAGGTGCACGGGTCGCGGAGTGACCGCCGGTCGAAACGATCCATCGGGCAGATAGTCATTTGTCGCCACATAAACCTTTTGCTGCGCAGGGAGCGCCGCCAGGTCGGACTCGACCGCCTCGAGCAAGACGTGCGCGGCGAGAAGGCCGCGTTGGTGCCGCGTCCGTTCGGCCGGCAGCACGCGGACAATCTCAGCGACTTCGCGCGGCAAGACTTCGGCCTGCACCGGCAGTGGGGCGGGAGCCGTCGTGATCGACAGCCGGGCCCGACCGATCAAATGCCCCCCACCGTGAACCTGGTCGAGCCGGACGATAAGAGTGGCGCCGCCCGGCAGCTCGACTGGTTCGGCGAACTCAAAAACTGCCGCATGCGAGTGGCCCACCTGCGGATAGATTCCCCAGGCTGTCGCCGGATTGCCGTCGAGCGCCAGCGCCACCGTCCAGCCCTCCTGGTTAAAATCGGCTCGGGGATTTGTCAGTTTGACCGGCCTGGCGTCGTCGGCATCGGTCGAGGTGCGGGGGCGCACCAACACCTCGATCTCATTGAGATGCAGATTCCCATTGTCCTGGCGACCCGGCCCTTTCATCGGCAAGGCGTCGTCTGCCAGGACCTCCAGTCGCAACCCGGTGATCTTCGGCGCTTCGGCCGAGATCGTAATCGTATAGGTGTCTTTGTCGGGCCGCGTCCCGGTCGATGTGATCGAACCGTCGGGTTGCTTCGCCAGACTCGCTCCGTTGGCCGAGACGAACGAATCGGGGTCAATGATCCGCCAGGCATTGCCGGCTGCGGAAAGCATTCGCTCCCAGGCGGCGACCTGCCCGGCGATCGCATCAGTCAGCAGCGCAGGATCTGATTTCTGCGCCAGCGTCGGGAGTTCGGCTTTGCGGGCCTTGAGTTCGCGGCGCCGGCTGGCGATCGCCGGGTCGGGGTCGTAAGCCCGCTCGGCTTTGTCGACCCCCGCGAAGACTGCCTGCAGACTGTAATATTCTTCCTGCGAGATGGGGTCGAACTTGTGCGAGTGACAACGGGCGCAGTGCACCGTCGTGCTGACCAGCGTCGACATGGCGGTCGTCACGATGTCGTCGCGATCGAGGTAGCGGGCGATCTCGCGGTCGATCGTGTCTTCGCGAATATCGCGGAGCGAACTTTCATCCCAGGGACCGGTCGCCAGAAAGCCCATCGCGACGATTGCTTCTGCGTCATCCGGGTAAAGCACATCCCCGGCCAACTGCTCGGAGACGAAGCGCTCGTAAGGCTTGTCGGCGTTTAATGAGCGGATGAGATAGTCCCGGTAGGGCCAGGCGTTTGGCCGCGGGCGATCCTGATCGTTGCCGTGCGTTTCGGCGTAGTGCACGAGGTCCATCCAGTGGCGGGCCCAGCGTTCGCCATAGCGCGGACTGTCCAGGAGGCGATCGACCAATCGCTCGTAGGCGTCGAGCCGGTCGTCGGCCAGAAACTCGGCCGTCTCGGCCGGAGTCGGAGGGAGCCCCACCAGGTCGAACATCACGCGCCGCAACAGCGTCCGCCTGTCGGCCGCCGGCGACGGCGCCAGACCTCGCTCTTCCAGCTTCGCCAGCACGAACTGGTCGACCGGATTTCTGGCCCATGCCGTCCGCCGGGCAGCCGGCACCGCAGGTCGAACGAGCGGCTTGAGCGACCACCATTCGTCCGCGGCAAGAACCTTGGCAAGCGTCCCCTGGTAAGGAGCACCGTCGTCGATCCACGACTTCAGCAGACGGATTTCTTCGTCGACGAGCTTCGGCCGCTTGTACGGCATTCCCGGCTCTGCGGCATGCGACACCAGTTGATAGAGCCGACTCCCGGCACCGTCTCCTGCGACGATCGCGGCACCGCCGTCGCCCCCCTTCACAAGCCCTGCTCGCGTCGTCAGGTCGAACCCGCTCCGCGTCAGCCGCCCGCCATGACATTCGACGCAGTGCTTTTCGAGGATCGCGGCGGCGAGCGTCTGTCTCTTTGCTGCCGCCGCATCCGGTGGCGAGTCATCTGCAGATAGCGGCGCTCCGGCAACGAGCAGCGCCACCAGGCCGCCGACGAACGATGCGCCGTTGGCGACTGGACTGTGCGTCTTACGATGTTTAGCTGGCCGCATCGTCGTCCGCCGAGAGGACTCGCGGATGGAAAATTCCGACACGTGTCATTTTACGCCCGAGTGCAGGTGGTGAGAACCCCATTCAAGCGGCGATTTCAGATCCCGTTTTTCGTCCAATTGGCTGACTCAATAAACCCGGCCCTGTCGGCAGACAGGGCCGGGTGGAGAACACAGATTCACCGTTCTGCAGACTACTTTTTCTTTTCGAGCTCGGTTTCGATCGCTTTGGTTACCTCTTCAGAGTCAGGCTTGATCCGAGGATGAAACCGAACCACGACCTCTCCATCCCGGCCAATCAGGAACTTCTCGAAGTTCCAGGCAATGTCGCCTGAGAACGCCGGTTTCGTTTCCGTTGGCGTCACATACTTGGTTTCCTTCGACGTCAGGAATTTGTAGAGAGGGCACTTGTCATCCCCCTTCACGACGACCTTGGAAAACATATCGAATTTGACGTCGTACTTGTCCTTGCAGAACTTGGCAATCTCGCTGTCGGTACCCGGCTCCTGACTTCCAAACTCGTTGGCCGGAATTCCCACAACGGCCAGTCCCTTTTCCGCATACTTTTCATGCAGCTTTTCGAGTTGTTCGTACTGCGGCGTGAGCCCACACTGGCTGGCGACGTTGACGATCAGGACGACTTTCCCTTTGTAGTCGGCGAGGTTGCCCTCCTTGCCGTCGAGCTTCTTCATTTTGAAGTTCAGGGCTTCGGGCACTTTCTTGTCTCCCTCCTTCTTGTCTTCCGAATTGACGACACCACCAGCGACCGCCAGCAGGACACTCGCCGCAAACAGCATGACGACGTTCTTCATGGGGATTCTCCGGGTTGAGGATGAGTAATACCGATATTTCCTGGCCATTGCCCAACTGGCAGTTGGCCCGACTGGCAATTCATCAATGAACGTTGATTTTATGTCGGGACAACGACTTTGAACAGCCAACGGCCGACGGAACAGACTGTCTCGAGGTCGATGGAAACCCACGGGTTGATCTTCAAACACGCTCCGGCAAGTTGTTAGAATACAATCCAGCTTCCGGGTTACCGACCTGCCGACGTTCAATCACTTGGGGCGAGTTTCCTGACCTTGGCGCTTTCCGATCCCACAGCCTCGAAGCAACCGCCTCGCGAGAAGCGATCGCATCTCTGGCTGCGCCGCGGCGACCAGATCTTCGTCGCAACGCTGCTCACGGTGGGCCTGGCTCTGTTGTCGGTCCATTGGATTCGATTGAGCGACTGGGGCCGGCGTACGGTGGATGTCGACCGGTTGCCTCCCGGCGAATATCAATACTCGGTCGACATCAATCAGGCGACCTGGGTCGAATGGGCGCAGTTCGACGGGATCGGCGAAACGCTGGCGCGGCGGATCGTTTCCGACCGGGAAGCCAATGGACCCTTCAACAGCGTCGACGATGTCCTGCGAGTCAAAGGGATCGGGCCGAAAAAGCTGGCGCAGATCCGCCCGTACCTCGGCATCGATCCCGCGCAAGCCACCGCCGCGCGCACCAGCCGATCGACGCCCAAGGCGGCCCGCGCAAACTAGCCAGGACGTCGTTCGGCAGACAGACTCGCGTGCGAAATTCCAGTGCGGCCGCCGGGCCGAGAAGCCGGTCGGCCGCTCCGAAAGTCAGGCTCGGAATCAAGCCTCGATTCCCAGCACCCGGCAGGCTTCTTCGTAGCCGGCGGCGCGGAACCCGGGCTTGTCTTCCCGGTTGTAGCCGTAGGCACTGGCGGTAACCCGAGCCAGCCCGACGAGGTGCCGCCAGCGGAACGCCGCCCGCGTCGTGCGGAATTCCTCCCGCACGGTGTGATAGTACTTCTCGCCGTGCAGGCGACCATCTTCGCTGACAGCGTACTTCAGCAATACGTCGAACGCTCCCTCCGGGGAATTGCCCCGCTCACCGTAGATCTGGATCGCGGCGGCTGCGCGGCCCTGATCATTGTGCCGCACGGCATCTTCGGCTTCCGCCAGCAGCCGTTTGGCGTCATCAACCTTGACCAGAGCCCGGTGTTCCTCGGTGGGATAGGTACCCGACTTGAACGGCGCATGCGAGGCGCTGTGATAGGCAGCGACGATCAGCCCGCCGATCGCATGACGAGTGTCGGTGATCCGGGCCATATTTCGCCAGGCATTCGTCGCATCCGACGAATGCACCCCCTTGGAATCACCGTGCGTCCGCCAGTTGTCGGGCCCCTGACAGAGCGACAGCAGATTCGAGGCGAGCGAAATCGCCTCCCCGATCACCTCCGGATCGATTCCATCAGCCAGGGCTGCTGCCACCGCCTCGGCCGACTGCTCGGGCGGACCATTGTAGATCGCACGACTGAGTTCATCGATCGCGGCGTCTCCCGGATCGCGCTTACCGAGTTCTTTGCCAACCAGCTTGTACTGATCGAGCAACTTCGGCAGGACAACGCGAATCGGCGATTCGGGTTGCTTGTGGGTGATCCGCCCCTGTTCGTGATCAATGCAGAACCGCACGCACTGCCTGAGCAACGTGTGAGCGTACTCCTTGCCGAGCAAACCGACCAGGCCATACGTGCGATGTGCGAACACGAAGCGATGCACGTTGATATCGTCCTGAACGGCCGGCTGCAGCGCGTTCATCGCCGCCAGCGGCGAATTACCGACGCCGGAAAACAGTTCCTCGGCCTGTTTCACGTCGGTCTTCCGGCACGCATCGCGAATCGCGACTCCGATGTCTCCTTCGGCAGCATGTTCGGCAGCATGTTCGGCGGCATGCAAGGCCAGCAGGGTCTGCTTCGACGCGCCCCCCACCGATTGAATCTGCTGCGAATTTCGATAGAGCACTTTGAACACCGGAAGAGGCCGGCGTTCCGACGGGAGCAGCCGCGCCATCTCAAGCGCGGGAAGCATGGCCATCGCCGTATGGAATCCGACGTAGTCACAGCCACCGAAAACCTGGGCGTTGGCCAGGGCGCCGGCGGCAATCAACTGCTTCAAGTCGACTTCGCCCCGGCGGAGCTTGTCGGCCAGAATCGGCTGCAGTTTGTCGGCCGGAGTATTCTCGAGGAGTTCGACGAGCGGTCCGTAAGCCCCCAGGGCGATCGGCTCCGCCCCCTGTTCGGCGAACGCCGTGCTGAAACCCAGGTCATTCGCCAGGGAAACTCCCAGGCCAGCCACCAGCATGCCGCGGCTGACATCCGACAGAAATTCGCGACGGGTCGTGGGATTCATCGGCTACTCCGTTCAGAGAGGGATCGCGGAAAGCGGCAGAACTTCTGCATGTTATCAAGAACGGCCCCCCGTTACACGAACAGGTGTAACGGCAGAATGTTATGATAGCTGGTGGACCGAATCGGCTCGCCCGAGGAACCCGATGTGACGGAAAATCTTTGCCCAGACCGGGATGTGCTGCGCGACTTCGCTGCCGGTCGAGGGACTGTCAGCCGCGGGGAACGGATCGCCGGGCACGTCGACGAATGCCCCCGCTGCCAGGAATTGCTCAACACCCTCGACGGCCCGGAAGACGCGCTGATCGGGAAACTGCGGCGGATCGATCTGTCGAGCACGTCGCTCGCCGACGAAGGTGCCGCATTCGAACCGGTCATCGAAGCCATCAAGTCGGGGCAGACGGGGACCGGCAGGAAAGTCTCGGCCGACGCCGGCCGGGACCTCGCGCGGCGCCTGCTCGAAGGGCCGATCCAGCTCGACCGGTTCGAGCTCCGTTCCGAGTTGGGAGTGGGATCGTTCGGATATGTCTTCAAAGCCTGGGACCTGCGGCTCGAGCGGCTGGTGGCGCTCAAGGTGCAGCGCGCGGGGAACCTGGCGTCGCAGGAAGAAGTCGAGCGATTTCTGCGCGAAGCTCGCAGCGCGGCCCAGCTCAAGCACCCGGCGATCGTGTCGCTCTACGAAACCGGCCGGACCGACGACGGCGTCTGGTTTCTCGTTTGCGAATTGATCGACGGATCGACACTCGAAGAGCGGCTCAAATCGGGCTCGCTGGCCGCGCCCGAAGCGGCCGCCATCGCGCTGGAACTGGCCGATGCTCTGCAGTACGCCCATGCCCACGGCGTCGTCCATCGCGACGTCAAGCCTTCGAACATCATCATCGACCGGCAGGGCCAGGCGCACATCATGGATTTCGGCCTGGCGAAGCGGGCCGCCGGCGAATTCACGATGACGTCGGAAGGGCGCGTCATGGGAACGCCGGCGTACATGTCGCCCGAGCAGGCCGCGGGAAGTTCGCACGACGTCGACGCCCGCAGCGACATCTACAGCCTGGGGGTCGTGCTGTATGAAATGCTCACCGGCGAGCGGCCATTCCACGGTAACCGGCGCTTGCTGCTGTTGCAGGTCCTGGAAGACGATCCGCGCCCGCCGCACCTGATGAAGCCGGCCGTCCCGCGCGATCTCGAAGTCATCTGTCTGAAGGCGATGAACAAAAGCCCGGCGCGCCGCTTCCAGACGGCCCAGGAAATGCGCGACGACCTCTTGCGGTACACGCAGGGGCAGCCGATTCTGGCGCGCCCCATGGGGCATTTCGAACGGGTCGTCCGCTGGGGCCGGCGGTATCCGCTGGCCGTCGGCGCGCTGGCCGCGGTGACGATCGGTTCGGCCGCCGGATTGTGGTACCTGTCGAGCCTGTCGGAATACTTCGTCCGTGAGACGGCGCTGGCCGGCGCGCGGCTCGAAACGAAAATGCTCGATGAAGTCTGGCGATTTTACAGCGACGAAATCTCCGACATCGATCCGAAGACCACAAACGTCAGCATCACCGAAAACTACCGCACCGTGCACCCCGCCCTGCCGCTCCCCGCCTCCTTCGCCATCGATCTGGGAGAACGAATCAGCCGCCGCAACCCGGGCATGGAGGTCCGCGTTTACAGCCGCTATCCCTGGCCTGATCGCAAAGACGGGGGACCGCAGGGAGACTTCGACCGCCAGGCGCTCGACTGGCTCGAAGCGCACGCCAGGCCCGACAGCGAGCCTCCCAGCGAATTCGCACGCTTTGCCGATGACGACGGTCGCCGGAAGCTGCACTTTTACACAGCCCGGCACATGGAAAAAAGCTGCCTCGGCTGCCACAACCATCCCGACAGCAAGAGTCCCAAGAAGGACTGGAAAGAGGGCGACGTGGTCGGCGTGCTGAAGATCGTCCGTCCCCTCGATCGCGAGATCGACAGCACGCGCACCGGACTGCGCGGGGCGTTCACGCTGATGGGATCCATCTCGACGTTGCTCCTGGTCCTCAGCGTCGGCGTGACGGTCCTCACGCAGCGCCGCCGGAAGGGGGCCCGCGAATGACCCGCGCCGGCTCCATCGAAAACCAGGCTTCCTCAGGAAGTTCCACGTCGCGCAGCCTGCTGGCAGGGGCGCGGATTTCGGATCCCGAAGCATGGGAACGGCTCGCGCGGCTCTACGCGCCCATGGTCGCCTCGTGGTGCCGGCGCTGGGGGATTGCCCAGCAGGACGTCGTCGACATCGTCCAGGAAGTCCTGACGGCGGTCGCCGGGCATCTCGAATCGTTCCGCAAAGACCGACCGGCCGACACGTTCCGGGGGTGGCTGCTGACGATCGCCCGCAACAAAACGCACGACCATTTCCGCCGGCGCGCTGCAGAGCCGGCTGCCGCCGGTGGAACCGAAGCGGCCCGACGCCTGCAACAGGTCGCCGGGCGCGAACCGCCGGCGCCGGAAGAACTCCCTGACGCCTGCGAAGCGGCGATTGAAGACGCGCTCCTGCGGCGCGCCCTGGAGGCGATTCGGGGCGAATTTCACGAGCGGACATGGCAGGCGTTCTGGGGAGTGGTGGTCGATGGACGAGAGGCGGCCGACGTCGCCGCCGATCTCGACATGCGGCCGGGAACGGTCCGCGTCGCCAAGTCGCGCGTGTTGCTGCGACTCCGACGCGAACTGGGAGAGATCGCGGACTAGCGTCTACGCCGATCCGTACAGCGGCGCGATCACCTGACCGCTGTTCAATTGCAGTGGTCGCCCCAGCTTGTCGCGGAACTCGGTCGACGGCGCGAGTCCCAGTGCCGAAAAGACCGTGGCGCCGATGTCGTCCGGCGTAAACGACCGCGTCGTCGGATACGCGCCGATGGCATCGGATCGACCGATCACCTGGCCTCCCTGCACTCCGGCGCCGGCGAAAAACGCCGTGTAGACCTGAGGCCAATGGTCGCGACCGGGAATCTTCGCGCCGGCCGTCAGCGAGATCTTCGGAGTCCTGCCGAACTCGCCGACCATCACGACCAGCGTCTCGTCGAGCAGGCCCCGGGCCGCGAGATCGTCGAGGAGCGCGGCAACTCCCCGGTCGAGCGGGGGGAGCAACTTATCTTTCAGTTTGACGAAGTTATTGTCGTGCGTGTCCCACGTCTGCACGATCCCCATGTTCGCCTGCACGATCGGCACGCCCGCTTCCACCAGCCGCCGCGTCAGCAGCAGCGACTGACCGAACAGATGGCGTCCGTACCGATCGCGAACCTCGGCCGGCTCGCGGTCCATGTCGAACGCCTGGGCCACCTTCCCCGAGGACAGGAGGTTGACGGCGGCCGAATGCTGTTCGTCGAACGTCTGCTCGGCGGCCACATCGAGCGCGCTGCGTTGCCGGTTCACCTCGCGTAGGAGCGTACTCCGATTGGTCAACCGATCGAGCGTTACGCCGGCAGCCAGAGCGAGGGCGTCGTCGCGGAAGGTAGGCTGATTCGGATTCTGCGTGATCTGCCACGGGTCATGCGACGCCCCGAGGAAACCGCCGTGCTGGCCGGGCCAGGTGAGCGGCCCTTCGATCAGCCGGTTGGGAAGCGTCACGCCGTTCGGGACGCCGTCGGAACGGGGGCGAACTACGTCGTACGCCGCGGCATAGCAGGGCCAGTCGCGGCGGGACAGAACGTTATCCAAGTCGCTGTCGCGGCGGAGCGGCATCGGCCGGCCGGTCAGCAGCTTGTGGGTGCCGGGGAGATGGCTGTTCTCGGTGTGCGACATCGAGCGCACGAGCGCGTAGTGATCGGCCCGCCCCGCCAGGAGCGGCAGATGCTCGCAAATTTGAATACCGGAAACGTTCGTCGCAATCGGCCGAAAATCCCCGCGGATCCCCTCGGGCGCCTCGGGCTTGAGATCGAATGTTTCGTGCTGGCTCGCTCCGCCGGTCAACAAAATCAGAATGACCGACTTGGCGCGCCGCCCTCCGGACGAATCCAATCCTGCCCGTGCCGAACGACCAATTCCATCCAGCACGCCGGGCAAGCCGATGATCCCGGCACACCCCGCGCGCAGCCAGTCGCGCCGCGTGACGCGCATCCGGAACTGTGAAATTTCGTTCGCTCCGTGCATCAGTACCTCGTCCTGATTTTATCGCCCCAATTAACCCATCAACAATAGTTTATCAGATGGAATGACCAAGGACAACGGCGTTCGGTGGTAGAAGGCGAGTAGCTGAATTCGTGAGAATTCAGATTTCGGGTCAATCGAAACTCTCACGAGTTCCGCTACGCCGTTGACTTTCGGGAGTCCGGAAACGAAGTCGATGCCCCGAGAATTCTATACGCCCTCGCAATGCCGACAAGGGGCTGCCGCCTTGTCGCTGAATTCGTGAGAATTCGGATTTCGGGTCAGTCGGAACTCTCACGAGTTCCGCTACGCAGGCGACTCTTGCGAGTTCTCGCTCACTTCCCCCCCTTGACGAACTCGCGCACTTCCGCGCTGCGATTGAGCAGGTCGTCGAGGGTTCTGTCGGCCAGATCGACCAGGTGCGCATCGTCGATCCGCACCAGGGCGAAATCGGCGGGGAGATCGAGCTTCTGCTGCGTCACGACGGCCGGCGATTTCGACAGGTCCACCAGGAACAACCGCCCGGCTGCCGGGTCGAATTTTTCATCCTGCACCGTGAACGCTTCGCTTTCGAGCACCTGCTTGCCGGCCGCGTAGGCGTGCTCGATCGTCAGCGATTCGTCGCCGAGATAGACGGCGTGCGCGGCGCGCGTCTGGCCGCTGGCCGTCTTGTTGCGCGTCACAAACGTCGTTCGGCCGACGTTGCCCGCGGGGAGCCGCACGAGGACGACATAGGTGAAATCCATCGTCGCGTCGCCGGTCTGCACGACCCCCAGCCCCATCGAGGGGCCGCTGGCTCCCATGACAAACACGCCGCCGGTCAGGGTCCGGCCGCTGAGTTTCGCCGTCGCCCCCTGGTGCACCTTGCGGGCCCCCACCACGACCGCGCGCGGCGCGATGACGGCCGTTTCGGTGGGGCCACGGCTCTCGATCCTGCGGACAGCGTCGTGCGCCTTGAGCGCGACCTGCCGGCTGCTGTCCCGGGAACGATTTTTGAGGGCGGGGACCGATCGTTCCACCGTGCCGATTTCCGCCAGGATGTCGCACGCCTCCTGCCTCACGATGACGTCCTCGGCGGTGAGCCGTTTGATGACCGCCGCTTCGGCCACACTCCCCATCTGGATCAGCGCCTTTTTCGCGACGAGGCGCTCGGAGACTTCAGACAGCCGGGCGGCGATCGGTTCGGCCGCTTCTTCGACTTTCCACAACCCGAGGATCGGCATCACAGCCAATCGGACCATGTCGAAAGTATCGTCGAGCGCCTTGATCATACCGGCGGCGTTGGCTTTCGATCCCCAGAATCCGAGCGCTTGTGCCGCCGCCAGACGGAACGGTTGACTGTCATTCCCGAGCAGCCGCTCGAGCGCGGCCGCGATATCAGCCACTCCCTCCCCCGGATCGTAACCGGCCAGTTGCGACAGGCCCCGGCCAATGGCATTGCTCTCCGACGACTTGAGGTCAGCCAGGATCTGGTCGTGTTTCTCGGCATCCAGAGGAGGCCTCCGCGGGCCGAACGGTCTCGGCCGCTGCCCCAGCGGCCCGGCCGGCAATGGCCCCGCATCCGGTATCCCCGACACTAAACTGTGCTGCACCGCCGCGAGGTAGCAGGTCTTGCCGGTTCCATCCACGTACGACGGCTGGAACGTGACAACCGCCGGCAACGTGCCCCCCGTCGTCAACTTCCAGCTTCCAACCGCCTTCCCGTTTTCGATTGCGAGATCGATCTTCTGACTCCCTTCCAGCGGCTGTTGTGGAACGGGGTCGGCCGTCCTGACCCCCTTCGTAACGCAGTGGACCGCCACGTCGCGAAGCTTGTGAAACGGATCGAGGAGCGTGAGGGTGAAATCGAGATGCACTCCGTCCTGCTCGGAACGGGTCGCGGCCTTCACCGCCGTCACCTGCCCGGCGAGCATTTTCTGTAACGTGGCCGGCGGAATTGCGAAGCCGATCCCGGTCCCGGTGAGGGTCGCCACGGCCACGCCGACGAGCCGCCCCTCGACATCGACGACCGCGCCGCCGCTGTTTCCCGGATTGAGGGCGCCGTCGATCTGGACGACGGTGTCTTCCCCCTTCTCGTCGCGGCGCAGGCTGGAAATCGCCCCACGACCGACCGTGATCGCCGGGTGTCCCTTGACGTTCGACAGCGCCTGGCCGAACGGAAAACCGAGGATGAAGACGTACGTCGTCTCGGCCGGCCTGAAGTCAATGTCGAGCGGAATGGGGCGCGGGACGGCCTTCAGCCCGGTGACCTTGAGAATCGCCAGGTCGCGATCCTTGTCGGTGAACAGCGTCTCGGCTCTGACGATCTGTTCGTCGGGGGTGCCGCTGTTGAAGACGACGTTCACCTCCGGGCTGAGATTCTGAATCGCCAGTTGCAGCTTGCGCAGCTCGGCGAGGTTCCGCCCGCGCAGGTTGAAGGGGAGCGTCGCGGGGAGCTTGAGGTCAGGCTTGGCGACGACGTGCTCGTTGGTGACGAGATACACCGTCTCCCCTTCGGTCTGGATCACAAATCCCGATCCGGTCTGGCCGATCGGCCCGACCGAGACCTTGACGAAGGCCGATGCCTGCTTGACGCGCTGCAGGACCTCGGGCGGCAGCGAATTCTGAGCTTGTGCCGGCGACGTCAATGCCGCGCCGACGATGACCAGCACCGGAAGGAACGCCCTGTGCATCGCTGACCCTCCCGGGCTACTTGCTGATTTTCTTCTTCTTGGCTTCGATCTTGGCCTTCATCGCTTCCTGCGGCGTGAGGGGGGCCGCCTGGTCTGACGTGGTCGTCACCGGCAGGCTGGCCAGAGATTTATCCTGCGGCACGAAGAATGGCATCGGCAGGCCGGCGAGCTGGATCTTGAGGATGTTGAATACCTGCTGCCGCGCCTTGGCGTCGGTGATTCCTTCGCCGTCGTCGCGGACGATCAGGCGGCTCGGGTCGAGGTTCAGGGTGTGCTCGTAGATCTTCGTCTTGCCGTCCTTGCTCGTCCATTTGATCTGCATTTCGCCGGCCGTGCTCTGAATCGCCCGGCCGGTCGGGGTCCCGCCGCCTAAGATCGTCCCTCCTTTGACTTCCTGCAGCACTTTCCCCGCCTTCTCCTGATATTGGATCGCCATCAGACTCGCGCCATCGTCGCCGACTTCCAGTCCATCCTCGGCCAGCCGCTCGGTGAGCGCCGTTTCGATCGACTTCTGCGCGTCGGCCGGTTTGCCGAACCGCACTTCCCCCACCTTCACCGTCAGCTTTACCTTTTCACCCGGCTTGACGAGCGCCTTGGTCTCTTCCTTGCGATACGCCGCGAAGCTCTTCTCGATTTTGTCCGCCGGGAACGGCAGCACCTGCACCTTCTTGGCGTTGATGGCGCCGACCGAAACGATCAACCCCGCCGGCGTGAGGATCCGCTTCCAATGACTGTATTCGAGAATTCCCTGCCGATAAGTCCAGAGCATCGTCCCCGTTTCGCGATCGATGAATGCATCGCCGTACCACAGAAACCCGGCCGGCGAATCGACAAATTCAACGTGCGGGCCCAGGTATGAGGCCGGATGCTGCAGCGCCGATTTGAGATTGCGCGGCAGCTCGTGGGTCAGCTTCTTGTCGCCGGTCGCCAGGTCGTGAATGGCAATCACCGAACCGTCGGAGCCTTCCGACATCAGGGCGATCTCGGTCCCGTCGGGGGAAAAACGAACCGTGTCGAGGCTCACCGATTTCCCCTCCTCGGTCCGCGTCGGCGGAGCGAGCATCCCTTTCACCAGACCCGATTCGAGGTCGTAAATCAAAATGTCCGGGCGGTCGAGCGTGGCCAGCCATTTGCGTCCCGGGCTGATGTCGTAATAGTTCCCTCGGTTGTTGCTATCGATGCCCTTGTCGAGGTCGATGGCCCGCGCCAACTGACCCGTTTCGGCGTCCCAGATGCGCAGGTGCTGCACGAATTTTCCGTTCACCGTCCCGTGTGAAAAGATGAGCACCTCGCCCGGGCCGGCGAAGTCCAGGATCGTCACCGATACCGCCCGGTCGTCGGCGACGAACGCCGAGACCCGCTTGCCCGACTCGAGCGACCAGACTTCGACATCCTTGGTCTGCTCGCTGTTGAGCGACAGGATCGCCAGGTACTTTCCGTCGGGCGAGAGTGCCTTCATATTGCTCTTGGTCGGCGTGCCGTTGATCGCCCCCACGCGCTTCCCGGTCGTCAGGTTCCACAGTTCGGCCCGGTCGCTTTCGTAAGCCTTCAGGCTGGCGAGCACGAACTCGCTTTCGCCACGCGGGTAGAGCAGGTCCTCCGTATGATCCGGCTGCACGATCGACAGCTTGAGCTTGTCGGGCCACTTGACGCGCTGCGCCGGCGGGTCGGGCTTCACCTGCCAGCGTGCCGCGACGGCGCCGGCTTTGGGCTTGTCGGCGGCCAGCAGCGGCCGCTCGAACCCGGCTAGCGCCACGACAATTGTCGCGGCGAAGAAGATCTGGACTCTCAGACGCGTGGAACCCTTGAGGGAAGACATTTCGAATCGTCCTCGCAATGAATGAGAACAGGCCAGCACGCCGCGGCGTGCGACAGTCCAACCGTCCGAAATGAACCGGTTTGCGAGGCGACTCGGTACTATAAGGCCCGGCGTGCCGGATCGTAGAGCGCGAAAACCTTCCAGCCACAGACAATCTGTTTATACCGCCGGGGGAGGTCGACTTCAAGCAAACGAAAAACGGCGAGCGCCGGCCGCGGGATCTGCGGCAAAAATGCCTAATGTCTAATGACGAATCCCGGCGCGCCGGGAAGGAATGACGAAGCCCGAATGACTAAAAGGCCCTGCAGCATTCGGAACTGCGTACGCCCATTCGTCATTCGTCATTAGTGCTTCTTTAGACATTCGTCATTAGACATTAGGTATTTCATGCGCAGCAGCCGGTTCGCTTGAAATCAGGGGCCTCCCTCGCGAAGATTCCGGCTGCATTTTTCTCTGACATCAGCAGGTGACTTTCGCGCAATGGATCTGTCGAATTACCCCTACACCAACTGGGTGCTGGCCGGCATCCTGGGCTTCTTTGCCGTCCGGATGGCGATCGGCTACTGGGCCGCCCGGCACGTCAATAATGCGTCGGATTACATCGTCGCCGGGCGGGGCCTGCCGATCTACATCACGTCGGCCTCGATCATGGCCACGTGGTTCGCCGCCGAAACGCTGATGGGGGCCAGCGCCCGCGGCTATCTGCACGGCTTTCAGGGAGTGATCTTCGATCCGTTCGGCGCCGTGGTGTGCCTCGTCATCTCGGGCATGTTCTTCATCCGCATGATGCGCCGGGCGCGCTATCTGACGGTGGTCGATTTCTTCGAGAAGCGGTTCGGGAAGGAGGTGGGACTGGTCGGGTCGGTCGTGCAGATCATCGCCTACCTGGTCTGGACCGCGGCCCAGTTCGTCGCCGGCAGCGTCGTCGTTCATCAACTGCTCGGCTGGCCGCCGTGGACCGGAGTGCTGCTGGTGGGCGTGATCGTCACCGGCTACACGACGCTGGGAGGCATGCTCGCCGACACACTGCTCGACTTCATTCAGGTGTTCTTCACCGCCGGCGGGATCAGCGTCGTCTTCTTCTACATGCTGAGCGCCGTCGGCGGGATCGACGGGCTCATCAATCACGGCGGCACCCGATATGTTCCCGATCCCTACACGCTGTTTCCCCTCCCCCCTCCGCACGGCTACCTGGGATACACGGGACACATGGGGCTGTTCTACTGGATCGCGGCCTGGCTCACGATCGGCCTGGGGAGCGTCGCCACGCAAGACCTGATGCAGCGCTCGATGTCGGCCCGCAACGAGGCGACCGCCGTGTGGGGGAGTTACATCGCCGCGTTTCTCTATTTCGTGTTCGGCGTCATGTCGCCGCTGGTCGGCATCATGCTGCATAGGATCAATCCCGATATCCCCAACGAGCAGGTGGACGGGCTGCTGGTCGCCGTCTCTCAGTTGTATCTGCCGGTCTGGCTCAACGTGCTGTTCATCGCCGCTTTGACCTCGGCGATGATGAGCACCTCGGACAGCGCGATTCTGGCCGGCGCCTCGGTCTTTACCGAAAATGTCCTCCCCTCGCTCGGCAAACACGTGGACGACGTCCAGAAACTGTGGTGGACGCGGACGATGGTCGTCGTGATCGGCTGCGGCTGCATCGCCATCGCGATGGCGATCGGCGAGACGTACCGCCTGGCGCTGATGGCCTGGTCGGTTCCGCTGGTCGGTCTGTTCGCTCCTTTCGCCTTCGGCATGTACTGGCAGAAGGCCAACCGCAGCGGAGCTTTGGCCTCGATCATCGGCGGCATTGTCACCTGGATCATCGCCATCCTCTTCTACTACCAGCACACCGAAGTCATGAAGACCATCGACGGCCAGCTGCATTTCGAAGACGCCGTCTGGGACGCCGTCTACATCGGCTCACCACCCGCTTTCGCCGTTTCGATCGTGCTGATTGTCGTCGTCTCGCTGGCGACGCAAAAGTCCGACCCACCGCTGCCGCTGACTGACGTCGACGGCCAGCCGCTCGTGATGCGCGACCGGCTGGGGCTGGTTTCACCAATGGACATCTTCCGGGATAAATAGCGCCAGCGACAGCGTCGAACCCCAACGGGGTTCCACAGCAAAGCCCAGGGTTGGTCGACTTTTCGACCAACCCTGGGTGCTGATTTAATTTTTGAAAAGAACCCTGAAGGGGGAATGGCACTAGGTTAAGGAACCTGTGCCCTTTCCCCTGAAAGGGTTAAAATGAATCGTTATGCAGAGCTAGAAGTAATTCCAAAATTGGCAGACTACTTCCACGCGGACGCCGGAGCGGCAATTCCAGCCGACATTTCTGGATCTAAAATCGTCCGGTTCGGAACTGCTGTCGCCGATCCACGCTTGGCGGGCGGCGGCCTGATTATCGATTACATCCCCGCCGGATCAGAGCGAATCAAGCGACTCGTTCTCGAATTCAGCGATACAGGAATGGATTTCACTTTCTGTGAATTTCTTCAATGAGTTCGTCCCATGTCGGGTGCAGCTCAACCAGATATCTTCTCAGCCCATTTTTCAGCGGAGTAATATTCGGGTTGCCGCTCGCGATGGTTCCTTCGTGGTAGTAACGCCATTCGACAAACGCCTGATCGCAGGATTCGATCACATATTCCATCGAATACTCTCTATCTCTAGCGCCTCCGTGCGCGGCTTTTGATTCCTGCAAGGCAGGTTCCTTTGCAAACTCGATGTCGTACAACTGCTCGATGCGTTTTCTTGCGGAATCGCTCACGAGAGCGAACATTCCCTTTAGAGAGTGCTTTTTCGGAACCGGCGTCGCTTGCATGCTAAGCAAAGATTTGATGTACAGTTCCACGGCGAACACTGACGCAACGACGAATGGTTTAACTGTCGGCAATCGAATTGACACAACGCGGCGATGCTTTTCGCCTAGGTCTCTTGCCAACGATGCCCGGCTATTAAAATCGGCGCTTAGCAGAATTGCCGAATAATCCCAGCCGACTGCATTTACGAACAGCCCTTTCGGCGTGTTGTCCGGCGTCGAAACCACAGTGATTGGAACATGTTTCATTTCATTGCCCGTGAACCTGATTTAGCACACGCATGTGGTAATGGCTGAACGGCGTATCGGTCAATTGCTACTGTACGGTCTGCTGGTATTCCACAAGCAGAGGAACTTTCGTAATCGACTTGTCATTAAATAGTATGTTGAACCAATAACGACCAGTTTCCTCGACCGTAAGTTTGACGGTAAGTGGTATCGTTGTCATTCTGCCACCGCCAGCAATTGGGCCAGGAATACTCGTATCCATCACTGTTTTCCCTGATGGCGACCTACAGAGTAATCTGAGAATAACGCTTTGTTGTGTTTCCGACCTAAGAACGATCATGAGCCTTAACGTAACACACGGCTTAGCCTCCGAAAGTGGTTTCGCACTTCGGATGTCAACCCGGTCGATTATTCTGCTCAGGCTATAGACTGTACCGGCTCCTTCGGTAATCTCCTCGCAGAATAGCGCCGATGCGACGGAAATTCCGGACGTTTCGGTGCTGCTTGAAATCCTATTGAAGAATGCCTCTCTGACTGCGCGCCAGTCTGGATGGATTTCTAAAATCGTATCCCTAACGGCATCTCGGATTCTCCCGCTGCCGAAACCGCCATGACTGGGCGAACCTGCTGTCTTTTCATGGTGATATCGCCAATGGACGAATGCCGTGTCGGCACCTTGAAGAACGCGATCAAATGAGAACGCGTCGGGCTCATTCGTTTCCGCGATCAAGATAGCGGAAGCCGGATCATTATCGACTTCATTTTGGTAAAGTTGGCGCACACGCACCTGCCTGTCCGGACGTGTGCAGCCAAACAAATAAACCAATTCGTGCCCCTTTGGTTTTTTGAATGTGCATTTATCAATTTCCAAAAGGCACTTTAGGTACAATTCAAGGCTAAATGGTATTAATGCCGCCGAAGGAACAAATGCTGGCATCAAAAAGTTCGGGGCTTTCGTCTCTATTGCATTCCGCACCGCATCTGAGTTTTCTCGCTGCAAAAGATTCGTTGCATATTCAAAGTAGACGGCCTGCCTAAATATGTCTTCGACGTTAATGGGCGTAACAGGCGCAACGGGCTTGGCCGGATTATTTGCCATAGAAGTCTCCGTTTGTACGCAGTAAGCGCGAACTTTATCGCAATTGGCCGTGTCATTTTGGCGAGTCGTTCTCCGGTCGGATTTCGATCCTGGGATTGGAGAACGGCCCGCGTCTTGGCGGCGCAACAGTCTTATACCCTGAAGGAGGGAGCCGGTTAGGCCGGTCGGGTTCGATTCCCCCGCTCTCCGCTACTTGCGCTTCACAAGCGCCTGAACAGCCTCTCTGACCGCCTCTGAGCGGTTCCAGCCCTGCTGTTCAGCAACAGCGTCGAGACGCTCCACCAGCCCTGTAGGCATCGTCACGGCAACCGTCGTGGTCCGCTCATCCGGGTCCATCGGCTTGCGCCCGGCACCGGTCCGTTTGCCTCCGTGCTGCTTCTTTGCCATATTTCACCATTTGAAAAGAATATTGTATATTTCAAGTTGACTGTGGGCTTGAAATCAATATAATCATATTCAAGCACGGGAGACAAGTCCAGACAGGCAAAGGCAAAGCAATGGCACGAAAAGACTTCATGACCGTTCGGGATAAATTTGCCAATGACGACGGCTTGCCGTTCGGTCGTATTCTGACTCGGGATTACGTTCTAGGCGTGCTGGCCGATGAAGGCCACGAATACCGTCAGCGGGTGTTCTGTCCGCTCGTGACTCTGTGGGCGTGGCTTAGTCAGTCGCTCTCGCAGGACAAGTCGCTCAATGAGGCAGTCTCCCGCATTCTGGCGTATCGCGTGGCGACTGGACTTCCGGCCTGCTCTGCATCGTCGGCAAGCTATGCTGAAGCGCGCGGACGATTCCCGGCTTCTGTGATGACCCGGCTGGCAATGGAAATCGGGCGGACGGTTCACGACTCCGCTGACGACTCGTGGCACTGGCGCGGCCGCGAAGTGTTTCTGGTTGACGGAACTGGCCTGTCGATGCCGGACACTCCCGAGAATCAATTGGCCTTCCCGCAGATACGCTCGATAAAGAAGGGACTCGGATTCCCGGTCATGCGTGCCGTGGCTATGATTTCTCTGGCGACTGGCGCGGTCGTCGATTTCAAATATGCAGCACACGAAGGCAAGGGGACTGGGGAAGGGACACTTCTTCGGGGAATGCTCGACACGATGAATCGCGGCGATATTCTCGTGGCTGACCGATATTATCCGTCGTATTACACGGTCGCTGCATTGCAGGGCCGTGGCGTCGATATGGTTTCCGTTTCGCACGTCTCCCGCAAAGTTGATTTCAGTGAAGGCTTTCAACTTGGCGAAAGCGATCACATTGTCGAATGGCACAAGCCGCAATTCCATTCGCGTGACGCCCGGATAACCCGCGAAGAATATGACCGGATGCCGGACACGATGCTGGTCCGCGAATTCGTCATAGACATAGAGGGTCGATCTGGCGGCAGCGAGCAGGCAATCGTCATCAGCACAATGACCGATCCGACGATTCCGCAGAATGAACTGTCTGATCTGTACTGGCGGCGCTGGAATTGCGAACTCGATTTGCGGTCGATCAAGCAGTCGATGCACTTGGACATTCTCCGCTGCAAAACTCCGGCAATGGTCGAGAAGGAAATCTTCGCGCACCTGCTGGCCTACAATCTGCTTCGCGGCACAATGACTGAATCAGCCAAGCGGAATGGAGTCACGCCGCGTCAGTTGAGCGTCAAAGGTGCGATGCAGGCTGTTGAATCGTTCACTCCGGCAATGATGACGACGAATGGCAATGAAGCCCTCTATGACGCGATGCTGACGACCGTGGCCGCTCACCGCGTTGGGAATCGACCGGGACGACAGGAACCGCGCAAGAGGAAACGACGGCACTCGTGGCGCGACTACCTCATGGTGCCCCGGCACAAATGTCACCGGCGGCTCAATTCGGAGGTCGCTCCCTTAACCTAGTGCCATTCCCCTGAAGGGGTTCCACCGGTTGCGCGAATCCGCATTCAACGGCCGGTGGAACTCCTTCAGAGTTCGCGCTCTCATCGGATTCCAGACCCAGGGTTCCCCGACAAAGTCTCGGGGAACCCTGGGCTTTGCTGTTCAACGCTTTCAGCGTAGACGAATCAATCCCGGCGCGCCGGGATTGAATGACGAAGCACGAATGTCGAATGGCCGGTTCCCTCTTAGTCATTCGTCATTTGTGCTTCATTAGACATTCGTCATTCGTCATTCGTCATTCCCGCGCTCCCTCCATACGAGCCAGGCCAGCCAGGCGAAGCTGCCGACGGCGATCGCCAGCGCCCACAGCTCGTGATCCTTCTTCAGCAGCGTGTCGTACAGGCCGTGCAGGACCATCGCGATCGACAGATAGTGCACGATGAAGTTGCCGGCCGTCCCCCAGTCGAATCCGTCCTCCCCCAGATAATCCTGGTTGCGGCACATGAGCAGGGCGACCGAGCCGGCCCACGTTGCGTGCAGCGCGACGCACGACGCGAACCGCACCAGGTAAGTCAGTCCCTCGGCGACTCCGTTGTACGAGTCGGCAGAGTACGTGATCCCTTCAGAGACGCCAAAGCCCACGCCGCTCGCCAGCCCGACGACGCACGCCGCCTTCCAGCCGGCGTGCGGCTGGCCGCGCAGAAAGAGCAGCACCGGAACGGCCTTGCATAACTCTTCGCACAACCCCACGCCGCAGGTGAACCCCATGAAGCTCAGGGCAAACCCGTTTTCGGGATCGAGCGCCGAACGATAGGAAAACCCGATGAACTTCACGATGTAGAAAATCACGACGCCGATTCCACGGCCGCGGACGACCCAGCCGTCGGTGAATGCCGCGACCCACTGAAAGCCGAGGAGCAGCATGATCCCCACAGTCCCGGTGATGAACCCGGTCCAGAGCAGACGGGAGGGACCAGCCGCCTCGTTGGGAAACGACTGCGTCAGAACCACCAGAAACAACGTCGCCGAGATCGCCGCGTATCCCCAATGCACCCACGTGCCGTGCGGCAGGTGCGCGCCGACCAGCCGTCGCTCGGGGAGCGAGCCGAAGAAATCATCCTTCGAGGTCGCCTGTTGCAACCGGGCGGCGACTTCCGGATGCTGTCCGAGGGTTTCCTCGAGGCGCTCCCTCACCGGACGCCCTTCGAACAGCGTGCTGACAGCCAGCGGGATGAGCGACGCCAGCAGGACCCAATACAGATGATCGCGCCAACCTCCCGACGGGCTCGCCGCCGCTGCCCGCTGCGGAACTTTCCGGACTCTTTCCGTGCTGGAAACCGCCTCTGCGCCGTCGCGCATCGCGACGAACGTGCCGCTGGTTTTCTTGCGCACGCGCGGCGGCAATGCGTCGGTCTCGGGGACCGGCTCGACTTCTTCGGCCCCGGTCGATGGCTCGCTGCTGCTGACGTTTTCGCGGGGGGCCAGAAGATACTCAAACGGGTCGCTGACCTCCTCCTGGGGCGGCTCCTGGGGAGGCTTTCGGGAGGGCTCCCGGGCCGGAGGCAAGGCGGGCCGCGGTGCACTGACTTGCGGCGCCACAGCGCGGGACCTGTCGGCAACCGGCTCGCCCGCGTCGTCGGCCGCCCCGGGAACGTGCAAGATGGCCATGCAGCTCGGGCAGCGAACCCGCTTGCCGGCGAATTTGTCCGCGATCTTCAGTGGCTTATCGCATCCCGTACAGCGCACCCGAATCGACATGCTGGCCCTTTCTGCCCCAAAACCCTTCGGTCACGAGTAACGCCGACGGACACGCCGCTAATTCACGATACCACGCGGCGCATGAAAATCCGAATGACTAATGACGAATGTCTAATGAAGCACTAATGACGAAATCCTAATAGTTGCCAACCCCGCGGGCTCTTAGTCATTCGTGCTTCGTCATTCATTCCCGGCGCGCCGGGATTCGTCATTAGACATTAGTCATTCCCCCGGGTCATTTGTCCTCCAGCACCTTGAGCTTAATACTCCGGTACCAACAGTCACTCCCGTGATCCTGCAACCCGATGTATCCCTTCCGCGGGTGGCTCTTGTAGGCGACGTCGAATTTGTGCGGTGAACCGTCGGGGCGTTTGTTGATTTCGGTCCATTCGTCGAAGTCGATGCGCGAGACGCGCTCGCCGTTGACCTCGACTTCGAGCAGGTTCTTGTTGCTGGTGATCTGCAGGTGGTTCCACTCGCCGGCGGGGCGCATGGCATTTTTCGAAGTTTTCACCAGGTCGTAAATCGCTCCCGTATCGTGAAAGCCGGCTTCGCGCGTATCGTCGATGGCGATCTCAATGCCGTTGAAGCCCACGTCCTTGCCCGGCCGCGGGGTGAGCGGAAACGTACGGACGAAGACGCCGCTGTTGCATTTGGGACTGATCTTGAAGTCGAGCGCGAGGACGTAGTTGTCCAGTGGCTTTTCGTAGACGAGCATGTAGTCGCAGGGGTGCGGGTTGAGGGCCCCTTCCTGTACGTGCGAAGCCGGCAGCGGCTTTTCCTTCGGGCTCATCCAGCCCGCCGTCGTCTGGCCATCGAACAGCAGCTTCCACCCCTCCTTTTTTTCTTCGTCGGTCAACACATTCTCGGCACCGCAGGCCAGAGATCCGCCCAGAGATCCCCACAGGCAGGCCAGCGCCAGAATGCCGGTTGTTATTTTGTTCATGGTTCCGTTCAATCCGAGGCAAGTGGAAATTTCAGCAGCGGTAATTCATCAGCCGGTGCCTCTCGGCACCGCCCCCGCATGATGCTCCACGCCACCCGCCACTGCAAGTCGTGGAGCAGGTCTCCGTACCTGCTCGTCAAGAACTTGAAAGAGAAAAAGGACGAACAGGTCGCCGCAGATCCGTGGAGCAAGCTGAGTAAGTCCCAGCGCGCCGGGGTTTATTAACCTGCTCGTAAAGAATTGAAACCGACAAACAGGTATCCGCAGATTGCGCAGATCGTCGCAGATGACGCAAAAAAGGACGGAATTCTAAGAACACTAATCACCGCTAATCGATTAGTGCCGATTAGCGTCGATTAGTGTTCCCCCTGTGTCCGTCCCTCCGTCCGTAATCCGTCCCGGCGCGCCGGGATCTGTGTCGATCTGTGGTTCAAAACTTCTTTCGCGACGTCGGTCTTTCGCGTCTTTCGTGGTTCCTCTCCGTCCGTCTTTCATCTGCGTCCATCCGTGTCCATCGGCGTCATCCGCGGTCCTGAACTTCGTCCCCTTTGCGTCTTTGCGCCTTGGCGTGAGCCCTTTCGTTCTATTCATTTTCCCGCGGTTTCTTCAAAGGCGTCAAAATCACTCTGCGTGCGCACGCACTCATCTCCTCCATCCAAACCTGCCGATCCGGCCACGCCCACTTCCCCGACCGCATTCTCCATCCGTTGCTCGTTGGCATCGGGCGACGTTACCGGTTCGACCCCTGCCGCGCCGGCTCCCTCCAACTCGGCTCCTGCCGCCACCGATTCGGGAGCCGGTTGAGGCTGCGCTCCCGGGGAGCCGTTCTCCCGGGTGTCGGCCGGGCGCGGCCGCCGGACCGGCTGGTCGAGCCAGGCGGTCTCGGCGAGCACGGCCGGGTCGAGATTCTCAGGTTCGGACGGCTTAGCCGGCGGCGACGGCGGTTCGGGGCGGACCCAGTACCACTTTCCCAATCCACCGAAGCCGCGGTGCTCTTTTTCGTACCCCAGCTTTTTCCCCGCCCGGTAGATCATCCCTTTCGAAAACCCCAGCGGGAGCCCCAGTGCCTCCACCTCCGTCGTCCGCATCGCTCCTTTCCCGAGAATATGCGTCAGCCACTCTTCCAGAACCGGCAGGTCCGGGACGATCTCTGGCTGGTTGTCCAGTTCGCCCCACTGGAGCTGGCCCGTGTCGGTGATCTGAATCGTGAGGCCGCGGGCCCGCCGGCGAAAGTTGAACCGGGTCGAGATCAGGTGCGACCGGTATTCCTCATCTTCGTCGGGGATCAGCGACCAGACGACCGGCGCCCGTCCCAGCGCCTGATTCGTGGGGGGCTGATAGTCCCCCTGCTTGTTCTTGCGCGGATTGCTGCGGGCGACGACCAGAATCGCCACCTTGTGCTTCACGGCCAGGAGCGTCAACTCTCGCATCGTATTCTCTTCCTGCCGCCGGTTGGGACACAGCTCCTCCAGACCGTCGATGACCACCAGCTTCGGAAAATCGAGCACCTCCAGAAAGTGTTCGATCGCGGGGATATCGTCGGGCAGCGCCAGGAGCCGGTCCCCGGCGAGTTCCTGCACTCCGAAAAACAACTGGACTTTCGACATGTCGGCTTTGAAGTCGCGTAAGCGCGGGCGGACGACATCTTCCGCCTCGTGCATCGGCACGACCAGCAGCACACTTCCCCGGGAATTCTCCCCGGCGTGCGGGAACCGGTCCTCTTCGCTCCGGGGAAGCTCCTCTCCCCGGCTGACCCGCGCCGCCAGATCGAGCGCCACCAGCGACTTGCCGGTCCCGGCCGGACCGGTCAGCAGGGTGACCTTGCCGATGGGAATTCGGCCCGGCCAGAGCCATTCGATTTCTTTGATCGGCCCTTCGTCGGCCCGGCAGGCGAGGGGCTTTTCCCATTCGGGTTCGGGGAGTTTGCGGTTGGTGAAGACCCCGGCGGAGATTTCCGATTCCGAGGCAGCCGGCAGGCGCACCGCCGCCGACGCAGATGGAGAGAGCATGGTAGAACCTCGCAAATTGCGGGGTGCATGGCTTCCGGCACTGGTGTAAACACGCGAGTTGCCGTTGGTTTCGGGGAAGCCGATCCGGCAGGGCTTTTTGCTTGTTTTTCCCTGGTTTTCCGGCATATCCTTATAATGTACACAAGTACATTATATTAAACCGCGGTCCAAGTCGGAAGTCAACTGAAAATTCTTCCGATTTCTGAAAGAGAAACTTTTCCTCGCTTCGCAGGTTTCGCCCGGCGTGCGTCAGCGTGATTCCAGACCAACCGAACACGAGCGACCGCAGCCCAAGAATCAGTTGCTTTCCGACTATTCCAGATTGACAATGCTGGCATCATGGTCGTTCGCCGATGTGAATGGGTCGATGTCGCCGTCTTAGTCAGCGGCCTCGCCTGCCTGGCATTTTTCGCATGGTCGGAGTTTGCTGCGCGCCGTGCCAGCGAGGCGGCCCGCGCCGCGCTGGTTGAGGCGGAGCCTTGGAGGGAATCGCCCGACTGGCGCGGAGTGACGGTTCGGTCGAACCTCTATGCACCACGAGCGGTCTGGACAGCGATCGAGAGTGATCCGCCAGTACCCGCGGAGCGTAAGGCGATATCTAATTTATTCTGGTTCAGCCGGCATCGGCTTATCGAATGGGCCGCCTCGATTGATCGATTCACGCCGTATGCAGACGGATGGGAGGCTATCGTGACTGTGAATCCAAGATTTTCCGGAACGGCTTTTACAAGAACGGCCACGATTGAAACTTGGAAAATATCGAAGTCCGGAAACGCTCGTTGTCTGAATTGCCGGTCCGTCCATGCTCCGCTCATGGTCGATTGAGCACAAAACTGGTTTGCATGCTTTCGGGTAGTGGTACAGTTTGAACTCGACGGAATGACTGGAGTGGCGACGTAAGTAAGTGATCAGTTGCTCAACGCATGGCCCATCACGATGCACAAACCGGCAACATAGGCCAGCATTCCGAACGTAGCGGCGGTCCAGATAGCCCACCGCTCCCGCCGAGTGATGATTCGAACGGTCAACCAAATGCAGAAGGCCGCGAAGGCGACGGCCAGAGCGGCCAGGAGCATCGGTACTACAGAATCGTCCGGAGCAACGCTGACGCTCGTGATGCCCCGATATGGGGCCAAGTCAAACGAACCAGAATTTACGTCCATGCCGCGAGTATAGCCGGGGTGGCGCGGGGGAGGCTAACGCCGAATCGGATTATTTGTGCAGACGGCCGATTAAATGTGCAGGCGGGATGAATTGCACTAACTTAAGGACTCGGAGCCGGAATGGGAGTTGATGCTTCCAATTTTTTGGTTCGCCGGTGGATTTCAGTGTATTCAGGTCGAGAGTAATCTTCCCACTCCCAATCCTTCTTGCCAAGACTCTCGTTCTTCCACCACGCCCAGTAATCGCGGGCATAGAGGCCCGAATAGCGGATGAGGTACCATCCAACCGGCGGCCCGACTCCAGCTAATGGACGGTAAACCACCGTCACCGCTCCCGCCCCAAACTCGGCGTGGCTCGATGCCCAGCATGCAGGACCGAAGCTAGCGACGTATAGCAAGGGCAGTCCAGCAACCGTCGCCAGCGTCCATTTCGCCCACTGCTCTCGCCGGTTGACGAGCCGCACGCCGAGCCAGATGCAGAAGGCAGCAAATATCAAGCCCAGAACTGGCAGGACGATGCCCCAGACATCGAAGTGCTCTTCATCCATGCCGCGAGTATAGCCGGACTCGGGCGACACCGGGAATGGCGATTTCTCTGGCAGGGCCGCCGGGAGTAGAATTGAGGGTATGGGCATCTACAGCCGACAGAATCGGTTTCTGCGCTGGAAGTTAATCGGAGGATTTTGCTTCGGGACGGCGCTCGCATGGCGACTGACAGGAAAGCTTCAGCCGGTCATCCTTGGAGTTTGAAAAAAGGGGACAGGTCCATTTATCCGCGTGATTCGCCGATTCCCGGGCGACCGCGAGGCCGCAAATTGAATTCAGGCCCGAAGTACAATAAATGGACCTGTCCCCTTTTGATGCCCTCTGGCAGGTACGGGAGCGAATGCCAATCCGTCGCGCGTGGGACTGTGACCTCCGAACAACCGGACAGGATCTGGGTCCAAAACAAGACCTACCTGAATACACTCAAATTCGGCAGCGAGTGTTCGAGCTTTTCCACGCCGGCGGCGGTGGTTTTTGTGCCATGCAGGTCGAGTCGCTCCAGCTTTGCCAGCTTGGCGAGTGGTAAGAGGCCAGCGTCCGTGATCTGAGTGTCCTCGAGAAAAAGCCGACGGAGGCTCGTCAATCCTTGGAGTTGACTGATCCCGGAATTGGTCACCCGCACGCCGGTCAAATGGAGCCGCTCCAAACGCCGAAGTCCTAGCAATTGTTTCACACCAGCATCGGTGATTGTGGTGCGGCTTAGATCGAGGACTTCTAAGTTTGTCAGCGAACGCAGGGTGACTAGGCCCGCGTCGGTGACGCGAGTCCCTTCGAGATTGAGTGACTTCAGACTTGTCAGGGCCTGAATGCGAATCAATCCCCTGTCCGTGATCCTGGTATCTCCCAGGTCAAGAGTCTCCAGATTCTGCAATCCGCTCAAGTGCTTCAACCCGGAATCTGTGACTTGGGTTGCGTCCAGAACCAGGCACTTGAGACTCGCCAATTCCCCGAGATGCCGGAGGTCTCCATCGGCGAAATCAGTCGCAGACAGCACCAGATTCTGCACCTCGTTTGGCGGCCGATCCGTCAATTCGATTCGTCCGCCCGCCTGCTCGATCCTGGACAAGAGTACCGATGTCCGTGACTGTCCGACAGTCAACATTGATTGCCGGGTTTTGCCAAACAGCGAATTCTCCTCAAACAGCCCGGAATTGATTATGCCTCTGAGCTGGCGAGCCTCGCGGTTCATCTCATTGACGATGCGATCGTCGATGTCGGCATCCTTGACGTCTCGGAACTTCCTTCTCTGCTTTTCGACTTGATCGACAAACCGGCTGATATCACCTCGTCCTGCCAGCTGCAATTTGCCCTTCTGTTCTTCAGAAAGCGCGATCAAACGGTCTACCGAAGCGATTTTCACTCGCAATTGTGAATTCAGCCAATCGACCGTGCCCGTTTCAGACCAACTCCGGTTCTTGAGGATCAATTCATCGAACGTCCCGGCGGCGACTCCAAAGTCCGGGATTTCCGTCTGCGAAATCTCCTCGGTATCCTGTTCGTCGAGATCATCAGGAGAGACAGGAACCCGCATCGGCGCAAGCCGGGATTTTCGGTGTTCCAGCAAGGCCCCGGTTTCTTTCTTCATAGTGGCCCACGTCGTCATTCCTTGCTTAAGAAGCGCGTCGTCGGCCGCCTCCTGTGCTCGAAGCAACCGAGCACCCAGGCAAACCACAACGAAGAGCAGGGCCGCAGAGCGAATCCCGCCTGATGTCACCATGAGAATCACCCTTCTCAGGAACTGCTCCATTCGCCGGATCTCGGACGCCCACAGGTTACACCGCTGTGTTGGGACGGTAAATGCCAAACACCACGACTCGCAGAGACACACGTTAAAGCCCAGCCGCGGAAGAATCGCGCTGCTCACTGAAAAGTTGCTGCACCGAAGGGCGCAATAAGATGATGATCGTGAACACGCCGAGAACGGTTCCGAACGGCATCAGCATGCATTCCAGTCCAGCCACCACCAGGCAAAACGTCCTCCGGCGGTGTGCCTGAAGACAACGCCCGGCACAGAATGCCACGACTGCCAGCGACCACATCACGATGATCATCGAGCCGGCGATGCCGGTGAACAACCACCCCATGAATGCGATCTCCTCGGGATGATGCGGCTGCGGCGCGATGCGACCGGACAAAAAGGCAATTCCGACGGCCAAATGGATTAATGGAAAGCAGCCAATGAGCGCCGTCATGCCTGCCACGACGTAATGGAAAATGGAAAGCAACTTCAGGTGCTGCAGGTCGTCATTCATCGCCTGATTGTACCCGGCCCGATCAACGACAGCGCCTCCAGTTCGGTGTAGCGGCAAAATGTAGCGGAAGTCGTGAGACTTCCGTTCGGAACTCTCACGAGTTCCGCTAAAGCCAGCTTGGAACCGCTCTAGACATTTGCCACCCAGTATTCAATGCGGTGCCCCTGATTCAGTTTCGTTCAAGCATCTCGCGGGAACGCGCTGGGCGTCAACTCGCTGCCCCGCGGCCCCGGACAATGGGTGGCACCACGGTCGCGCGCACATGAGACGGCTGGCGTAGATCCTGAATCAGACCTTATGGCCTGCGATGAGCCGAACGGCGTCGTCAACCGAGTCGGCATACAACTCATCCTCGCCGGGAGTGTCCGCGCCCGGGAAGATGCCGAACCGTCGTTCCACTCTGTCCGCGCCCGCCAACGAGTGGACCTCGGTTAAAGGCCCGTCCGGCAAGGAGATTGACAAGTACATCAGACCTGTCTCCGGAATCTCCAATTTCACTGCGGACTGTGCAATGGTTGCAAGAACGGAAATAGCGAGCAATCGGAGTTCAAGTTCTGACTTGCAGTCTCCGTAGTCGGCATTCCAATCGGGAGATGCCCAGGACTGCGGTGCGTGCGGATCATTCATGGCGGCTGCCAACACTTGCTGTCAGGTTAAATGTCAAACACCGCGACAGGAAACACTCCAGCCTCAATGGGCGCTTGTCGATGCGTCCTGGTTTCTAAGGTTCGACCTTGCGTTCAAGTCTCTCGGGCTGTTCGTACACGCTTTTCATCGCCTGGTTGTAGAACCGCACATACTGCTCCGTGGAGTAGCGATGGGCGACCCCGAGGGATGGATCGAACTGCGGATTCCAGACTTCAAAAGGTCCATCGTTTTCGCCGGTGTATCGCCAATCATTCCTTTCACCATCGAGTTTCAGTAGCCGCACTTTTCCATCGGAAAAATCGTGAGCGGCGCGATTGGATGCAACCATGCCGGTAAGTGCAAAGACCTCGTTTTGCCACCCGCCAACACCGTGGATCTGCCACTCGGCTCGAATGAGGAAGCCTGTCGCTATGACTGACCAGACTGCACAAACCGCAAATGCCACCTTGAGCCGAAGTGATGTTTTCATTCTGCGTCCCCTGTCCCCAGTGCATTTTTCGCGACTCCGAGGGTGAGGTCGGCGATATGGGATCTGAGATTGCCCCGATTATACCCCGACGGCCAGAAACCGGAAAACGGGTTCTCTGCGGCGTCGTGGTGCATTTTGCGTGCGGTCCGCACGTTGAGGCGGGCGCGGGGGATTTGATGCAAATCTAGGCTCGCGAGGCCGCCTCGACATAGAACCAAAACGCCAGCCCGGCAACTGTCAGGCGCGTCAGGATTGCAATGGTCAAGCACCGCAAAATGCAGCAGCCGCCATCTGAAAGAGAATCCCGCAGGCGTTCTCGGATTGACGGGTGACATGGGTCGATCAGCGTGCGCGACCGACGCGAACTATCGCTGAGACCGCGCAAAAATCCACCCGAACACCACCACGAGGATCCATACTCGGCCGAAATCGCTCGGTGATGCGGTCAACCAGAAGTCCATCAGGCGATCGCAAACGCAACTGATCCATATCGGCATAACGCACCTCCAGATCAATGCCCGCAGACAATTCTAGCTCACGACCGTCCGCACGCAGATTTCCAGCGCCACGGCGGCTGACAAGGTCCGGCCCGCCGATGCGTTGCAAACGCCAAAGCCCGCAAATCCGATACTGGGAACCACTTCGAAACTCAAACCGGACCGGGATTGAGATCGGCGGTGTTCGCGGACACTAACAGCGAGCGAGCCGTCAGTTTACCCTCGGCAGGTGGCACGGTGAATGCCAAATACACGATCATCGGGACCGCCGGTCAGTTCGAATCCGGCACGTCGTCTGAATTCGGGTCGGCAGGATTGACGAATTTTTCCGCAATCTGGTTGATCCAGCGAAAGACGGTTTTTACGCTCACGACGCGAACGAAAAACAGACCGGCGAGCCAACAGACAATGAAACCGGTGTCTAGCACTCCGCGGATTACTGGAACGTTTTGCCAGAGGATGTAAAAAATACCCAGCGGCACTATCAGCAGGACCACCGGGCCGAACAATGGGTGGGGAACGGCCAGCCCCTCACCCGTAAGCTTCCCCGTTTCGTCCTTCATGGCTGTCTTGTCCCTGGCATCGTCGTCATTTCGGCGCTCCCTCTGCCAGTCTATCGCCTGCGCCTGCCGGAATGAATCCCAGTCAACCCACAACAGCTACTTGGCCGCTACTTCGTTGGGAACACGCCGGTCTCCGACCATCGTATTATAGCGCCGACCAGGAATAGCGTTTCGAAGCCACCGATCATGATCGCGAAGAGCGCCGGCATCGGATTGGGCGGAGGATTCCGCAACAATGCTTCACAGTACGCACCGAGCCCGGCAACCAAAGCGATCGGTCCAGCGGCGAAACAGATGGCGGCAGTGCCAAATTGGATACCGACCGGGATCGCAAGTGCGGCGGCCAGGCTGGCAATCGCTGCAGCTTTGGCCCACATTCCGGATTCAGAGTCTGCCATTCAAAGCACGTCATCGTCGCCGCAGATCCGTCACAGCAATTCTATCCTGCGCTACGCGAAGAAAAGCTTTCGTAGGCTGGACTGGAGTCCACCCTACATATCTTCACACCCTCTCCGCGTGATAGTAGAGGGTTGAGAGTGGAAAGTTGAGGACGGGCCGCGCTGCGCGAGAGAGCGTGGAAAGTTGAGAGGAGAAGACCCGTGTGGCTGGGGCAGATCAGCGTCTCTGGGCTACGATTTCCAGGCGGACGTTGAAGCGTTCACGGGAGGGCACTTGCGCGCAAAGGGATGCCCCAGTTGAGCGCTGCAGATCTGGGGCATCGATGAACGTGCCGAGGATGGACAGCTCAGTCAATGTTTGATTTGGCAGATCGAGAGCATAGACCGGGGACCTGCCCCACGCTGCGCGAGAAAGTAGAGCGGTAGAGAGTTGAAAGTAGAGGAGAAGACGGATCGTCGGCGTGGTCCGCTTACTTCGAAAGCAGCTTGTTGGCCGCCAGCCATTCCTCCAGGCGGTCCATGAAGTGATCGGCGCCGCCTCCCTTATTGACGAAGCCGTGCGCCCCTGTCTGGAAGACGTGCAGCTCAGCGAGGCCCTTCCCCTTGCGATAGGCGAGGAACATGTCGATCGTCTTGCCGACCGCGTTCGTGTCGTCGGCGGCAACCGCCAGGAACAGCGGCGGAGCGGGGCTCGGCACCTCTTTGATCTCGAGGGGGCCGTAGATGATCGCCGCGAAAGCCGGCCGCGTCTCGGCGGGGCCGAACAGGGCCTCCCCCGTGACGATGCCTCCGGCCGAGAACCCGATCATGCCCACCCTGTCAGGGCTGTACCCGAACTCGCCGGAACGCTCGCGGACCAGCCGCACGGCCTGCCGGCCGTCATCGGCCGCCAGCTTGATGGCCTCCCGGGCGTCGGGAAACCCTGAGCCGGGGTTGTGATTGAGCCGGTACTTCAGAACGAAGGCGTCAACGCCCATCGCATTGAGCCGCCGGGCGATGTCCACCCCTTCGTAGCTCATCATCAGGACTCGAAACCCGCCTCCCGGCGCGACGATCATGGCCGAGCCGATCGCCTTTCCCGCGTCGGCCGGATAGTGCAGCAGCACGGGGCGCACGACGTCGGTCACCATCGGCAGACCGGACGAGGTCACGGTCGAGCGTTCCTCCCAGTCCCATTTCTCGGAGCCCGGAGCCACACCCGGATAGAGCGGGATGACTTTCCGGGGCTCTGCCGGAGCTTGAGCCTGCGCGCCAGCCCCCGCTGCGGGAGCCTGGTTCTCATTCGTCTGAGCATCGACGGCATTCGCTGTGAGGAGCACGGCGAACAGCAGAGGGAACGAGCGGGCCTTCATCAGGGAGTCTCCGGGGCAGGTATCGGGAGTTTGTCGTTCAACAGCCGCATCATCGATTGGGGCGCGTTTTGCGACCACGGTTTTGCATCGGTCGGCGCCACCCATCATGCCGGAGCCGCGAGCCAATGTCACGTGATGCAGTGCATCAAGGGTCCATCCACAGAAGAATGTCGAAAGTAGAAAGGAGAGTCGGACGAACCCCTCACCCCCGACCCCTCTCCCGCAAGGGGCGAGGAGAGAAAGGTTTCTCGGAGCTCGTCGCCGGAGCATGACCTTTTTGGATAGACGGACCGGTACTTGCAGGGGCGCGGGGGCGCTCGTATAGTCGCTCGAAGACGTCGACGATTGCGTGATCCGCGCCGCCA
>Ga0137463_1000076_pt1 | contig 41802 bp, 34 predicted proteins | sample EasRivERMGT800_2_FD_102333 | JGI IMG/M metagenome (GOLD analysis project Ga0137463, IMG submission 102333) | Soil microbial communities from meander-bound floodplain in the East River, Colorado, USA - East River MetaG ERMGT800_2 | ecosystem: Environmental > Terrestrial > Soil > Floodplain ...
ACAGCACGACGGCCGGCATCGTTTCGGCACTCTGCGCGGGAGCAACCCACCAGCAGGCAGCACACGTGGGCTGTCTCGTGGCGTCGATCACGATTCAGCAGATCGGCGTGACGGGAACAGCCACGCCCGAACAGGTATTGACCCGATTTCGAGAACACCCATGCAAATAAGTTACATTCGCAGTCGACGAATTCCGCAGAGCCGCTCGGGCGGGCGCGGGATGCGTTCCCCATTTGTGTTCGCCCTCGCCGGGCTGGCCCTCTTCGCCGAACAAGCCTCCGCGCAAGTCCCCCCCGACCTGATCGTCCACCACGGGAAGATCGTTACGGTCGATGACCGGTTCACGATTGTCGAAGCGCTGGCCGTCACCGGAGACCGGATCGTCGCCATCGGTACCAGCGCTGATCTGCTGCGGCTGGCAGGGCCGCAGACGGTGAAACGCGATCTCGAAGGGAAGACGGTGTTGCCCGGACTGGCTGATTCGCACGTGCATCCGGCGGCTGCGTCGACGTATGAATTCGATCACCCGGTTCCCGAGATGGAGACGATCGCCGACGTCCTCAAATACATCGGCTCGCGCGCCGCGGCAGTCGAAAAGGGAAACTGGATCGTCATTCGCCAGGTCTTTATCACCCGGCTGCGCGACCAGCGCTATCCGACCCGGGCCGAACTCGACCTCGTCGCGCCTGAGCACCCGGTGATGTTCGCTACCGGCCCCGATGCTTCGCTGAATTCGCTGGCCCTCAAATTGAGCGGCATCGATCGTGACTTCAAGATCACCGACGGCGGGACCGGGTATGTCGAGCACGATTCCCAGAGCGGCGAGCCAACCGGGATCCTGCGCAGTTGCACGCGAGTCGTCAAAGCTGGCTCGAGCGGTAAGTCTCCTGATGCCGGCGAGAAACTGGCACGGCTCAAGCGGCTGCTGGCCGATTACAATGCAGTCGGCATCACGAGCATCGCCGACCGGGATACCAGCGACGATGCCGTCGCGCTGTACACGAAACTGCGGGAGCGGGGCGAATTGTCGTGCCGCGTGTTCATGAACCTGTCGGTCGATGCCCAGGCCTCTCTTGAAAAGATCGAAGCTCGCATCAAACAGGCGGCCGCCAATCCGCTGCATCAGTACGACAATCGGCTCTGGCTGCGGGGCATCAAGTGTTACCTCGACGGCGGGATGCTGACCGGCAGCGCTTACATGCGCGAGCCGTGGGGGATCAGCAAGATTTATTCGATCACCGATCCCGAGTATCGCGGGCTCCTGTTCATTCAACCCGACAAGCTCCGCGTGATCGCGAAACTGGCACTTGAGAACGGCCTGCAGATGACGGCGCACACCGTGGGGGATGGCGCCGTCGAGACGCTGGTCGATGCCTACGCAGCAATCAATGAGAGCCTGCCAGTTCGCGACCGCCGGCCTTGCATCACCCATTGCAACTTCATGAGCCGGCAGGCGATCGACCGGATGGAGAAGCTGGGGGTCGTCGCCGATTTGCAGCCCGCCTGGCTCTGGCTGGATGGTCGCACGCTGCTGACGCAATTCGGGGACGAACGACTGACCTGGTTTCAGCCGTACAAAACGCTGTTTGAGCGCGGGATTAAAATTGGCGGGGGCTCCGACCACATGCAGAAGATCGGCAGTCTGCGTTCGGTGAACCCGTACAATCCGTTCCTGGGCATGTGGATCACGCTGGCGCGCCTGCCGCGGGGGGCAGATCAGCCGCTGCATCCCGAACAGCGCCTGACGCGCGAACAGGCGATTCGGCTGTACACGATGAACAATGCCTGGTTGACGTTCGAGGAAAAAGAAAAGGGCTCACTCGAACGAGGAAAGCTGGCCGATTTCATCGTCCTCAAGCAGGATATTCTGACCTGCCCGGAGGATCAGGTGAAAGACATTGAAGTCGAGCAGACGTATCTGGGTGGGAAGGTGATTTACGACGGGGCGGCCAGGTGAGATCGCGGGAGGGCGATAGGTCGCGTTAGCCGCGGATGCGGCGGCATAGTGTAGCCTGGGGCGTCAGCCCCAGGTATGCTCGCAATCTCATGTCGAAGCCCCAGCGGGGCGACATGGAGACGCGGTATGTCGCTCCTCCGGAGCTTGGCTTGATAGCGCGACGTGACCAGTGGCTGGCGCCACTGGCTACATTATTTCGCCCCTCCGGGGCTCGCCCCCGGGCGCTCCGCAAAGCCCTCTCCCGCCCCCATGCCCCCCGGGCTATACTCGCGGCATGAGCATGTCCGACTATCAGGTCCTGAGGGCCATCGCCGCAATCTTGGGCGTGGCGTTCGCAGCCTTCTGTATCTGGCTGGGTGTGCGGATCTTCAATCGCCGTGAACGTTGGGCGAAGTGGACGCTGGCGGCTGTTCTCGGCCTGCCCCTGCTGTATATCTTGAGCTTTGGGCCAGCATGCTGGCTGAACGATTGGGGTTTCATCCCTGGATTTGGCTTTGGAGCAACTTACACCCCCTGCTCGCTTGCATAGCCCAGAGCAGTACGGCATCTGATGCCGTAGGCTGGTATGGCGAGTTGCTGTCGCCGTCATATTTGAACAAGCGAGGGACGACAGCCGACCAACTCTTGTATTCTGCAAAGAGTGACTGGCTACCTCACAAAAAGCGCAAAAGGTTGCACCGGCCTTGATGTGACGGACATAAAATTCAATCTTCCTTCGCCACTCCAGACCTTTCGCGAGCGACAATCGTTAAGTTCGTGCCATTCCTCAGCACTGACTGCGGCTGGTCATTCCATCCTCAATTCGCCGCGCACGCCGCGCAGGTCCATTTCGAACTCGATGTCATCAATCGGCGGCCGGCTGAAGTGCCAGCGGATGCCGTGGATCGCGGCGGCTCCCATGCGCTCCAGGATCACCGGCGCGAGGAGTCGGTCGATCGGGTGAATCGTATAGACGTCGGCGGCGGTGACCTGCGACCAGTCTTCCCCCAATCCGTGTAATCGATTTTCCATCAGGTCCATCACGAACCGAGCTTTGGATTCGAGACCCGACGGGGACGTATCGCCCAAAGAGATGATGCCGTCGCGTGCCAGAATTCCTTCCGGCAGTTCGCCGCCGCCGGCGACGATGAACGTGGGGCCGGCGATTTGATCACACGGTTGCGTGTACGAAAATGCATACAAAACAGGTTCGGTCGGAGCCGCGACCAGCGGCGCGACGTTTGTGCGCGGCACCGGATTGATCCCGTTCACGAATAGTCCCCAGCTCTGAAGGATTGCCGCATAGCTCGCGTTGAATTCGGCGAAGCCGGCAAAGCTGTAGGGGCGGGGCGATCGCAATTCGATGCCGCACAGAGCGGCTCGGGAACGCCCGTGCTGCTCCAGAAACCGATCAATTCGGTCGAAGCCAGACCGATAGGGAACAGGCCGCTGCAACGTGACGTGCACGATTTCGAATCCAGGGGCGGCGACAACGCCGCACGAGTAGGGAGCGATGCCGGGGAGGAACCGGTAGTTGCCGGCGGGGTGATCGATTAAGGGCATGAATTCCTTTCCTAAGCAGGCTGTGGGTCGAATATGGATCGAAGTCAGGCTGGCTGGCCCGAGTTGAATTCGCTTCCAATGGAAGCAGCCCCAACGGGGCGAGATTCGATAGCCTGGGGCGCGTCAGCCCCAGGTACAGCCCCGTCCCAATTTGAAAAGCCCTGTAGGGGCGAGATTCCAAGTATGTGATTCAGATTAGGCTTGGGAATCTCGCCCTTACAGGGCTCCGGCCGTTTTTCTACTGGAAACCCAGGGCTGCGCCCTGGGCTATCGAATCTCGCCCCGTCGGGGCTGACGGGAGACATGACGATAAGTGCCATCCATGCACCCGCGACCATGACAAGCACATTCGGGTATTTTCGCAATAGCCACTTTACGGCACAGATCATCGCCTATACCTCGTTCTTCTTGCGTGCCGCCTTGTGGGCCCCTTGCGCTCCCGACGTCCGCTAATCGGTGGGCGCCTGATCCAGATATTGCTGCTGCCACAGTTCCAGGACGAGGAGCGACCAGAGCCGATAGCTGTGGTCCCACTTTCCCTCGATATGCTCGTTGACGAGCTGTTCGACGGCCTGCGGTTGAAACAGTCCCCGTTTGAGGCTGCGCGAATCGAGGAGCACGTCGCGCAGGAGTGGCGCCAGTTCATGGCGGAACCAGTGGTCGAGCGGGACGCCGAATCCCATTTTGCTGCGGGTCTGGATCGCCGGCGGGAGCAGGTCGGCAAACGTTTCGATCAGGATCTGCTTTCCGCGTCTACCCTTCATCTTCCATGCGATCGGCATTCCCGCGGCCAGGTCAACGACCTCATGATCGAGGAATGGACAACGGGCTTCGAGACCGTATGTCATGCTGGCGATATCGACCTTGTTCAGGATGTCGCAGGGGAGGTAGGTCAGAATATCGGTGCAGGTGGTGCGGGTTACGAAGTCGCGAGTCGGGCATTCACGATATGCGTTCAGGATGAACTCGGCCGGGTCGAATTCGCCGAGCCGCTCGCGATAGCTCTCGGTCAAGAGGCCGGGCAATCGTGCGTCGTCGAAAATGCTGATCCACTTCAGGTAGCGTCGCTCGGGGGGATATGCCAGGGCCGAGAGGAGCCGCTTGAGTCGTCGCCGCTTCGATTTCTGACGTGTCGACGCCGGCAGCCATTGCCAGGCGGGCGCGGCAATCACCTTTTGCAGGAATCGCGGCAGCCGATCGAAGACTTGCGCCATTTGCACCGCCCGGTAGCGCTCGTACCCGGCGAAGAGTTCGTCTCCCCCATCTCCCGAAAGGGCGACCTTCACATGTTGCCGCGTCATTTCCGACAGGTACAGCATGGGTATCGCCGAACTGTCGGCGAACGGTTCGTCGTACTGGCGGATGAGTTTGGGCAGGATTTGCAGAGCTTGCGGCTCGACGACCAGCTCGTGATGCTCGGTCTTGAGATGCTCTGCCGCGAGCCGCGCATACGAGCGCTCGTCAAATGCCTGTACGGGAAAGCCTATCGAGAACGTCTTCACCGGACGGTCCGACAGGCTCTGCATCAGCCCGGCGATGATCGTCGAATCGACGCCCCCGGAAAGGAATGCTCCCAGCGGCACATCGCTGCGCATCCGCAGCCGGACTGCCTCGGTGAGCGTTTCCCGCAATCGCTCGCGCGCCGCGGCTTCGCTGCCGGGTCCGGCAGCCGGTTGCCCGAAGGCCGGCGACCAATAGCGACGGACTGAGAACTCACCGTCACGATAGAGCCCCCAGTGCGCCGGAGGCAGCTTGTTGAACCCGTTCAGAATTGAACGCGGATGCGGCACGTACTGATAGGTCAGGTATTCACTCAATGCCTGCGGGTTCAGATCGCGCGGTACGCCAGGAACTGTCAGCAGGGCCTTGAGTTCGCTCGCGAAGATCAGCCGATCGGGATCGAGCCGATAGACGAACGGCTTTTTGCCCAATCGATCGCGCGCCACAAATAATTGCCGGCGCGGCTGGTCCCAGATCGCGAAGGCAAACATCCCCCGCAATCGGGTGACACAATCGGGTCCGTACTCCTCGTACAGATGCACGATCGTCTCGGTATCGCTCGACGTGTGAAAGCGATGCCCCTGCTGTTCCAACGCAATCTGCAATTCGCGGTAGTTGTAAATTTCGCCGTTGAAGGTGATCCAGACCGTTCCCTCTTCGTTGGAGAGGGGCTGAAACCCACCCGCCAGGTCGATGATCGACAACCTTTGCTGGCCGAGTGCCGCTCCGGCACCGGATGGGGCACTTTGCCCGCCAGCAGGGGGCGCGATTGCAGCCCGGTTGCGCCCCGCGCGATCGGGCGCGATTGCCGAATGATAGAACCCTGTGTCGTCCGGCCCCCGATGTGCGAGGCTGGTCGTCATGCGCTCGAGGATGTCGAAACTGAGCGGTGCGGCCTGGGTAGTCCACGCAGCTCCGGCGATTCCACACATTACGTGGCTCCCCGGGAACCTGTGACCTCGCGGTACAAGCGGGCATAGCTCTCGACCATTCGCGCCGTGCTGAATTGCGATGCGATGCGAGCTCGGCCGGCGGCCCCGAAACGGCTCGCGAGGTCCCGATCCAGCAGCAGCCGCTGGCCAAGTTGGGCGAACGCTACTCGATCACCGACAGGAGCGAGATACCCGGTCTCGCCGTGGACCACCAGTTCCCGATTGGCGGGAATATCACTGGCGATGACGGGCAGCCCCGCAGCCATCGCTTCCATGACGCTGTTGGAAAGACCTTCGAAGTCGCTGGCCAGCCAGAATAAATCGAAGGCCGGGAGCAGCCGTGGGGCATCATCGCGATGCCCGAGGAATTTCACGCGCTCCCCGATTTTTAAACTGTGGGCGAACTGTTCGAGCTTGTGGCGCTCGGGGCCGTCGCCGGCAATGACGAAATAGACCTCCCCCTCCATGACGCGAATCAGCTCGAACGCCCAGATCAAGTCCAGCACCCGCTTCTGCCGTGCCAGCCGGCCGACAAAACCAACGACAAGGCTCTCGGGAGGAATTCCGAACTGTCGCCGCAGCTCGTTCTTATCAATTGCGCCTGCCTCGGGCAGTTCGATGCCGTTATGAATCACAGACAGTTTCTCAAGCGGGTATCCCACGTCGCGATAAAAGTCGGCGACGCTCTGCGAGTTGCCGACCAGTCGGGAGGTGCGGGAGATCAACCGCCGGTCGAGCCAGAGCTGCCAGCCACTTTTCCACGAATCAACGCACCGTTCGGAAACGACGACGGGAAACGGCGGCCGTTTACCGGCAGCCAGTCGTCCGTAGGAATTGGCGGCAAACAGCCAGGTGTGGAGCACGTCGGGGCGAGCCTCGGCGATCAGACGGCGAAGCTTGCGGTAGACGATCGGGTCGCACTTGAGGCGCTTGTCGAGGACAGTGACGGGAACGCCGGCAGCCGCCAGATCGCCGGCGTAGGGGCCCGAGCGGGTCAGGACGGCGACCTGCACTGAAAACTCAGGTCCTGGCAAGCTCGTCGCCAGCAGGGTCAGTTGCTTTTCGGCTCCCGACCGGTCGAGTGTGGGTATCACGAGGAGCAGTTTGATCACGCGGCAGATCGTATTCGATTCACCGATTCGGGAAAAGCACGGGTTGGATTCGGCTACGAGACGGAATTTCTGATCCACAGATTTCACAGATTCACACAGATTGAACTGACGTCTGCCAACCGTAATCTGCGTGAATCCTGGAAATCTGTGGATGCTTTCAGCCCACCGGATTCGGAAACATTGCGTGCTCGAAACGGGCACATTGTGGAGCGGCCTTGAAGTCAATACGCCGGCGTGGTCATCATCAGGGAGGAGATTGTGTGCCGGCCGGGGCCGGATTTCCGGGGCTGGAGGGGGGACTTATGTTTGCCTGTTTTGGATCGACTCGACTGGAACTGGTGCAGGGGGATATTACGAAGGAGGAAGTCGACGCCGTCGTGAACGCCGCCAATTCGGAACTCGCCGGTGGAGGGGGTGTTGACGGGGCGATTCATCGCGCGGCCGGCCCGCTGCTCATGCAGCAGACTCGAGACCGCTATCCCCAGGGCTGCCCGACGGGCGACGCCGTCGCCACCGACGCCGGGAATCTGGCAGCGCGCTTCGTGTTTCACGCAGTCGGCCCCGTCTGGCGGGGAGGGGGCGCCAACGAGGCGGCCCTGCTCGCCTCGGCCTATCGCCGCTGCCTGGAACTGGCCGTTGAGCATGCGTGCGCCAGCATTGCCTTTCCGGCGATCAGCACCGGTGTCTACGGCTATCCGAAGGACCTGGCCGCCGAAGTGTCGCTGGTGACGGTGCGCGAACATCTCGTCCGACACGGTCAACTGGCGCTGGCCCGATTCGTCCTGTTCGACGGCGGATCGTTCGGCGCCTTCGCGAGAGTGCTCGAAACGATGCGCGCGTAGCGATCAGTTGAAAAAGGGGACTGTCCCTCTCCAATGAGTCGCGCTCCCGTAGCAGCAGGACTCTGCCGACAGGGCATAGGTCAAAAACTACACATCACCTTTTGAACCGACTTCAAGAATTCTCCCTCCCCCCATTGTGGGGGAGGGCCGGGGTGGGGGTGGGAGCGTCGATTAACGCTCCCACCCCCATCCTAACCTTCCCCCATCGAGGGGGAAGGAATCAATTTCGGCAGCTCCACTTTTGAGTTGTGTAGGTACCTATGGCCGACAGGGACCGTCCCTTTCTCCGGCGCTTAGACGTAAGTCTCAGATCGGATGACGAGCCCGCCTGTTTCGCAGGCAGAAACGCATCAGCAGAACCGAATGCATAAAGCTTTCGGCAGAATGAATACGCTGTTTGCTATTAGAACTCGATGCCGGGTTTCCAGTTGCGTCCAGATTCCTGAAATCGATGCGAATTCGTGTGCGCCGGGACGCGAATCGGATCGCCGTCCTAATCACCGCTCCATCAGCCAGATACGGCGAGCGACAACAATACTTTTGTCGTGCGCGCTTTTGCCGAATTATGCACCCATAGATTATGCATTCGCTTCCGTCGATTCGTGGGCCGGCTGTCCAAAATTCAAGCCGGCTGCCCCAGACCGCAGCACGGGGCATCAACCGACTTACGTCGAACGGGATCGACCAGGCAAAAGTCCGATCCGCATGCAAGACGGACCACTGCCCGATGGTCCACGTAGTGGACATGCATCCCGTGCGACTGGTACAAAGAGGTCAGGTTGGTATTCCGCCTGGCGACAGGAGCAATCCCGTGAGCGAGTTATCGATTTGCAGTTTCACCGGACGCAGGGCTTGTGCCTGGCTGGGCAGCCTGGTGGTCCTCGCATTCATTGCCGCGCCGGTCGTCGCCGAGGAGAAGGCGGCCAAACCTGACCCGGCTAAGGACCAGGTTCAGGTCGACGGAACTCTCGTCCCGCTCAATAAGGAAGCGACTGTCCTGCTCGACAAGAAGGGGAAACGGGTCCTGCTGAAGACGCACGTCGTCCTGCGGCAGGGGGCGCTCGAGCTGTTGTGCTGCCTGAAGCAAACCAAGGAGCATGAGGCGATTCTGTCGCTGGATGCCAAGGCGTATGTCGTCCATACGGCCCTGCTGGCCCTCGACGCCCAGCCGGGGACGCCAGTGAAATACAATCCCGAGTATCAACCCCCCAAGGGGCCCAAGGTCGAGATTTATCTGAACTGGACCGACGACGCCGGTAAATCGCACCGGGTCCCGGCGCAGAGCTGGGTCCGCGAGGCGATCAATCGCTTTCGCATCGTGAAAATGGAAAAGCTGCCGCCTGGGCTGAAGCTGCCTGCGAATTCCGAGTTGAAATACGACTCCAAGCTCAAGGAATTGAGCTGGTACGGACCGATGACGGAGCAGCAAAAAGAGGATTTCGTCGAGTTGAGCGATGACAAAGAATACCGCCGCGCCATTGAGTCGTTCTTCGCGCAGAGCCAGCCCCGTGAAATGCAGGCCGACTGGGTCTTTGCGGGCAGCGGCATTTACACCGATGAAGACACGGGAAAGAAGTTCTACCTGGCCGAGGATGGCGACCTGATCTGTGTCGCCAATTTCGGCAGCGCGACGCTCGACGTCGCCATCCAGAGTTCGGCGTCCGATGCCGAGCGAAATTTCGAGGCCTTTACCGATCGCATTCCTCCCAAGGAAACGCCCGTCACGATCGAATTGATTCCCGTTCCCGCGGCGGCTCCCGCGAAGTCTCCCGAGAAAAAATCTCCGGAGAAAAAATCTCCGGACAAGAAATCGCCGTAACCAGTGGCTCGGGTGGCGGCAGTCGCATTGACACTCTCAAGTCCCGCTGAACTGACATGAGCATCGATGAGCGGTTCGGCGTCACACCGGTAATCAATGCGTCAGGTTCAGAGACTCGCCTCGGCGGGGCCTGTCTGCCGCTTCCCGACTGGCGGTTGCCTCAGGGCGTCTCCCGGTCCGTGTGGGAATTTTCCCACGATCCGCGAATCGCGCGCGACGAAGACCAGCACCTCGCCGGGGCACCGCTGCTCGATTTTGACCGGCAAATCATGCGGCAGTGGTTCCCGAATCCCTGCCGGCTCGTCGATCTGGGATGCGGCACGGGACGCACACTGGTCGAATTCGCTTCCCGGGGATGCGAATGCACCGGGATTGACCTGTCGGATGACTCGCTCGCGGTCGCTGCCGAGCGACTTTCCGCCAGGGGACTTCATGCCACGCTGATTAAAGCAAACCTGTGTGACTTGAGCTGTCTGGCTGGTGATGCCTTCGACGGCGGACTGCTCTTGTTTGGCACGCTGGGGATGATTTCCGGACCTGACAATCGCCGTCAGGTCGTTGCCCAGGCAGGGCGCCTGCTGCAGCCCGGCGGGCGACTGGCCCTGCACGTCCACAACGTCTGGCGGCATCTGTTTTCCCCAACCGGCCGGAGCTGGCTGGCTCGCGATCTCGTCAAACGGCTGTCTGGAAATCCGAAGGCGGGCGATACCGAACATGATTACCGGGGCATCCCCCGGATGTTCCATCACGCGTTCTCGCTCCGCGAAGTCAGGCACCTCCTTTCCGATTGCGGTTTCACGATTCGCGAACTCCTCCCCCTGGCACCCGTTTCCGGGATGGCTCAAGGCGAATCGGGATCGACGGATGCCGTCCCTGATCTCATCTGCCGCGGCTGGTCGCGCAATCTGCGCGCCACTGGATGGCTGATTCTCGCCGAAAAGTAATCGATGGCACGGCAGGTTTTTCAACGGGTCGTTGAATCTGGTATGCTGAACCGGTAGCGTTCGATTTCGTGGCTCGACGAAGATGAACATGCTTTCTGGGTGCCGGGATTTCTGGGATTCGCAGCGGCTCGACCGGCGGGGTGTCCTGCGCGCCGGCGGACTCAGCCTGTTGGGTTTGACATTGCCGGACCTGCTTGCCGGTCGGGCACTGGGTGACGCCGCCAGGGTCACGGCAGGCGATGCCCTCGGTAAAAGCTTCGGGCGCGCCAAGGCCTGCATTCTGCTGTTCATGTGGGGAGGTCCGGCCCAGCAGGATACCTGGGACCTGAAGCCAGGCGCCCCGGCCGAAGTCCGCGGCCCATTCTCGCAGATCGCCACCAGGACGAACGATCTGTTCATTTGCGAACATTTCCCGCTGCTGGCGCAGCGCACCGACAAGCTGGCGATTATTCGCTCGATGACGCATAACAACGTCGATCATCTGGTCGCGACCCATTTTCTGCTGACGGGGATGCCGCCGCTGCCCGGCGGAACCAGGGACACCGATTGGCCGCACCTGGGTTCGGTTCTGGCGAAACTTGGACGCGGCCATGATCCGCTCCCGCCATTTGTCTCGATGCGCCCCAAAGTCCCCGGAGATGTGCCGCGATTCGTCGAGCAGAGCCGGGGGCAGTTCGCCGGCTGGCTCGGTCAGGCGTATGATCCGTTGACGATCGATGCCAACCCGGCTGATGCCGACTACCGGGTCGGCGACTTCAATCTCCCCGCCGAGATTTCCGCCCGCCGGCTCGATGATCGCCGCACGCTTCTTGCCGAAATTGACCGGCAGGTCCGCCAGCAGGCCGAAAGTGGAGCGGTCGCCGCCATGGACCGGCACTATCGCCGGTCATTCGACCTCTTGCACTCGGCTGTCGGCAAAGGGGCGTTTGACCTGACTGCCGAACCGGCTGAAGTCAGGCAGCGGTATGGACTCAATCCGCACGGACAGTCGGTGTTGCAGGCCCGGCGGCTGGTGGAGCGTGGCGTCCCTCTGGTCACCGTATTCTGGCCGAACGACGGCATCAAGAATGTCAGCGTTTACTGGGATACGCACAGCCGCAATTTTATTGATTTGAAAGACCGGTTGATGCCGCCGGCCGACCTGGCGTTTTCGACACTGCTTGACGATCTCGAGTCGCGCGATTTGCTGGACGAAACGCTCATCATCTGGACCGGTGAGTTCGGCCGCACGCCGAAGATCGGCCAGATTAACAGCGACGCCGGCGCCGGAAAAGATGGACGCGATCACTGGCCCAACTGTTTTACCACGGTTCTTGCCGGCGGCGGTATTCGGGGAGGAACAGTGTATGGTGCGTCAGATCGGCACGCAGCCTATCCGGCCAGCAATCCGGTGGCGCCGGTGGACCTCATGGCGACCGTCTACCATTGCCTGGGAGTGCCATCGGAATTGACCCTCGCCGACAATCTCTCCCGCCCGCAAGTCATCTGTCCCGGCAACCCGATCGCAGACTTGCTCGCCTGAGTCAGCCACAGGCGTTCAGCGTTGGTGTCGGCTGGGAACTCAAAAAAATCGGGGAGACGCGACAGACTGGTCACGCCTCCCCGCATGTTGGGCTTCAGCCTGCGACGATTCTATTCCTGGTCAGAATCCGATTTCTCGGTCTTGGCGTCAGACGGTTTCTCGTCGGCCGGCTTGTCGGTGTCGGTCTTATCGGCGTCTGATTTCTCTCCGTCAGCCGCCGCCGGAGCTCCGCGGCGCGCACCTCCCCCGCGCCGGCCTCCGCCGCCCCCGTGACCCCCCGCGGCACCGGGGTCTCCTGGTCCTCCGGCCGACGGCCCCACCATGCCGCCCGCACCGCCCAGGGCCTTTGGCTGATCGTCCCCGAGTGCAGGCGGATGAGGGTCTTCAATCTTTTCGTCGGTTTGAACTGCAATCACCTCGGCGACGTCATCCTTGGTCCCCTTGGCCCCGTAATACACGCAAATCTCGCGTTTGCCGTCGGGCTTGAGGGTAAACCAGGAGTAAACGTCCAGGCGTTTGGCCCCATTGCGGCTCGGATTACTGGCTCCAAACTCTTCGGTTCGGGACGGCTTACGATCCCCGAGAATCGCCTTCACGTCAGTCTCTGTGACCGCCTTGCCGGTCCCGCTATCAACCGCCTTCACTCTTTCCTTCAGGGCGTCCAGAGCCTTGCCATAGTCCATGCGGAAATAGCCTTCGATTCCCACGAGCACCAGCAGAACGGCGATCAGTCCACGGACGAGAAACTTTTCAACCGGATTGCGCGGCTTGGCCGCCGGATGACTTGACTGCTGTGGCGTCGGGCTATCGGACATGATCAGGGTCCCTTATTTCATGGCGGTGAAGAGAGAGGAGAGTTGAAGAAGCCCCGATTATACCGGCTCGCGATTCGAAATCTACAACCGCGACTGGTCTTTTGCCAAATCCAGAGAACTGCTATGTTTCCGCGGCTTTCCCAGCCTTCCTCTCGCAGATCCGGTAGTTGTCGTCGGCATGAATTCTCTCCTGCGCTGGCGAATCTCGATCGTGTTGTCAGCCGGTCTCTGCCTGGGGACAGGCAACGGCTGCCGTCTGTTTGTTGATGGCCTGGGCAGCTTGCGCGGGAGCACGGCTGATGAACGCGTGGGAGTCAGTGCGCGGCCCCTGGACGTTGATCTCTGGCGGCCGAACACGAATTGGTCGCCCCTGCACGAGTTGCCCGATGTGCCGGTGACCTTTTCCGACCCGTCTCTCGAACGGTGGGTCCACCCGCATCTGCCCGCAGCACTCGCTGCAGCCGGACAGGAAGGCTTGATTTCAACCGAAGCCAATCGCGCTGCCGTCATCCCCAGCGGGGTCCGACGATCTCAGTCACCCGATCCGGCGGTCAACGCCTGGTATGCGGCTCTGTCGAAACAGGATAATCTCGCGGGCTGGAACGGGGCGATTCTGTGGGCCCACTACGACCCGCAGTCCGCGCAGGAAGCCGCGAAAATCCTCGCGCGACTGGTCGAGCATCCGCCGACGTACGTCCCAGACGAACATCGGGCGAATGAACCGAGCCCCAATTTCGAATGGCGAGATCGACCTGGGGCCGGCCTGACGCCGGCGGGAGTTCAGGCCGTCAGGGGCCCGATCGTCGTCTCTCCCAATATGCAATGCGCGGCGGCCGAAGCCTGGTGCCGAGTGCTCGTTGCCGCGCCCGAGAATCCTGAAGCAGCCCTGGCACCGGCCGGGCGTGTCCTTGCCGCCGGGAAACTGCCTCCCAAAGTTCTGGACGAACTGATGCTGGGGATTGCCCGGCGCGTCCGTCCCGAGCGCATTCCGCAACTGGTCCGAGCCCTCGACGATTCCGACGCGGGCTCGCCGCGCGCTCTGACCGCGCGCCGTGCGGCCGCCGATGCATGTCTGCAATTTGCAGTCGAGATGCGGCTGCGCGGTGAAACTGTCTCCAATGATTGGGCCGAAACCAGCGAGGGAGGTGGAGGAGATGACGCCGAGGCCCTGGCGGCCGCGCTCCCCCCTGATGCCCCCTGGCCGGCCAGCTTCTGGCGATTTCGTAACGATCCCGATCCTCGGCTGCGCAGGCGACTGGGAGAACTGGCGGCGGTCATCCGCCATCCGGCGGCCGAAGGAGTCCTCACTTCTCAATTGCGCGACATCGACCCGCATGTGCGCGAAGCGGCCCTCTTGAATCTGGGGATTCTCGGTACCGACGCGGCCCGCCGCGAACTGACCCAGCAGGCGAAGCGACCAGAAGACCGACCGCGGGAACTGGCGATTCGAGGGCTGGCCTGCCAGGGGCCGGCGGCGCTGACGCCGTTCACCCACGATCAGTCTCCCAAGGTCCGGGCCGAGGTCGCGCGGTGCGTGCGCCGGCAACCGGGACCGGCCGCTGCGCGGGTGCTGCGCGACCTGGTGACCGATCCCAATCTCGAGGTGCAACAGGCCTGCCTGGTGGCGCTGCACGACTGGCCCGACGGCCTGGCGACTCCCTTGTTGCTCGAAGCGCTGGCCGGCAGTGCCTTCAAAACGCGCCAGGCGGCCCTCAGGCAACTGGAAGAACTGCGCGGCGGTGGCCTGTCGTTTCCGCTCTTTGCCGGACCGCAGGAGCGGGCGCTGCGTGTCCAGCAATGGACTCGCGAGTGGAATATTCCTGACGCCGCTCTCGAACGGTTGCACGAACTCGCCCGCGAAGGGAGTCCACAGCTCAACGAGGCCCGGCTCGCTGATCTGCGCGAACGGCTGAACTGGGACACCCCCGGCGAAGGAAACGAGCCACCCGGGCAGATTCCTGACTGGGCCAGCGAGCTGTCCGCCAGCGACGTACCGCTCCTCGAGCGGCTGTTCGGCGAGGCCAGCCCGAGCCAGGTGGATCTCCTGCTGCATCAGGTCTTGCCGAGGTTGAGCCCGGCTTACAGTGCTCTGGCCCGGCTTGAAGATCCCGATGCGCTGGTCCGCCGCGAGGCTGCGTCCGATCTGGGCCGGATCGGAAATTCAGCCTCGCTCAGTCCGGCGGTCTGTTCCCGGTTGCACGATCTGCTCACGACCGAGCAGGACAGCCTGGTCTGGCGATTCATCATGCAGGCGGTCTCTCGCGACGGATCGGCCGAGGCGGCTCGCGTGGCGCTGCTGGCGGTCAACAGCCAGTGGCCCGACGTGCGCGTCCTGGGTTGCGAGTATCTGGGGAATCACGGTCAGAGCGAGCACGCTGCGTGGCTCGTCCCGCTGTTCTACGATACCAACAAGACCGTGCAACTGGCGGCCGTGACGGCTGCCGGAAAGTGCCACAATCCGCTGGTTCTCGACTCTCTGAAAGCCGGCGAAGGTCAGGCGGGACTGCGCGGTCTGCGTCCGTTGCTGACCGAATCGCAGGGGCAATTGCAATTTGCAGTCGTGACGTCGATGAGCCGGCTGGGGGATCCCCAGGCGATGCAGGAGCTGATCCGGCTGGCGCTCGATGGTACTTCGACCTCGCGCCTGGACGTCGTACAGACCATGGGGGAAACCGGTCAGACGCGGTTTGTCGAACCGCTGGTCCGCCTGGCATGGACCGAACCAAACCATCACCTCCGGCAGGCGGCGCTCGTCAGTCTAGCGAAGCTTGTCCCTCCGGCCGAACAGCCGCCGAAACTTGCGCAGGCCCGTAACCTTAACGAAGCGGTTGAAATCTGGACGTCTTGGTGGGAAGATCGGCACTCCCGCCGCAACACCGCTTCGGGAGTTTCCGCGATCCGCTAGGGGCAGCTGCCGATGATGAAGTCGGATGATACGTTTCAGATTGAATGGCACAACAACTGTGTCATCGTCATTCCCGCCCAGCATGTCGAGCAGATGCGGTGGGACCTGGTCGAGCAGGCGGCCGATATTGTGATGGCGCCGCTCAAGAAGACAGAGACACCGATGGTTGTCTTCGATCTGAGTGAAGTCAAATTCTTCGGCTCGGTCTTCCTGTCGCTGCTGCTCAGGTGCCATAAATACGTGAAGACCCGCGGAGGGGAACTGGTCATCTGCGGGCCGAGCCCTTTGGCGCGCGAGCTGCTGACGGTGACGTCGCTCGATACCCTGTGGGCCATCTACGACACCCGCCAGGAAGCGCTCGATGCGCTTTCGATCTAGCACCGGCAGGCCGAGGTTGTCGCGATTTCCCGCAAGACTCGATGGTCACTTGTTCGCCGGGTTGGCGACAGGAGTGAGCGGAAAGGGCTGGACCTCGAGCAATGTGTACGGAGCCAGGGCTAACAGGTAGACGGCTCCCGCCGGGCCCTCGGCGATCCCCAGAATGACATGCCGCGTAGTCGTCGTCCCGTCGGGCAATTTGACGAGCCCGTGATGCCACGGAAGTTCTTTCCCGGATGGGTCTTTGAATTCGGTGTAATCGGGATTGCGAATCGCAACCGGACCCAGGTCCTTCGGGGCCGTGTCGCACGCGCAGAGATAGACCAGGTGCAGCAGGCTGCCGGCCTGGGCGTCGCGCTCGGTGACTCCCATCCAGACGTCTCCCTTCGGGCCCACGCACATCGCGCGGCAATCGGTGCTTTTTGCACCCGGGATCAGTGTGCCGAGAGAGCGGCCGGGCAGGGTCTCCCCCTCAGCCGTCAGGTCGTAAGCGAACAGTTGATTTGTGCTCATCGGGACGGCGAACAGCGTTTTGCCGTCGGGTGAAATGTCCCAGTTGATGGGATGGGTTTCAGGGAGCGCCAGATTCGATTCGACGGTCGGCGGCTGCCCGTCGATCGTTTGCTTGAGCCGTTCGAGCTTGTCGCTCCGCGGATCGTAGCGCGCGATGTCGCCCCCCTGCATCGGGTGATAGGCCCGCCCCAGCCAGTCGACGACGATGAAGGCATAGATATGCTGGCAATCGACGAGATCGCGGTAACGCCCCGTTTCCAGGTCGAGGATCATGAAATGCGAGCTGTCGGGGCGCGAATCGGCGCAGGTCGAAATGTAGGCGATGCCGCGCGACTCGTCGGGAGTGATGCTGATGATTCCCTGATGCGGGATCGGAATCGGATAGACGCGGGTCGTTTCGGTCCGTGGGTCGTAAACCAGGGGATAACCCCCGGGATAATCGCTCCGCTTTTCGTCCTTTTCGGGATAGCCCTGCTTGGTGGCGAAATAGATTTTGCCGCTCGGTCCGACGTTGTTGCGGGTGTGGATCTTTGATTGCGCAGCAAAGCCGGTGGCGCTGGTGCCGATCTCTTTGTGAGTGTCGACGACGACGCGCATTTTTTTCTGAACCGGTTCGAACTCGACAAGATACGAATTGACGCCGTATTTCGCCGTGCCGATGTACAGCCGGTCGTTCTTCCCCGTGACAATCGAAAAATAACCGCTCCCCTGATTGGTGGTTTCTTTGGGGATGGCGTACGCCGTGGCTGGCAGCCATTGACGCTTGGGCGGGTCGTCGTCTGCGGCGACGAGGCCGCTCTTGGCTAGCGCCAGACTGAGGATCAGAGCGAAGGTTGCCAGTCGCCCGATTGCCGGACATTTCAGACCGCAACGGCGCGGTTCAGTACATTTCAGACCGCGACAGCGCGGTTCAGTACATTTCAGACCGCGACAGCGCGGTTCCGTGTGTTGCATGGCCGTTGCGATCCGTTCTTTCAGGGAAATCCAATTCCAATCCCCACAGATTCGGGGGCTGGTGCGTAATGACAGCGGAGCCGGTCTCCTCTTGCGTCAGATGCAGGCTGTCGCGAAGATATGCCGCCGGCACCCCCTGCGGCTGATGCCCCACGGATGAATCCTCCAGGAAGACTGACTCGTGTCGCTTGTTCTCAAGGATGTCCGCAAAAGCTACCGCGAGCCGGACGGCGCTGCGCTCCCCATTCTAAACATCGCCGAGTTTGCTCTGCAATCAGGAGAACAGGCGGCCTTGCTGGGCCCCAGTGGCGGCGGGAAAACGACTCTGCTGAACGTGATTGCCGGAATCACGATGCCCGATGCCGGCTCAGTCACGGTTGACGGGATTGATATCACACGCCTGCATGAAGTCGGTCGCGACCGGTTTCGGGCGCAGAAAATCGGATTCGTCTTCCAGACCTTCAACCTGCTGCCCGCATTTACCGCTCTCGAAAATGTGCTCCTCGGGATGAGTTTTTCCGGCAAGGCGGTCGACAGACGGCGAGCCGAAGAATTGCTGGGCAAGGTCGGTCTGTCGCACCGGTTGCACCATCGCCCCGCGCGAATGTCGGTCGGGGAACAGCAGCGTGTGGCGGTGGCCCGGTCCCTGGCCAATCGGCCCTCGCTGCTGCTGGCCGACGAACCGACCGCCAACGTCGACGTCAAGAACCAGACAACAGTCCTCGATCTGATTTGCGAGGGGTGCCGGGAAAACCAGGTGTCGCTGTTGATGGTGACCCATTCGCTGGAGGTTGCCGGCCGTTTCTCGCGCGTGGACAAACTGGGGGATTTCAACCACCCGAGGGCGGACCGATGAATCTGTTCGCCATCGCCGCGAAGAGCATCCGCCAGCGCCGGCTGGCATCCTGCCTGACGGCTCTCAGCATTTCGCTGGGGGTAGCGCTGATGGTCGCCGTGCTGGTCATTAACGGCGTGGTGTCGCGGATGTTCAGTCAGAGTGCGACCGGATTTCACCTGATCGTCGGCGCCAAAGGGAGCCCGATGCAGCTCGTGCTCAACACGATCTACTTTCTCGACCGGCCGATCGAGAACATTCCGTACAAGTATTACCTGCAACTGAAAAAGAATTCGGCGGTTGCGCACGCGATTCCGTTCGCCCTGGGAGACACCACCGAAGACGGCAAGTTTCGGATCGTCGGAACAATCCCCGAGTACTTCGAGCTCGAATACGTTCCCGGCAAGAAATTCCAGCTTCAGGATGGAAAGTTCTTGCAGGGCAAATTTGATGCAGTCATCGGTGCCCGTGTGGCGCGCGCCTACGGCTGGAAGGTTGGCCGAGCTTTTCCGATCGCGCACGGCGGCAATCTCGGCGACATTCACGATGAGAAATTCGCGGTGGCTGGCATCCTGGCTCCCACCGGATCGCCGATCGACCGGGCCGTGTTCATTCATTACGACGGCTTCTACGAGATCGAGGGGCACGGGAAGCCGTTGAACGAGGCGCAAATCGAGGAGCGCGCCCGCAACGCCGCCGACCAGCAGATCCTGCTCCCATCGACTCAGTTGTCCGACGGAAAACCCGAGTCCAAACCGACCGCCGGCCAGAAGCAGCCGATTTCGGATGAGCAGAAGCAGGTGACTGCGATCCTGCTGCAAATGGCAGGTGACGGGCCGGCGCAGCGCGAGACGCTGTCGTTTTTGATCAAGCCCCGCATCAATAAGGGCCCGGTCGCGCAGGCGGTTGATCCGATCGAACAGATTACCAAGCTGCTCAGGGACGTCGTGGGGAACATCCGCACGATGCTGGTGGCGATGACGATTCTGATCATCATCGTTTCAGGCGTCGGGATCTTCGTGAGCATCTACAATTCGATGTCGGACCGCCGGCGCGAGATCGCCATCATGCGGGCACTCGGGGCCCGGCGACGCACTGTATTTTCAGTTATCATTGCCGAATCGGTGCTGCTGTGCACCGGGGGCGGAGTCCTGGGGCTGTTGCTTGGGCATCTGCTGGTGTTCGTCGCCGGTCCGATTGTCGAGGCCCGCAGCGATATTCTGATCGACCCGTGGTACTTCGAACCGCACGAACTCTACATTCTGCCGGCGCTGCTCATCCTGTCGGTCATCGTCGGGCTGGTCCCCGGGCTGACCGCCTACCGCGCCGACGTCGCCCGGGGTTTGAGCGACTGACGGAAACCGGGGGATTGGAACCGAATTGATTTCCAGAATCCCGCCCTCGAATCGCATTCTGGCGTAAGACAGAATACGGGGCTGGAACGTCAGTCCCCTTGTGGTATGATACTGAATGCCCGGCCAGGGCCTCATTTTTCCGGTTTGATCCAGGGTTGGCGTTATGTCGCAAAGTAGTTCGCAGACGATAGAAGCGGTGAGGGCACCTGGTGAACAGGCGTCCGGCACCGATGATTTTTCTTACCGGCCTGTGCCGCCGCTGGCCCCCATTTCGCTGTTCCTCGGTCTGTGTTCGCTGGCTGGATTTGCCGGAATTCCGTGTCTGGCCATCGGTTTTGTCGGTGGAATGATCGGGTTGCTTGCTCTGTGGCAGATTCGTCGCGGGACTGGAGAACTCGGGGGTACGCTGATTGCCGCTCTGGGTGTCGTTCTGTCAGCCGGCCTCTTCGTGTCTGCAAGTGGTTATCATGCCTATGCTTATGTGACCGAACTGCCGGAGGGCTATCTGCGGGTCAGTTTCAACGAACTTTCCAAGCACGATCCGATCTTTTCCGAAGGCAAACTTCAAGTCGATCCCGAGATCGCTGCCATGGACGGCAAGCCGATATACATCAAAGGGTACATGTATCCCACCCGGCAGCAGACCGGGATTACAGAATTCGTGATGGTCAAGGATACGGGACAGTGCTGCTTCGGCGGTCAGCCCAAACTGACCGACATGATCATCGTCAAATTCGAAGATGGAATGACGGTCAACCACCGCGAACAGCAACTGGTTGGCGTGGGAGGCATCTTCCGGGTGCATGCCGGTGTGCAATCGGGAGTTCTGACCGCGATTTACCTGCTGGAAGGAACGCATTTCCGATGAACACAGCCCCGCACGACTGCCGATGGATCGTGATCTCAATGGGGATATTCTGCACTGCAGTCCTGGCTCTTGCCGGCTGCAATGATTCGGTCATCAACTCGGGAATTGCCCATTCCGGTGATCGAGCTGCCAGTTCGCAGGTTGAGCCGGGCAATCCGACGATTGCCGAGGGAAATCAACCCGACTCCGTGAAGCCGGAGGGGACCAGCGACCAGGCCGACGGCGCCACCCCGCCGGGGACCGCCGTCGAGCTAACACCGACGACCCCCGACGATCCGGCCCGGCCGCGCACATTTGCCGTCGAAGGACCCGACGGCGCGCTGCGCGTCAACTTCGACGAACTCGACCTGCTCAAAATCCTGAATATGGACCCGGTCACGCCCGATTGCGTCGAAAAGATGCCGGACTGGCTCAAGGACCTGTCCGGGAAAAAGGTCCGCATTCGCGGCTTCATGAAGCCCGGGCTGCTCTCCGAAAACATTCCCCAGTTCGTGCTGGTTCGCGATCAGGGGTTGTGCTGTTTCGGTCCGAAGGGAAAGATTTACCATCTGATCTCGACGACCCTCAAGAAGGGGACGACGACCGATTACATTGAATTGCGCCCGTTCGACGTGCTGGGGACGTTTCGGATCGGCGTGCTGCAACTGGACGATGGCACCATCTTTCAGTTGTATTATCTCGACGATGCGGTGATCATTCAGAAATGAAGCCAGGTCGTCGAGGCACTTTCCCCGGGGGAGGTCCGATCATGCGATTTTTCCGGACGCTGCTGTGTGCGTCATTTCTGATCCTCTCCAGCGCACTTGCGCTGCTGATCCCCGTTCCTGTGCAGGCTTGTCCCTTCTGCAGTGCCCCCTCCCTGACGTTGAGTGAGCAATACGCCAAGGCCGACGCCGCCGTTCTGGTGAAGTGGGTTTCGGGTGAGATGCCCGCCAAGGACCGGCTGGGAACCACGACGTACGAAATCGTGCAGGTCGCGCGGACACCGGTGAAGTCGGTCGAAGCGGGCAAGAAGATCACGCTCGATCGCTACCGGGCCGGCAAGAAGGGTGATCTGGCGCTCGTGCTGGGGAGTCGCACGAAGGGTGACAGTCTCGACTGGGGGTCGCCGCTGGAGGTGAACGCCGACAGTTACAACTACATCGTTGAGGCCCCCTCTCCGGAATCGAAGGCCGCCGAACGGATGGCGTACTACCTGAAGTTTCTGGAATACCACGACCGGATGGTCGCCGAGGATGCGTACGCCGAATTTGCCAATGCCCCCTACAAAGACATCGTACCATTGGCGGCGAAGTTTCCGCGCGAGGCCCTGCGGAAGTGGCTCACCAGTCCCGACGTTCCCGCGACCCGCACCGGGCTCTACGGTCTGATGCTGGGACTCTGCGGCAACGACGACGACGCGGCGCTGATGCAGGCCAAGATTACCGAAAGCACTCAGGACTTCCGGCTGGGGATTGAAGGAGTCATCGGGGGTTATCTGCTGCTCACGGGAGACAAAGGACTCGACGTCATCGAGCGGACGAAGCTGCAGGGCAAAGATGTGCTCTTCAGCGAAACGTACGCCGCCATGCAGGCGCTCCGGTTTCTCTGGACGTATGGCAACGGTCGGATCCCCGGTGAGCGGCTGAAGGCTTCGATGCGGCTGCTGCTCGATCGTCCGGAAGTCGCAGACCTCGTGATCGCCGACCTGGCCCGCTGGAAGGACTGGAGTATCCAGAAACGGCTGATGGAGCTCTACGGCGCCGAAGAATACAACATTCCGTCGATCAAGCGGGCCATCATCCGCTACCTGATCGCCAGCACGAAAGACACGGCGGCCGGCGGCGGAGACGAACCTCCTCGCCACGTCACCGAGGCCACCAGACTGCTCGAAGAGCTGCGCGACCGGGACGCGAAGATGGTCAACGAGGTCGAGCGGTATTTCTTTCTGCAGTGATGTCGAGGGGTTTCAAGTCAGGGAATGACGAACAGTCGCCGCTGGTGCCGCGACGCGCCGCATGCCGATGAAACTGGTATCAATTCATCGTCGTGAAGCGGCAACAGACGGCCATGTCAGGGAGAGACAACCAATGCCTGGAAAACCTACTCACCGGTTGATCTCCGATTCGGCAGTCTTGATCCTGCTGGCGGTTCTGGCCAGCTTCACGGCGGCTGACTCCGCCAGTGCCTGTCCCATCTGTGGTCAGCCGACAATTACATTGCCTGAGCGACTGGCGAGGGCCGACGTGGCGCTGCTCGTGGAGTGGGTGTCTGCCAAAGCGGCCGACGGCAAGGTGCCCGAGAGTTCGACGTACGAAATTATCCAGGTGCAGCGGGACGCACTTGGTATGTATCGTGCCGGCACGCAGGTGACGGCTGAGCACTTCGTGCAGGGTAAGGCTGGTAACCTGTATCTGCTGCTGGGACGCAAAGACGACAAACTTGGCGTCAGATGGGACCTGGCGCCTCTCCCGGTTTCGGAAACCAGTTATCAATACATCATTCAGGCTCCCTCGCCAGAGACCGCAGCCGAACAACGGTTGCCGTATTTCATCAAGTTCCTCGAGTTTTCCGATCCGGAAATCGCCAACGACGCGTTCGCCCAGTTCGTGAATGCGCCGACGAAAGACATCGCCGCCGTCGCGCCGGAATTGCCGCGAGAAAAGATTCGTCGCTGGCTGGCTGACCCCAAAACGCCGGTCAATCGACTGGCCGGTTACGGGGTGATGCTCGGTTTGTCGGGTGGCATGGAGGACGGCAAGTTCCTCGAGCGCCGCATCGCCGAAACGGACCCCGACCGGCAGTTTGGCGTGGAGGGCCTGATCTTCGGCTACCTGATGCTCACCGGTGAGCCGGGTCTCACGACGATCGAAAAGACCCGACTGGCAAATCTGAAGGCTGAAGACAGCGACGTTTACGCGGCGCTGCTGGCGACGCGCTATTTCTGGAGCTACGGGAACGGCAAGATCAGCCGTTCGCGGCTCCAGGCGGCGCTGCGCCTCCTGCTCGATCGCCCCACCTACGCCGATTCGGCCATTGAGACACTTGGCCGTTGGAAAGACTGGAGCCTGCACGAACGGCTGATGAAACTCTATGAGCAGAAGAAGCCCGACGAGCAATCGACCAAGGAAATGATCATCAACTACATGATCGCCAGCACGAAAGACGTGCCCGCAGATGCTGCCGAGCCGCCGGCGCATGCCGTCGCGGGGCGCAAGTGCCTGGAAAGACTGCGGGAGCGCGACCCGAAGCTCGTCGCCCACGCCGAAAAGTTCTTTCCGAAATAGGCCGCTACTTGATGATCCGCAGGATGTACGGGTAGCGGTACGCCACCCCTTCGTTGGCCTTGAGTCCGGCGAGGATCGGCATCACGATCGCCAGAATCCCCAGGAGTAAAATCACAGGGCCGATCAGCAATGCGCCAAATCCAAACGTGATCAGCGCAACCGGGACGACCATGGCCCCCAGAGCAATTCCCAGGAGCAGGATATTGAGCTGAAAGTTGAGCGACTCCTTCCCCTGGTCGTCGACGAACCGCATCTGGTCCTTCTTCATCAGCCACACGACCAGTGGGCCGAGAAAAAAGAGTCCCGGAACGACAAGTCCCGCGAGGCTCGCCAGATGGGCATACATGCCCCATTGGCGTTCTTCGGTCGACAGTCCTTCGACCGGCATATCAAAAGGAATCGGATCAGTCATGGGGAATGCCTTCTGATTCGGAAATCTATCTGTGGGCCGGCGCACACCGCCTGCCGGGCCAGTTTGCGAAGACTCCGTCGTTGAAAGCGTATTCGCCGGCGCTGCGAAAATATTGCCAGATTCTCAGCGATTGAACAAGAATGCGGGGCTGTTCATCAGCGCCCACATCAGGTCCTGCGCGGCCTCGGCCCGGGAGGCGACTCCCAGGAAGTAGCCGGCCGCCGTCGTCCGCTCGGGATCGGTCGGGTACCGGTTCAGGACCGACAGGTACAGATCTTCAATCAAAGTCTTGTCGTCGGCGCTCGCCGCCAGGAGTCGCGCGATCAGGCCCTGCGGGTGGATGATCGCCTCAGAGACCGTGGGGCCGTTGATGAGATTGAGGGTCTGCGCCAGACTGACCTCGGCGGCCCGTTCGCATTCGCAGGGGATTTCGCGGGGAGGTCGCCCGAACATGTCCAGGAATCCGATCTGAATATTCGGGTCGGGAAGCTGGGTGGCGCGGAAGCCGGCGGGAACCCCCGGCAGCGTCACGGGGCTCGACGAGGCGATCATGATGGCGTCGAACAACTGCTCGGCCGTCAGACGGCGCGGGTTGAAGTGCGAATAGTTCTCGGTATCGTCCTCGTTCCACTTGTTCGTGCGGAAACTCCGCTGGTACGTCTGCGACTGGGCGATCGTCCGCAAGAGATGCTTCATGTCCATGTTATGGGCGACGAAGTCGTCGGTCAGCCCTTTCAGCAAGTCGGCGTTCGACGCGGGATTGCTGCTGCGGATGTCATCGACCGGGTCGATGATTCCGCGCCCCATCAGGTAGCTCCAGTAGCGATTGACGAGTGCGGTGGCAAAGTAGGGATTGTCCTTCGAGGTCAGCCACTGCGCGAGCTGATCGCGCAAATCTCCATGGACGTCGACCGCATTTGAGCCGGCATGGTCGAAGGGAAACTTGGCGGCGACGGCCGCATTGCTGCGCGGGTTGACGACCGCCTGCGGGCTCCGCAAGGGATAGACGACTTCCTCCTCGGCGACCATCCCCGGCTTGCGTCCCACTCCGCCGAAATAGGCCGAAAGCTGGTAATATTGTCCCTGCGTCCAGCGCTCGAAGGGATGGTCGTGGCATTTATTGCAACTGAAGCGCGTCCCGAGGAAAACCTGCGTCAGGCTTTCCATGGCGACGGTGGGCTCACGCGACACTCGATAGTAGTTCGCCGCCGGGTTCTGAAACGTACTGCCGTTGGCAGTCAACAGTTCCGCGACAAAGCTGTCGTACGGGCGGTTGGCGGAAATCACGCTGCGGATCCAGTTGCGGTAGCCCCAGACTCCCTTCTCGGTGACGAACTTGCGGTTGGCCAGCAGGAGATCGCTCCACTTGAGCGTCCAGTGGTCGATGTATTCCGACGTCTCGAGCAGTTCGTCGATTTTCGCGCTCCGCTTGGTTTTGGTGTCGCGCGCGTCGGCCAGAAAGGCCTTGACCTGTTCGAGCGACGGCGGCAGCCCCGTCAAATCGAGCGATACGCGCCTCAGAAACTCGGCGTCGGTGCTCAGTTCGGCCGGCAGAGTCTTCATCTTCTTGAGTTTGTTGTTGACCTGCGTATCGACGAAATTGAACTCGGGGGACTCGACCCAGGCAAAGCCGCTGCGATCTCCCAGCACGGTGATCTGATTGGCGGCGTACGCCCCCTCGTAACGCACGAGAATCGCCGTTTCGCCGCGGCGGATTGATTCCACCACGCCGCTGCCCGTCGTGCCGTTGGTCACTGTGGCGACGTTGAAGTTACTGCTGCTGAAGACCGCGTCGCGGGTGACGTCGCGGCTCGAGCCATCGGGATAGTGGGCGATCACGATCTGCTGCAACTTGCGCCCTTCGCGATCGATGACGGGGCTCACGGGAAAGACCTCCAGCCGCGCCACGCGCGTGTGGTTGTCGTACTGGCACCCCTCGGCAATCCAGGCGTGAATCAGCTTGTAATACCGCGAATCTTCGTCGAACAGGAATCCGCCGACGTGCGGCACTCCCTGCGTGGGCTTGAGCAGCATCAGGCTCTGGCTGGGGAGCGAGCGGTTGAGTCGGCGTGCCGAGAGGTCGTCAACCAGCGCGAAATAGTCGAGTTCGGGATCGTAGCCCCGCAGCGTCAGCTTGAATCCGTTCTTCCCCTCCTGGGCGCCGTGGCAGGTTCCGGCATTGCAGCCGACCTTGCTCATGGAGGGCTGAATCTCGCGGACGAAGCTGACCGGTGTCGGTTTGGTGTCTTTGACTTCGACCGTGATGGTGGTTTCGCGCCCGGCCGCCTTGACGATCAGTTGCGCGCTCCCTTCGTTGCGGGGGGACACGTAGCCGTCGCTGTCGAGAGCGATCGCATCGCCGTTAATCGCAAATTCCGCGCCGATCGTCAGATCGACCGATTGCCCGTCGGCGGTCTTCCCGGAGACGAGCACGCGCCGCGTGTCGCGAATTCCGTTGAGCTCCAGCTTCGGCGGATAGACCGCCAGCTCGACCACAGGGGGCAGAGCAGGGGGTTCGGCCGCGCCCACCCAGACTGGTCCAGCGAGACAGACACACGCCGTGACCAGCGCGCGAGCCAGCCACTTCAAATTCGATCGAGCGATCATCGGTGATCCTTCGTCAGTTACCACAGGTCATCCTAATTGGCGGCCGCGACAGCGGGCGTCACGGCGACAGGCACAAACTCGTTGAGCAGGTTGCCGCTCTCGGCATCAAAAATGCGAACCTTGCCTTCGAACCCCCCGGTGGCGACTCGCTTGCCGTCGCTGGAAAAGGCGACCGCGAACACGCCCCGTGTATGCCCTTTGAGTTCATGCAGCAGTTTGGAGTCCTCGGTGCTGTAGATCCGGGCGGCGCCTGACGCGCCGGTACTGGAACCGGCCACGAAGCGGCTGCCGTCGGAATTGAAATCGAGGGCGAAGACTCTCCCCGGCATCGGGGCATAGCCCTTCAACTTGTTGAAGTCGTCGCCGATCACGCGGGCCTGCGTCCGAATCATCTTGTACAGCTTGGGCTCACCGTCGGAACCGCCGATCAGGAGCTCGTCCTTCTTGGGATGCCGGCGCAGTGCCAGGAGCCCTCCCTTGAGCGCCCCGGGGGTAATGCTTGTGATATTGTCGACGAACTGGCCGCTTTCGACGATTGACAGTTTCATCGATCGGTCGCGGCTGATGGTGATCATGTGTTTGCCATCCACCGAGAAGGTGGTCGCCATCACCCAGTCGGCGTGGGCGTCGAATTTGAGGATCTGCTCGGCGTCGCTGACCCGCAGGATGCGGGCGCTGTTGTCAGCCCCACCGAATGCGAAGAGGGTGCCGTCATCGCTGAACCGGCCTCCGAACACCGTATCGGTGGTGACGGTTGCCGAGCGTTCGAGTTTCTTTTCGGCAACGTTCCAGAACTGCACTTCGCCGAACAGGGCCGGGTTCCCCCCGGTTCCCGCCAGTAACTTTCCGTCAGGCGAAAAAGCGAGCGATGTGATGTATTGTGATGGCCCCACGAGCCGGGCCGCCAGACCGCTCCCGTCCGCCTTGTGCAGCAGGATCTCGCGGAACCCCGAGACGGCGATCCACTGACCATCGGGCGAATACGCCAGAGCCGAGATGACCGGCGCAATGTGATAGACCGGCGGATTCTCGGGGCTGATTGTGTCCTGCACTTTTTCGGGGGTATCGTCTTTCGCTCCCTCGGTGATCCAGCGGCTGATGACGCCGACCTGCTCTTTCGAAAGGGGCGGCGCATTTTTGGGCATCGTCGGCTTCTCGCCCGAGATGAATTCCACGAGCAGGCTGTCGTCGGGTTTGCCCGGCTCGAATCCAACCCCCTGCTCACCCCCCGCCTTGGTCGCGGCGAACGACGTCAGCACCAGCTTGCCACCCGCTTTTGCCGGTTGATGGCAGCCGGTGCAATGCCGTTGCAGGATCGGCCGGACCTGCCGGTAAAAGCTCACCGGCCCCGTATCAGCCGGCTTTTCTTCAGCCTGCGCGTTCGACCCTGCAGTCGCCGACAGAAAAACGATCCCCATTCCCGCGAGGATTCGCAGGCTGTTCCAGGTACCGGTAGGCATCCAGATTGACTCCAAGCGCAATCGCAGTTGAAAGTTCCGATACATCAAAGCATACCGACTTGATCCCGCCGCCGTAAAGACAGAGCCCCTGGAACAACGACACTTTTGATCATTGGGGCTGGCCCGGAGCCACAACCACGGGAATTCGACTCGGATCGGTGCTCCCCGGGGCGGGGGGATTCGGTTTTTGATGTGCTTACCGCTTCGAGGCTTCGCCGGGGCCTTGCGCTTCCCCCATGGCCACCCGCAGCGCCGTCAGGCCGATTTCCCCCACCTGCCGCGCGGCAATTTGCCAGAACATCGGGTTGAGCAGCTCGAGTGAGACCGCCCCGGCGTAGCCGATTCGCCTCAAGACGTCAAAAACCGGCTGGAGCCGAAAATCGCCATCCCCCGGCAGAATGCGATCGGCGTCGCTGGCCAGTTCGCGAGGCCGGTCACCGACATCACTGACCTGCACGTGAAACAGATTCCTCGGCGACAAAAGTCCCAGATCCTCAAACTTGCTGGGCCCCACGAAGAAGTGAAAGAGATCGAGGCAGATCCCGACGTGAGAGTGGGCGGCTGACTCCGCCAGCATCACAGCCGTTTCCAGGTTGTTCACAAACGTGTTGCGGGCCTGAAATTCGAGTGCGATTCTGACGTTGCGCGCCGCAGCCGCCTCTCCCGCCTGACGCAGCGAAACTTGTGCCCGCTCGATGTCGGTCTCGTTGAAGGGGCCCAGGAAGTCGGCGACGACGACCAGCACCGGTACCGTGAGTTCGGCGCACAGATCGAGCCGGCGCTGGAACTGGTCCCACGCAACTTTCCGGGCTTCTCCCTGAGAGACGAGTAGCCCCCCTTGAAACGAAGCGGCCGCCAGCATGAGTCCGCGGTCGGCTGAGCGTGTCCGGACATCGGCAACCGAATGGGTTGCCAGATATTCCTCGAGCTTCGTCAGCCAGAGTTCAATTGCTGACCCCGCCGCATCGGCGTAGCCGTCGATATCGTCCTCAAACGACGAGCCGAGCGAAGACACTTGAGAAATACAGGCAATCATCCGCGCAATCGCTTCGCGATTTCGTCCACGATCTTGTCGGCCGGTAACCGCGTTTGTTCCAATGTGTCGCGGTCACGGAGCGTCACTGTCTTGTCCTGGAGCGACTGGCCGTCCACGGTGACACACCACGGCGTTCCGATTTCGTCCTGGCGGCGGTATCGTTTGCCGATCGCCGCTTGCTGATCGAAGTACGCCGGGATCCCGGCGGATTTCAAGTCGCGGTAAATCCCCAGCCCCAGTTCGGGCATTCCGTCTTTCTTGACGAGAGGGAGCACCGCCACCTTGATTGGCGCCAGTTTCGGATGCAGCTTCATCAGCACCCGTTCCTGCATTTCTCCCTTTTCATCGGGCTGATGGTCTTCGGTGTACGCCTGGCAGATGAAGGCCAAGGTCGCCCGATCGGCCCCCGCTGCCGGTTCGATCACGTGCGGGACATACCGTTCGCGCGTCTGATCGTCAAAATACATAAGGTCCTTTCCCGAGCCGGGGTACTTGGGCTTGCCGTCGGCTCCCAGTTCGGGGTTCAGGTTCCCGCTCGCATCGCGGACCAGCTTCCCTTCCATATGGGAGCGCAGGTCGAAGTCGCCGCGATGGGCCACACCTTCGAGCTCACCGAATTCCCCCGCTTCGAGGAACGGGAACGCATATTCGACGTCGGCCGTTCCGACCGAATAGTGGCTCAACTCATCTTTCGTATGATCGCGGAGTTGCAGCTTCTCGCGGCTCAATCCCAGGTTCAGGTACCAGTTGTAGCGGCGGTCGCGCCAGTACTTGTACCACTCGAACGATTGCGACGGATGGCAGAAAAATTCCATTTCCATCTGTTCGAATTCGCGCGACCGGAACGTGAAGTTCCGGGGGGTGATTTCGTTGCGAAAGCTCTTCCCCGCCTGGGCAATTCCGAAGGGAACCTTCGCGCGCACCGTGTCGAGCACGTTCTTGAAATTCACGAACATCCCCTGGGCCGTCTCGGGGCGCAGGAAGGCGGTGTCTTCGGCCCCACCCAGGGCCCCCAGCGTGGTTTTGAACATCAGGTTGAATTCGCGCGGCTCGGTGAGCTGGCATTTGTCGTGCTCGCCCGGATGCTTGCTGGGCTTGAGCGGACACTCGCTCGATTTGACGTGATCTACGCGGAACCGCGCCTGGCAGGCGCGGCAATCGACCATATGATCGTGGAACAGGTCGTAGTGCCCCGAGCATTTCCAGACCTGCGGGTGCATGATGATCGAGCAATCGAGGCCGACCATTGAAAAGGATTGCGGCGCCCCCGGCGGCGTCGAGAATTCATCGTGGTTGGTGATCATGTCGCGCCACCACGCGTCTTTCACGTTGCGCTTCAGTTCTACCCCCAGCGGACCGTAATCCCAGAAGCCGTTCAGCCCTCCGTAGATTTCGGACGACTGATAAATGAACCCGCGCCGTTTACAGAGCGCGACGATTTTATCCATGGTGTTGTCCATAACAGCGTTGTCTCAAGGCTCCGAAAGAGTGAAAGGTAGCGGCTGGAAAGATAAGAGAGTCAATATCGTGAACGGGTTCAGTCCGGAATTTCTGTTGGAACTGCGCACTCGATCGATGACCGTCGGCCAGCGGAAGTTTTCATGCCAAATTGCAACCAGGCCGTACGAAAATCAGCCCCGGCAGGGGCGGAAGTTAATAGCCAGGGGACCACCTGTCGGCAGTGCCCGCCCCTGGTAACCGAACTACATCACACCGAGCCCTGAAAGGACGGAAGCACTTACTCGGACCGTTTCGCTCCCGCCGGCAGACGAACCTCCCACGCATCCCGCGTCAGTTCAGGGACAAATGCAAACCGGTCCTGCTCGGCACAATGAACAATGTCGGATTCCAACCCGCACGCGATCAGGTTGCGGCCCCCCCGGCTCTGACGCAACGTTTCCAGGACGCGATCATAATCACGTCCGCATGTTTCAAACAGGCTGATGGCCAGCAGAGTAGCGTCATCTGCCACTTCGAAGTCGCCGGCGCCCAAATGCAGGCAGCGGGCGATTCCGCCGGCGCATAAGACATCTTCGAGCGTGATCCGGCCGTCGGTGCCGGCGCAAACCAGGTGCACCGGGCTCGATTCATGTTCGAGGACCCCCACGATCGCACTCAAATTCGAAATTGCCCCGATGAGAACCCGCCGCGCCTCCTGCGCACGAATCAAGGCGCGGGTGCCGTTGGTCGTCGTAAAGACGATCCGTTTGCCGCGCACCACTTGTGGCGTATATTCGCCCGGGGAATTCCCCAGGTCAAAACCGGGGATCGGCAAGCCGCCCCGTTCACCCCCCAGGAGCGCCGTTCCGGGGGCTACTTCGGCGGCCTTCCGGCGCGCTTCGTCGATCTCGCCGCACGGAACCACACACGTCGCCCCGCTCGCCAGCGCCTGGATCGTCGTCGAAGTCGCGCGCAAGACGTCCATGACCACAGCGATCCCGCCGCGGAGTTCAGCCGGTTCGAACAGCGCTGGGAGCAAGTGAACGAAAATGGGACGTGCCATCGCGAGATCATTTCTATTCCGAATTCCGCACCACGGCGCGCCGGGTCTTAACAGCTCCGAATTCCGAATTCGGTCCGGTCATCCCCGCCGAACATCGCCGTACGTGTGCTGCGCGCTTCCCAGAATGGCGCACGAATCCTCGCCCGCCAGCAGGCGGGTCAACTCGGCGTGGTTTTCGAGGGGGACCATGAACAATTCGTCAACCATGCCGGTCGGAAGCTTGCTGACGAGGTACACGCGGGCCCAGTCTGCCGCCGTCGCCAGTTGCGTCGCCGGGATCATGTCGATCGGCGCTTGCTTGCGGATCGGCGCCAGGGCACTGCGGGGTGATTGGCTCCTGCGGATGATCTCCATCCCGATTTCCGGTTCGGCGTCGAACTCGGAAAGAATCACGATCTTGCCCCCCTTGGCGACCAGATTGCGCGCCGTCGCCAGCGCCGCTCCCACCTGGTTCCAGCCGTGCCCCGCACTGTCGGCATCGACCGCAGCCAGCACGAGGTCGGCCCGCTCGCCGAGCGAAACGTGCCAGGCATCGGCCAGCAGCTTTTTGCCTTTGCGAAAGATGTTGTCATAGGCGCCGGCAATGACGCCGCTGACCCCCCCGCCGGTCGCCGGCAACACCTGGACGCTGAATTGCGTCCCCAGCAACCAGGCGATTTCGTCGATCACCTGTCGCAAGGGGCGTTCGTCATCGGGGCCCAGTTCACTGTGCCCTTCGCCCCGGGCGCGACTGACGGCATCGGTATTCGACAGCCCGGGGTAGAACACGCTGTTGGTTCCCCGATACCCGAGCACGGGATCGTAGGCGATCATTCCAGCCGACAGGACGACGTCGGCTTCGATCAGCTCGCGCGCCAGATAAATGCGTTCCCCGCGAGCGGTGGCGGCCATATAAGCTTGTCGCTTCGGGTCGGTCGGATCATGGACCGTCCATTTGATTGCCTGCCGAACCGAATCGGGAAGCTGGCTGCGCGGATCGACCAGTGGAACGCCATCGAGCGCCGCCGGCTGGAGGATCTGGACACCCGCCGGATCGACTCCGCGCTGATCGAGCATGGTCCACATGCCGGCGATCAGTTCGGCCGATCCGGGAGTATGCCGGTCGAGCGCGATGACGACGTTGTCTCCGGGAATACAGACTTGTACCAGCGAAGGGAAATCCATCGGCTTGGCCAGGGCCGACCGGATCTTTCCCGGCAGGTCGGCGCAGGGGGGTGCGCCGGCGTGGTGCGCCACAATCCGGCGCGGGTCGATTTCGCAGGAAAACCGCCCCTGGCGTCCGTAGTTCAAGTCGATAGTTTGCGACACGCCGGCCTGCTGTTTCCCGCTGGGGGTGTATGTTACGATGGTTTTCTCGGTCCCAGCGATCATTTCAACTCCGGCACGAATTGGCAACCTCGAAAGCGCATGAACGACGACGATCAATTGATGATCGGCATCCAGAGCCGCGAGTCGCGGGCTTTCGAGACGCTCGTTGCCCGATATCAACAGCCATTGATCAATTTCTTTTTCACCAATACGCGCGACCGGCAGTTCTCTGAAGACCTGACCCAGGAGACGCTGCTGCGGGTGTACGACCAGGCGTGGGATTACCTGCCCACCGGGCGGTTTCGCGGCTGGATGTATCGGATCGCGCGGAATCTGCTGATCGACAATATCCGCCGCCGGTCGCACGACGCGCTCGTCCGTTCGGTCCGCGGCACCGGCGAGGAAGACTGCATTCTTGCCGGACTGGCGGACGAGATCGCCTCGCCTCAGGACTCCGCCGACCGGCACGAACTGGCGGCGATGGTCGATGAATTACTCGAGGACCTCCCCGAGGAGCAGCGGCTGACCTTCACGCTGCACCATTTTGCCGAGTTGAGCCTGCCTGAAGTCGCCGAAATCATGCATTCCAGCACTGCGACGACCAAGAGCCGGTTGCGCCTGGCGCGTGAAAAACTGCGTGAAAAACTGTCGGCGCGGGGGGTGGAAGGATGAACCAGTGGCATTCGAATTTCGTTAGGTATTTATTGGGCCCGCGCCGCACGCCGCCGGCACTTCAGACCAGAACGAGGGAGACGTTGCGATGAGTTTTTTCAGCCGTTTGAGTGATATTGTCAGTTGCCGGCTCGACGACCTGATTGCCGAGCAGGCCGAACCGGGGGCGGCGATCGCCCGGATCATTGCCGAAATCGAGGAAGGGCTGGGGGGGGCCAAACGGAGCGTGACTGCGGCCGGCAAGTCTGAGGAACGGCTCCAGGCCGAGTTGGAGGAACGCCGGCAGCAGGCCCAGTCGTGGGCGAATGTGGCCCGGCAGGAACTGGCCGCCGGCCACGACGACGCGGCCCGCCAGGCACTCTCGCGGAAACGGGAAATCGAAGACCTCCAGGCCGGGATCGAACAGCAACTGGCCGCCGCCACATCAACGCGTGAGCACTTGAGCACGACGATGCGGGCGATCGAAGCGCGCCTGGCCGAAGCCCGCCGCCGCCAGCATGAAATGCAGTCCCCCGAATTCACCCCGGCCCAAGTCTCCAAAGCCAAGGCAGCCGCTCCCCAGGCGACATCAACGGCGCCCACGATCGATCGAACCCGCGCCGCCCAGATCGAAGCCGAACTCGAAGCCCTCCGCCGCGAGCTCAAACAGGGCTGATTCGGGTCACCGAAACGCAACTGGTGTCAATCCGTAGTGCGGGTTTCAACTCACCCTGAAGTGGCTCGATCGATTCTGCTCTGTCGTTGACGACACGCCCGACCGGCGATAGGGTGAACCGAAAATCCACCGCGGTTCTGTACGCGAATTGGATCTCGACGGCAATTCGGGGCTTCCGTCGATTCTCTTGGGCAATGATTGCCTGACCGCGGTGATGGCCGCAAGGCTTTGCCTGTGCGGAGGCGTCGTTCCCCTTCTTCGGTCGCGCACTCATTTCCCCGGGGGTATTCTCATGAGTCGTCTGCGAACATTTTCCGCCGTCTCGATGTTCCTCGTCGCGCTCCTCGTTGCGCTTGTCGTCCCGGCACGGCCCGTGGCGGCTGGCGACTGGCTGGGGTTGTACGATCATCCCCCGGCCGGGGGCAACATGATCGTGCTGATCAATTCCGATGCGCTCCGGCAGGGGGCCGCGAAACTCAAACAGTTCAAAGACGACGAACAGAAAGCGGCGGCGGCCAATCTGCTCGCCGAAATCCCCGAGAATTCCCGACGGGTCGTGATTTCGGCGCTCGTCGATTTCGCCACGCTCCAGCCGGTCTGGCAGACGACCACGGCCACGTTTCAGAAAGGCAAGCTCCCCACACCCGACGGAATCGTCGCTCAGGAAGGGGGCTACGTTGATCAGCTCGGCGGAATGACTGTTGCCTGGTCGCCGCGCGGCCGATATGTCATTCCTCAGGGGACCGACCGGCTGACGATTTACAAACCGGCCGATCGTACCGCGGCGGCACGCTGGATCCGCAGTCTCTCGAAGCCGGCCGAACCGCTCGCCGACTACCTGAAGCAGACGACCGAACGGTCTCAAGATAGTGCGGCCCTGGTGCTGGCGATCGACATGACCGACGGCATTTCGCCCATTTCGGTCCGGCCCAAGCTGGCCACATTGCAGGCCCTGGCGAATTCCAAAGGCAATCTCGACGAACTGGTCCGGCTCGTTGCCGACCTGCGTGGCGTCACCTTTACGGTCTCGGTCGATAGCCCATTTGCGGGGCAGTTGCAGTTCGATTTCGGTTCGGCCGCGGCGCCGCTCGCGAAACTCGGAAAGGAGATGGCGGTCGAAATCTTTTCACGGCGCGGCATTCTGCTTCCCGAATTGCCCGACTGGAAAGTGGCTGTTGAGGGAAATTCCCTGGTACTGAATGGTTCGCTCGATACCGGCAGCGTCATCGACCTGCTGTCGTTCTTGACGAGCGCTCCCTCGACTGATGATGCGGCATACCAGAGCGCCAGCAGTTCCGACGCCGCTCCCAGCACCGCCAGTGTCGCCGGCAATTCTCAGGCAGCCCAGGCGTCGAAGAAATATTTCACGGCCGTGCAGCGGATTCTGTCGGAGTGCCGCAATACGCGAGGCTTGAGCGTCGGCCAGCGGGGAATGTTTAACGACAGGCTGTCGCGAAAGATCGATCGCTTGCCAATTCTGTACGTCGATCAGAACCTGGTCGATTACGGCACACAGGTCGCCGAATTGATTCGTGGGGCGGGGCATGCCATACGCACGGCGAAGGTGGAAGCGGCGGGGCAGAAATCCCCCGGTCCCACCTGGACGACGGATGACGATCTCTGGTTCGGACCCAGCTTCCAGTTCAACGACAATGCCGAGTACAACGAGTCGCTGGCCCGCCAGGCGCGTGCCGACGGGATGCAGCGGCACATTGCCAACATGAAGCAGGTCGACAACCTCACCGCGGAAGTCCGCCGCACTCTGGTTGAGAAGTACAAGATCGAGTTCTGACCGAAGTGGGCGGGGTCTTCGTTGTGGTGGGCCCGAATTCATGTTCTGCGTTGCGTCACCTGAATTTCTCACCGGATGCAAATATCAGTACGCGTCGGGAAGAAAACCGCGTAGTCGTCGAGCGAACCAGCTATGCTCCAGACCCTCTTCCCGGGCGTTCTGCGGGGGCCTCCGTTCGCTCAGATTGGGAAGGACCTTCGGAAAGCCGACAAGTTGGGAGTATAAGCGCGAATCGTGATCTTTCGTGAGGGCTACAATGCGCATCCACATTACCCGCCAGGCCTTGAGCTGTGGTGAATTCAGGTCAAGCTGGCGGATCAATCGTTGCGTGTCGCTGTCGTGTGGTCGCAATGATCCATCAAGCATTGCCGTTACGTGGGGCGCTCGCATTAGCAGGAAGGGATCCGACACCGTCTGTTTGCGTTTGACTGCGTTACAGCGCCGGCAGGCATAGACAAGATTAAAGTAGTCCAGCCTCAACTGTGGATTCAGCGACTGTGGCTCGAAGTGGTCGAGTTCAAACTCGCACGTGACCTGGCCCCATACTTCGCGTTTCAGGCAATACACACAGCGGAAATCAAACTCGTCGCGGAGCCACGGGCGATACGATTCATATGCGGCGTATCCTGCCGGCCCGTGTCGTCGCTGTTCCTGCGGTTCCGGGTAGTCGAATATCAATCGGATTCACCGGTCGATTCAAGTTCTAGCAGCTTCCGATGCAAGGCTTGGGCCCCCTTGATCGGCAAATTCAATTCCGACTCAACGTGGTCGCGCATGATTCTGGTCAGACCCGCAAGCTCGATGCTTTCGGCCGCTGTCAACGTTCCCTGGATTTCCTTGTCGATCAGGGCAAACCGCCGTTGATTCAGCGCGTCGTTCCAAGCGATGTTAACAGACCGTTTTTCTAGGGTGACTTGGGCGAGCAATTCCACGGCGGACTCGAACTCCATGCCCGAATCGAGATACGTCGCGAGAATCGCCCGCGCGGTCGCCAACTGAAATTCCGAAACGCCAGCGTTCGGCGGCAGCTTCCGACTGGAATTGAGGACGTTCAGCTCAAAATGCTTGATGAACTGCCGAATCCAGTGATCCGCATCCGCCGATATTGCTTCCCGGCCGTCCGGCGTTTCAGATTCAGGCGGCTTTCTGGTCGTCACCGGACACCTCTTGATCCAGAATCGCAGCCGAGAGTGACCGAATCGCAATCTGCGCAGCCTGACGGTAGTGCGACAGGGTAACTTGCTGGGGCTGACCAGAATCGGCCGCGAGCCGGCTCGCGCTATCGGCAACTTCATCAGCGAACAGCGACTTCCAATGGATCAGCGCCTTTGCGGCCTCAACATCAATCCGAAAATCAATCTTCTCGTTCATCGGGACCTCCCTGTCGCCGGCGGACACACGTTTGCGATCGAGGTTTGGAAACCTCAGGCGCCTCCTCGCGCCTCAAAAGATGCGAGAATTTCGCACATTGTGCGCCAACCGGTTTGAGGCGTCAAGACCGGACCGGACAAACAACGAGTCACCGCTTCTTCACCCGTAACCGCTTCTTGATCCACTCCACCAGCCGCATCTTTCCGTTCAGCCTGGCGATCTCCAGCGGCGTGCGGCCGTCTTCGTCGCGGGCCGAAAGATCGGCGCCGGCTGCAACGAGCAAGGCGAGTGTCTTTGGTCCGGTGTTCCTCTCGGCTGCAAAATGGACCGCCTGCCGGCCGCCCGAACTCCAGGAGTTGACATCGGCGCCGTGGGCGATCAACCACGCCACCGTCTTGTGGCCCCCTTGATGAGCACACGCCTGGAGCGGCGTGCGCTCACCACGACCGTCGACCGGCACGCCCCAATCCAGGAGGGCTTCGGCAACGTCATACGCCTCCTGGCCATGTCGTTGCAGATGGCCGAGCGCCGCCGCGAAGTGTGCATCGTTGGCGAGCGCTCCGCGGTCCAGCAACCAGCGGACCAGCGACAGGTTGCCGGAACTCCAGCAGGCGCAGAACAGAGGGTTTGCGTCGCCGATTCCGCGATAGCGTGCGAGCGCATGCAGATCGGCGCCATGCTCCACGAGAAGCTCCGCCACCTGCACTTGAGCCGTCATGCGTTCGGGGCCATGCGATCTCCAGTCCGACGAACACCCCGCGTGCAGCGGCGTTACCCGGTCGCTCGCCGGTTCCATGCTGGCCGCGAGCCGCGCGTCGGCACGCACTCGACGCAGCCGGCGAGCCAATCCCTGCGTATCTGCGATGGCCGCCATCGTGAAGACATTTCGCTCGACCCCCGATTTCAGCAGCACGTTTGCGAGCGGGATGTGTCCTCCCCGCATCGTCTCGCAGACCCAGTCCCAGTGTGGCGTGACGCCAGCACGGACCAGCTTCCGCACCCCTTTAATATCCCCTTGCCGGAGCGCCGTGGCCAGCACCGTCGACGAGTGGTGCCGCTGGAGGCGTCGGTTGCCCGAGCGATCGATCGCGTGCCGGCGGGCATTGGTACACGCCCGGCACTTGCGCGCCAGCCCGTCGGCCGTCTTGGACGAACCATTGAACGCGCCTGCTGACAATTTCTTCCCACAGGCAGGGCAAGTCTTTCGGGCACTCATTTGATTCGTCTTCGCCTGTTCAACGAGCATTCCGCAGCCGCAGTGCAGTCAGACATTATTCGATTCCGGGGCCGACGACACGAGTGCACGGTCAGATCAGTGGATGATCGTGTCTCGCGACGCCAAGCAAATCCAGGAACTCGCCCTCCATCCGTTGCAGCGGCTCTGGCCGGCCGTGCTTGTAATCCTGGAATGGCTGCCAGAACCGAAACGTCCGCGTGAGCCGAAATGGTCGAATGACAACCGCCAGCGGATTGAATTCACGCCGGCCGCCAAAGTGGCGAGCCGCAATCGTCGCCAGCGAAAGGCGCCATTCCCTCCGGCGGGACCAATTGAGAACCACGGCCCGCTCGCCGAGGAGCGGCAAAATATTCTGTTCGAAGTAGTCGTGCCAGTTCGGGCTGTCGGAATACACCAGCAGGATATCGCGTCCCCGCAGGGACCAGCAGCACCAGAGGGCAAGGTGCAGACAGAGCGTCAGCACCAGGACATATAGCAGCGACACGATCAGCAGCGGAATGAAGACGAGCGCGAGTGGAACGCCAAGCAGCACGCCCCACAGGCCGAGTTTCCATTTTGTCTTTGGTGCGCTCATGATGGGCCAGTCGGCGCCACAGGTAAGCGATTGTCCGGCGCGGCGTCAAGAGTGTGACACGATGTGCCGTGAGCCGGTTCGTGGAGTCAATCGGGCTGGTTGGACGGTCCCGTCACCGCTGGCCCCTCTCCGGCCAATGGCGAGGGGGAAAGTGGTCCTTTGCAAGCAGCTTAGCGCCCATTCTCGGCCATCGCCGACGTGGGTTCGATGGGGACCTTCGGCCACAAAGTGGATGGACCGATTGTACCGGGCGACGCCCGGCTGGCGTGGCCTGCCGTGGGTCCACTCGGTATACTGGACCGACCGGTTGCGGTATTCGATTTCCAGACATCGGTCCACCTGGCACAATGACCAATCGCCGCACGATGACCAGATCGTTCGGAATTCTTGCCTGCCTGCTGCTGATCGCCTGGCTGTCGACTGCCGGTGGCGCTGATCGAGTCATTACGCCGGAAGAACGCAGCCACTGGGCGTTTCAGCCGATTCGCCGCTCGGATGTTCCCCAGGTGCGTCAGGCAGAGTTGGTGCACAATCCGGTCGATGCGTTTCTGCTGGCGCGGCTCGAACAGGAGGGGCTGTCGTTTTCCAAGCCGGCAACGCGGGGCGAGTTGATCCGCCGCGTCACGTTCGATCTCACCGGGCTCCCTCCCACGCCCGAGGAAATCGCCGCGTTCAAAGCAGACACGGCTGACGATGCTTACGAGCGGCTGATTGACCGGCTATTGGCCAGCCCGCATTACGGCGAACACTGGGGACGCTACTGGCTCGACGTCGTGCGCTATGCCGAGACCGCCGGTTACAACGCCGATCCGCTCCGGCCGCTGGCCTGGAAGTATCGCGACTACGTGATTGCCGCTTTAAACAACGACGTTCCGTACGATCGCTTCGTGCAGGAACAGCTCGCCGGCGATGAATTGTTTCCCGACAATGCGCAGGCCGTTCTGGCCACCGGGTACACACTGCTCTGGCCCGACGAGAGCAACGCCTCGAATATCCTCCTGGCGCGGCAGGACGCGCTCAATGATCTGACGGCGAATGTCGGGTCGGTCTTCCTGGGGATGTCAATCGGCTGTGCCCAGTGTCACGATCACAAGTTCGACGCGCTGCCGCAGAAGGACTTCTACCGCCTCCAGGCCTTCTTTTCGGGAATCGTCCGGGGCGACAATTCGCCCGTCGGCAACCCCGATCAACTGGCAGCGTATACCGAACAGCTTGGCCAATGGCGCGAGCAAACTGCCGGGTTGCGCGACGAACTGCATCGGCTCGAATACCAGGCCCGCGTCAAGGCGTCGGGCGATCGGCGGATGAAGTTTCCCCCCGTCGTGCTCGAAGCGATCGATACGGCCCCCGAAAACCGCACGACGTACCAGCGGCAACTGGCCTACTGGTCGGAACGGCAGATGGAAATCAAAGAAGAGGTCGTCACGTCGAACCTCACCGACGACCAAAAGAAGCGTCGTGCCGAACTGACGAAAGAACTGGCCGAGTGGGATCGCAAGAAGCCGAAGCCGCCGGCCGAAGTCGCCGGCATGGTCGTTGCCGAACTTCAGGCGGTTCCTCCGCCGACGCATCGGCTCGCCGGTGGGAGCTATGACAAACCCGCAGAAGAAGTCTCTCCCGGCTTTTTGTCAGTGCTGTGTGGTGAAGCCGAATCGACCCCTGAAGTGGCACCTCCCAATTCGCATTCGTCCGGGAGGCGATCCGCTCTGGCCCGCTGGCTGACCGATCCATCGAATCGGCTGACGCCGCGCGTGATCGTCAACCGCATCTGGCAGGGGCACTTCGGCAAGGGGCTCGTCAGCAACGCCAATGACTTCGGCACGCAAACCGGGCCGCCGTCGCATCCCGAGCTGCTCGACTGGTTGGCGAGCGAGTTTATGGCACCCTCGGTCCGCAACGCGAAATCAGAGGTCGGAATCCCGTGGAGTCTGAAGTCGCTTCATCGGCTGATCCTCACATCGAATGCCTATCGGCAGGCAACCGATCGCTCCGGTCCGCTCCTGGAGCCGACGCCCGCTGCGCAGGTCGATCCCGGCAATCGGCTGTACTGGCATTTCGATCGCCACCGGCTGACTGCCGAGAGCATTCGCGACGCATTTCTGGCGGTCTCCGGCCG
>Ga0137463_1000077_pt1 | contig 41656 bp, 39 predicted proteins | sample EasRivERMGT800_2_FD_102333 | JGI IMG/M metagenome (GOLD analysis project Ga0137463, IMG submission 102333) | Soil microbial communities from meander-bound floodplain in the East River, Colorado, USA - East River MetaG ERMGT800_2 | ecosystem: Environmental > Terrestrial > Soil > Floodplain ...
AGAGCGGTTTCGGGCTGTGTTGGTCGCGAAAGAATTTCCGCTTTCGGCATATCGCGGCGCCTGCTACGAACTCGGTGAATTCGCGAAGTAGCGGCGCCGGGTCTCGCGGCGCAAGCTGAATGCTGAAACCAGAGGTTTACCCGGAAAATGCGCCGGACCGGCTTACGCGTCGGAGACGACGACCCCGCCGGCTCAGGCGCCGGCGACGACAACAGCGCTGGCCTGCCCCATCCGCGTGACGTTGATTTTCAGAAACGTCCGGTTGGTGGTCGGCAACGGTTCACCGGCGACGAGGTTCAAGCCACACTCCGGATCTGGACTGCGGTAGTTGAGGGTCTGAGGAATCAGTCCCTGCGAGAGCGCCACGAGCGAACCGGCCAGTTCGAGCAGGCCGCAGCCGGCCGCACTGTTTCCAAAATAACTCTTGAGTGCCGTGACGGGCACCTTTGAGGCGTAATCGCCGAACACATCGTGGATTGCGCCCGCTTCCAGCCGGTCGGACTCGATCGTCGCCAATCCGTGGGCGTTAATGTGCCCGATTTCCTGCGGCTTCAGGCCCGCATCCTTCAAGGCGCCGTGCATGGCCTGGGCCAGAGCACGCCGCGTGTCCCCACGGCCGGCGATCGTCCCGACGCAGGCGGAACTGGCTCCGAGAATGCGCCCGTAGATTTTGGCGCCGCGTCGCCGGGCGTGGCTGTCGTCTTCGAGCATCAACACCCCCGAACCTTCGCCGATCACCTGACCCGTTCGATTGCGATCGAAGGGTCGGCAGGCGGTGGCCGGATCATCCTCGAACATTGCCAGCTTGTCCCACATCATGGCATGGATCGACTTGACCGTATGTACCCGGGTGCCGGTCGACCCGGTAATCATCACGTCGGCATGGCCCCGGGCAATCACACGCAGAGCTTCACCAATCACCAGATTGCCGGACGCTTCGTCGATGGTGATGGAATTATTAGGACCCCGGGCATCGGCCGCGATTCCGATATGACAGGCGGGCATATTGGGAAGGAATTTGAGCAGCCACAGGGGAAACATCTGACCGAGTCCCACGTCGCCCCAGCGATCGTAGAGGAACTCATGGGTCGTCGGATCGGTACAGGCGGCTTCAGCTTCCGCCAGGTCTTCGGGCGGGCTCAGCATCAAATTGGCGCCGAACTCGACCCCCAGCCGATCGGGCTCGACGTCGCCATCCTTGATCCCCGCGTCATCGAGAGCCAGCGAAGCTGCCGCAAAACCCAGCTGGATCTCCCGGCACATGACCCGCAAGGCCTTTTTCTGCTCGCGGGTCTTCGTGAATTGCGAAGGATTGAAATCGCGTACTTCCCCCGCGATTCGATGGTTCGGCGGGGCACAGGGGAGCATCGTCGTCGCGCGAATGCCGCTGGTTCCCGATTTCAGGGCCTTCCAGAAGTCGGCAACACCGATGCCAATCGGGCTGACGACCCCGATTCCGGTGATGACTACCTGCCTCTCCGATTCGCGATTCCCAGCCATATAGTGTCGCACTTCCCAGACTCTGACGATTGCGTCGCGGATCCGCCGCTGCGGCCCGCGCGGGAAAAAATCAACGTTTGTCGATGATTTCCCTCAAATTGCATTCCAATGGTAGCGTTTGGCCCACTTTGCGAAAAGCGTGATTCCCAGTCCTGCCGGGGAACGGTCGGGGAGGTCTGGTCGGCGTCACCCGGTGGACTTGGCGCAAAGCCCGGTTTCAGCCCCTGTTGATCTGCGGAACGGTGATAAAACTGTCAGTAACCGCGGCAATTCTGCATGGCCTGAATGACGGTGCTGCTGATGCCGGCGCGCTGCAGGTAGATGATTGCCTGTGGAGAGGTGTCGAAATTGCCGCCGTGCGTCCGGATTTCGTTGCAGATCGTGCTTTCGTCGACCCCGTTGTGTGCCATATTGACGATATCCGAATTCGTTACGGCCCGCGCCTGAAGGACTCGCCGATTCTGTTCATAGGCGGCTTGCCGCTGGGCATTATCGCGTTCTTCGGCGGCGTCTTCGGCATTGCCAACCAAACCACCTGCGGCCAGGCCTGTGAGGGCTCCCACAGCCGCGCCGGCGCCGGTATTTCCCAATTGCTTCCCGACAATTGCCCCGAGCGCCGCGCCGCCGGCGCCTCCGACAACGGCCCCCTTCTGGGAGTTATTCATATTCGAACAGCCCAGGCCGGAAGCGGCGAGGACCACCCCCACGGCAACCCGCTGGACCAGATTATTGATGATCGGCATGGCTAGAACTCCCCGTCTCCAAGCGGCGCGATTGACTCAGATTGACGCCAACAACCCTACTCGTTGGTAAATTCGGCATTCCGCGGGGGAAATCGTGAGTTTTCCGTCGAATTCGTACAGGCGCAATGAGGGCCTGATCGTGAAATTTGGCTGATTGGGAATTCTGGTCAGTCTGGAGTGTCGCTTTGGGGGCTCGCTGCCGGTTCCGATGGGGCCGCTATTGCGGGGTCCTCGGTCAGTTCAAAGATACCGATTTCGACATTCGGATCCCAATAAACTCGCCGCAGGCGCGTCGCATACTTTACGACAAGTCGTCTCCAGGGTCTGCGGTCGATGTTGTGCCGGTGCAGGACGACATACCTGGTTCCCAGGACCCACAGGTCCCGCACGCTGGCCTCGTCAGGAAACTTCTCCATCTTGTCCTTCAGGGTCAGATACTTATCCGGAAAGAATCCGGAGTAGCCGTTGACCATGGGGCGTCGGTGAAACAGAGCCCAGTACATCCAGTACGCCGTACCCTGGTAATCTTCCACCGAGTACCCATGTGGAAACGGGACGCAGGCAATCACGTCCGCGGATTCGGTGTTCTGTTTGAGCCAGTCGATCCACCCCAGATTCAGTTCGAGCGAGGGCAGAGATAGAAGACTCTGAGGCGCCGGACGAATTTCGAGCGCCGCTGCACCGCCGACGAGAATTGTGACCGCGACTTGCCAGAACCACCACGGCCGAGGAATGGGGGCTGGCTCGATAAGGGCTGCGTTGCCGGCCCGCGCGGCCGCGCGCCTGCAGCGCCATTGCCAGCATTCGCGCCAGCGTTCCGGCGAGAGGATTTCGAGCCCCTGAGCAGCCAGCAGCACGATCATGATCTGAGCAAATAATGCGAACCGGAAGACATTTCGGGCTTGCGCCATTCCCGGAAACCAGTCGATCAGGATCTGATAAGGGACCCACGTGCCGATCTTCAGTCGCAACCCCAACGACAGCAAAACGGCGACAGTCACGAATGTGATTCCGAACAGAGTCCAGCGGCGCAGCCGGCGATCGATCAGACCGACGATGATTCCCGTGACGGCCAGCAGCAACTTGATATATCCGGGCCCCAGATGCCAATAGGGCCGCCGGGCGGGATCGGCAAAGTCGCGGATGGGAAGCGTTTGGCGCCACGGGGTTGACGTGTAATCACCCAGATCTGCCGACAGGCTGGTAATCATGTCTGCCGGCCGAGTAAATGCGAACTCGCGCATCACCACACGCTGCTGCTGCAGAACGGGCGCCACGAGCACCAGGCACAGGGCCACTCCGGGAATGATTTGCAGCGGCACCCGCCAGTGGAAGAGGTTTCTCCCCATCCACCACCAGCCGCTCCCGATCAACACGACAATCAGAAACAATCCATGATAGGCGCAAGACAGATATGTGATCGCCAGGGCGGCTCCCCATGACAGCCCGCTGACGATCCCCGGCTCCTGTGAAAAACGCCGCATGGCACCGATCACCCACAGCACACCCCAGATCGGAATGAGTTGCAACACGCCCAACTGCCAGTGAATGAACGGGAGCATGACCATGGCGGCTCCGCCGGTCAGGCCTGCCCAGTAATTTGCCGTCACCTGGCGAATCAAGCGGGCTGCCATCCAGCCGTTCATCGCCAGTGAAAGCACCAGATAGGTGTTGTAAGCGGCGATGGGGGTTTCCCTGAGCCAGACGACGGGTGCGACGACCAGGCTCACCGGCTGCGGCTCGGAGAATGCAAAGGTGCTCTGCGTCGGATAGAAAATCGGCGCGTTCCAATACCCGGAGAATCCGTGCGTCAGCCGGTCGGCATTCCAAGCCAGCGTCCACAGGTTGAACAGGGGGACTGTCGCGACTGCCTCGGTCCCGAGGGGCAGGCTCGTGCCAAACTCTGCGGGGAGTGGCCAGACCGAATAGAGGGCGGCTGCGAGAAACAGCAGAAACTCGGCGGCGCCAATCGCCAGGCGGTGCCGGCACAGCGCTTTGACGACGACCAGGAATCTCACGGCAACATGGCCAGTACCAGGCGTTGAATTCCCAAGGGGAAGAAGAAATCATTCCTGCGATGCAGCCGGAAGCCGCGATTTTCCTGCTCCGGCTCAGATTATCGTCAACGCGGATTGGTGTGACCGCCCTGCAAACCCGAAACGCCTCCTGCGCAGGTATCGGGTTTGAATCGCCGCCCGATCAGGCCACGCGACTGAGGACGAGGCACGCGTTGTGGCCACCGAATCCGAAGCTGTTGGACATGATGTACTGCATCTTCTTCGACCGCGGTTCGTTCGGGACGTAGTCGAGGTCGCATTCGGGGTCGGGGTTTTCCATGTTGATCGTCGGCGGGACCGTCTGGTTCATCAGCGACAGAATCCCGACGATAAACTCGACTCCTCCCGATGCGCCCAGCAGATGCCCCAACTGGCTCTTCGTGCTCGAGACGGCCAGTTTTCCCGCGTGCGAATTGAAGACCTTCTTGATGGCGACGGTTTCGGCCTTGTCTCCCAGCGGGGTGCTGGTGCCATGGGCATTGATGTAGCCGATGTCGCCGGGATTCAACTTGGCATCCCGGAGGGCAAAGTCCATGGCGTAGGCGGCACCGCGCCCTTCCGGATCGGGGGCCGTCATGTGATTGCCGTCGGCGCTGATTCCGTAGCCGATGATTTCCGCCAGAATATTGGCCCCGCGGCGCTTGGCGAATTCGAGTTCTTCGAGGACGACCATTCCGGCCCCCTCGGCGATCACGAAGCCGTCGCGATCGCGATCAAACGGCCGGCTGGCGCGTTGCGGATCGTCGTTTCTGGTCGAAAGAGCGCTCATGCGGGCGAAGCCCGACAGGCCCATCGGGGTAATCGCCGCCTCGCTGCCCCCGGTGACGATCACGTCGGCCCGATCGTGCTGAATGAGCTTGAAGGCGTCGCCGATGGCATTGGATGCCGAAGCACACGCGGTGGCAATGGCGCAGTTCGGACCGCGCAAACCCCACATCACCGAAATGTTCCCGCTGGCGGCATTCACCATCAGCTTGGGAATCATGAACGGCGAGACGCGATTCGGGCCGCGATCGAACAGCGTGCAATGCTGCTCTTCGATTTCGTTCAGGCCGCCGATCCCGCTCCCCGTCACGACGCCGTAACGGAACGGATCTCCCTGTTTGAAATCGATGCCGGACTGCTTGATCGCTTTGAAGGCGCCGTAGACGGCGAACTGACAGAAACGGTCGAGCCGTTTGACTTCCCGTGCGGGAAGACAATCAGAAGGATCAAAATCCTTGATCTCACCGCCGAAGCGAACCTTGAACTCCGAACAATCGAACCGTTCGAGCAGGCTGACGCCGCTTTTGCCGGCGCAAAGCTTGTCCCAGAATTCGGATGTCTCGTAGCCCAATGCCGTGACAGGCGACATTCCGGTGACGACGACACGCCTGGACATTGCGTTACTGTTTCTCCTCAATGTACTTGACGGCATCACCGACCGTCTTGATCTTTTCGTAATCTTCGTCGGGGATGGTGATCTTGAAGACGTCTTCGAATTCCATCACCAGTTCCACGACGTCGAGTGAGTCAGCCTTCAGGTCGTCAACGAATGACTTGTCGGCGCTGATTTCTTCTTTGGGAATCTGCAGTTGCTCGCTGACGATCCCGATCACTTTTTCTTCTACTGACACGCCAATCTCCTCTGATTTACGACAAGGACAAGATCGTCCGAGGGATCATTTGCCCACCACCGGCCCAGATATATCGGGTTTGCTCCGTCGTGTAAATTGCAACACTGCAAATCGCCGCCGGGCATAATGCGGCGAACCGACTCATTCCCCACCCCTCAAAAGTCTCCCAAAGCACCACCGTGCGGTTCCCAGCCACCACAAGAATGACTGATGCGCCGGGGGATGGCAAGCGTTCTCAAAGGCCTCCCGAACGCCCGGCTCCCGGCTCCTTCCATCTGGCAACCATCACGAATCGTTCACGCTCTCACATTCAACCTTTCGGTCGATCCGCCTGAGCAGACCACGCAGGACTTTTCCAGGCCCGACTTCATAAAATCGGTCTGCACCGGCCGCCAGCATGTTCCGCACAGAATCCTCCCACAACACCGGGCTCACGACCTGTCGGACGAGGATTTCGCGAATCTCACCCGGGTCCGAGTGCGGTTTCCCATCAACGTTCGAATATACGGGTATTCGCGGGGGCTGAATCTTGACCTGCCCCAGGGCCTCGGCCAGCCGGGTGTCGGCCGGCTGCATCAGACTCGTGTGAAACGCCCCGGCCACCGCCAGCGCAACGGTCTTACCCCCCATGGTCTCGGCAATCTCTGCAGCACGCTGGCAGGCCGCTTTTTCACCTGAGACGACGATGTTTCCCGGACATAAGTAATTTGCAATCCGAATCAACCCGGCGGATGCCGCCTGACTGCAGACCTGCTCGACCTTTTCCCGGTCGAGCAGCAAGAGACTGACCATTCCGGAAGGAGTGGCATCGGCAGCCTGCTGCATTGCCTCTCCGCGGCGCTGGACGACCCGCAGCCCGTCTTCGAACGACAGTGCTCCGGAAAACACGAGCGCCGTATACTCACCAAGACTGAGACCGGCCGCGAGGCCGCACGATTCGACGACCTCTGGTTTCGTGGCCCGCAGCATTTCGAGCGCTGCCAGGCTCGTGACGAAAATCGCCGGCTGGCTGACCTGTGTCGTATCGAGTTCCGCGGCCGGCCCCTCAAAACAAAGGTTGGCGAGGTTGTAACCCAGGATCTCGCCGGCGCGCCGATAAAGTTCGCGGGCCGGCGGATGCTTCGCAGCGATATCTCGACCCATGCCGACGTGCTGGGCCCCCTGGCCGGGAAACAAGAGAGCAGTCGTCCCCACGCGCGATTCCTTCGTTCGCAAGTAATTCAGAGTTGGCCGTCAGACGGCCGCTGGAACTTCGCTGAGCTCGGCAACGATCTGCGGATTGATCCGTCGATCCTGAAACTCAACGGCCCTCTTCAATGCGTTGTGGATCGAGCGCCCGTTGCTCGAGCCGTGACAAATCATGCAGATTCCATCCACCCCCAGGAGCGGTGCGCCTCCCGACTCGTGATACGAGTATCGGCGGGCAATCGAATGAAATGCCTTGGTCGCCAGGTGTTTCTCATCCTGGAGCTGTTCGGCGACTTCATGCGCGAGCCGGCGCAACATCATTTCAGCCATGCCTTCGCTGACTTTGAGGACGACGTTCCCGACAAATCCTTCGCAGACCAGAACGTCGGCCTCACCCTGATAGAGTCCGCGGCCTTCGACGTTGCCGATATACCGGCTGCGGACCGGAAGTTTCGTCAAGAGAGCGTGCGTATCCCGCACCAGCTCATTCCCTTTGCCATCCTCGCTGCCGATATTCATCAGGCCGACGCTGGGGTCCCGCGTTCCCAGCACCTCTCGTGCGTAGATGGCGCCCATGACGGCGTACTGCGCCAGATGTTCGGCCTTGGCGGCCGGGTTGGCCCCGACGTCGAGCAGCACCGACTGCCCGCGCAGCGTCGGCAAGGCGACCGCAATCCCGGGGCGCTTGACCCCTTTCAGAAACAGCCGCGTCCGCAACCCCGCGGCGACGACGGCGCCGGTGCTCCCCGCACTGACAACGGCGTCGACTTCCTGTCCGGCCATCAGTTTCCAGCAGACGGCAATCGAGCAGCGCGGCTTTTTGAGCAATGCTTCAGTGGGCTTCTCGTCCATGCCGGCCACCCCTTCCGAGGCGACGACCGAAATGGCGTTCCCCGAATACCCGGCCGTGGCCAATTTGCTCTCGAGCAATTCGGCATCGCCAACCAGCATGACGTGCAGGTTGGGATTTTCAGAGACCGCAGCGATGGCCCCTTCGACATTCGGATCGGGGGCGAAGTCCCCCCCCATCGCGTCCAGCGCAATACGCATGGGAGATCAGCTTCCGGTCTCGACGACCGTCCTTCCCTGGTAGTGTCCGCATTTAGGGCAGGCCACATGACTGGGAGCAGCCGTTCCACACTGCGGGCAATAGACGAGCTGCATGGGCTTCACTGCGTTATGACTATTCCGCTTGCGTGAGCGGGAATGAGATTGTTTTCTCTTGGGAACCGCCATGATGTCTGCCGCCGTTCTAAGTGCCTTAAGATCAGTAGTTTGCGAACGCCTCACACGTGAGTTCTGCCGTCGCCCGGGGAGGAAAAATTGACTCCGCCAGCCGGCCGAAAGCGAACCGGCATACTACGCCAGTCGATCGAGAACTGTCAAGCAAGGCGATTTGACTTCGCAGAACCAACGCGCGGTCGCGCGGATTAGTTCCCGCGCGCCTGATTTGCGTCACAAAATTCCTGATCAGGGGAGTCATTTTTTGGATGAATTGTGGATGGCGGTGCCCACCAGAAGCGTCCCGGCTCCGGCCTGGCGGGGCAACCCATGGCGTTCATTGAACGCCCGCACAGAGCCGCTGATCGGAGCGATTCGGTCAATCGCCACGATGACTTCTCAACGCCTCCCGGCAGTGATAGCATCCGTCGAGGTGCTCTGGTTATCGAGATCGAAGGAGATTTTTCCGTGCCTGCCACGAATCATTTTGGTGCCGAGACCCGGCTGAAAACCAATAGCGGCGAGTTTACGATCTACAGCCTGCCGAAGCTGGCTCAGGCCAAAGTCGGCCCGATCGACAAACTTCCGTTTTCGATCCGCGTCCTGCTGGAAGCCTGCCTGCGGAAATTCGACAATTTCATCGTCAACGAGAATCACATCACCGACCTGGCCAACTGGAACGCCGCAGCGCCCAAGCAGGTCGAAATCCCGTTCATGCCCGGGCGGGTCGTGCTGCAGGACTTCACCGGCGTGCCGGCCGTCGTCGATCTGGCGGCGCTGCGGGCCGCAATGGTTCGCATGGGGGGCGACCCGAAGAAAATCAACCCGCTGGTCCCCTGCGACCTGGTAATCGACCATTCCGTTCAAGTCGATTTTTTCGCGACATCGCAGTCGCTGTCGCAGAATGTCGAGATCGAGTTTCAGAGGAACCTCGAACGCTACAAATTTTTGCGCTGGGGGCAGAAAGCTTTCAACAATTTCCGGGTCGTGCCTCCGGCGACCGGAATCGTCCACCAAGTCAACCTCGAGTATCTGGCGAAAGTCGTCCTGACCCGCGACGGCGTTGCGTTTCCCGACAGCCTGGTCGGGACCGACAGCCACACGACGATGATCAACGGTCTGGGAGTCGTCGGCTGGGGCGTGGGGGGGATCGAAGCCGAGGCGGTGATGCTGGGACAGCCGATCTACATGCTCTTGCCCGAAGTTGTCGGCTTCCGGCTGGCGGGCCAGCTTCCCGAAGGTTCAACCGCGACCGATCTGGTCCTCACAGTCACTCAGATGCTGCGCAAGCACGGTGTCGTGAACAAGTTCGTCGAGTTTTACGGGCCGGGGCTCGATGCGATGAGCCTTCCCGACCGGGCCACGCTGGCCAACATGGCCCCCGAATACGGCGCGACGATGGGTTTCTTTCCGGTCGACGCCGAGACGCTGCGCTACCTCGAGCGTACGGGTCGGACGAAAGACGAAATCGATCTGGTGGAGCGCTACTACAAGGAGCAGGGATTCTTCCGCACCGCCGCCTCCCCGGAACCGGTCTTCAGCAGCAAATTGGAGCTGGACCTGGGAACGATCGTCGCGTCAATGGCCGGACCCAAGCGGCCGCAGGACAGGGTCCTGCTCTCGAATATGAAATCGCAGTGGCGCAAGGACTTGTCGGCGGCGTTCGGAAAGACCGAGCCTTCTCCCACTGTCACCGTGAAATCCAATGGGGACTCGTCAGAAATTACGGACGGCGCCGTCGTGATTGCCGCCATCACGAGCTGCACGAACACCAGCAATCCTTCGGTGATGATCGGCGCCGGGCTCCTGGCGCGCAATGCCGTGGCGAAGGGCCTGGTGCGTAAACCCTGGGTGAAGACGAGCCTCGCTCCTGGCAGTCGCGTCGTCACCGACTACCTGCATAAATCGGGGCTCGACAAGTCGCTCGATTCCCTCGGCTTCAACACGGTCGGTTACGGCTGCACGACCTGCATCGGCAACAGCGGCCCCCTGCCTGATGCGGTCTCGAACGCCGTGAAGCAGGGCAACCTCGTCGTGTCGGCGGTTCTCTCCGGCAATCGCAATTTCGAAGGGCGCATCAATCCGCAGGTCAAGGCAAATTACCTGGCGAGTCCGCCGCTGGTCGTGGCCTACGCGATCGCCGGTTCCACAGACGTCGACATGGATCACGAGCCGCTGGGGAAAGACCAGTCGGGCCGCGACGTGTATTTGAAAGACATCTGGCCCTCTCAAAAAGAAGTCGCCGACACAATCGCCGCGTCGATGAGCCCGGAAACGTTCAAGCAGGAATACGCCAAGGCGACCCTGGGCCCCCCCGAATGGCAGGCGATCCCCAGCAGCGCCGGGGACCTGTATCAATGGGATCTGAAGAGCACGTACGTTCAGGAACCTCCGTTCTTCGTCGATATGCCGGCTCAGCCCGGATCGATCGAGCCGATCCGCAAGGCGCGGGTTCTGGTTTCGGTTGGAGATTCGGTGACGACCGACCACATCAGTCCCGCCGGATCGATCAAGGCAGATTCACCGGCGGGCCTGTATCTGCAGGCCAACGGTGTGCCGGTCAGCGATTTCAACAGCTACGGCTCGCGTCGCGGCAATGATCGGGTGATGACCCGCGGAACGTTTGCCAATATTCGCCTGAAGAATCTCCTGGCTCCCGGAACCGAAGGGGGTGTTACGAAGCATCTGCTGACCGGCCAGCAGATGTCGATTTACGACGCATCCATCAAGTACAAGGAAGCTGGAATTCCACTGGTGGCGCTGGCCGGGGCCGAGTATGGCACCGGGTCGTCGCGCGACTGGGCGGCCAAGGGGACGTTTCTGCTCGGGATTCGCGCCGTCATCGCGGTTTCCTACGAGCGGATTCACCGCTCGAATCTCGTTGGGATGGGAGTCCTGCCGCTCGAATTCAAGAAGGGGGAGAGCCGCGATTCTCTGGGACTCGACGGAACCGAGATCTTCGATATCGACCTGCCGCATGACATCAAGCCGCTGGCGGACGTCGCGGTGACGGCGACCCGGGGGGACGGGCGACCGGTCAAGTTCACGACGACCTGCCGGATCGATACGCCGGTCGAAGTCGACTATTACCGGCACGGCGGGATCCTGCACTACGTCCTGCGACAGTTGGCGCGGTAGTCCCGAGTCAATTCACAGCCTTGTAAACGCCCCAGTTCGACTCGGCGAGGGTCTTCATGAACTTGGCGAAGACCGCGGCCGATGGGATATTCGTATCGACTCCCACCGAGTGAATTGAAACGCGCCGCACGCGGTTGACTCCCGAGATCGTGCCTACGATCTCGCCGGGATCGTCGATCTTGCCTCCGACGGGGGCGCCGTCGGACAGGAAGTAAATCGCTTCGGGGTTGAGTTCGAAAGCGGCTTCCAGTGCGTCGTACGACGCGGTCTTCGGGCCGAGCGGCTGCTCGAGCACGACATTGACTGCAATATTCTTCATTTGGTCGGTTGCCGGCACCAGGTCGCGCTGCCAGACCCGAATCGTGCCGTCAAACGCAATCACGCTGAAGTAGACTTCCCTGGGCAGTTCCCGGATCACGCGCATGAGTTCGCTCTTGGCGGCATCGATTTTCCCGCCGCGCATGCTTGCCGACGTGTCGAGGACGAAGACGACACGTTTTGCGCAGATCGGAATCCCGTAGTAGTTGCCGAACGAAGTGTACGGGCCGATCGGCGAGGACCGCGATTTATCGGGAACCTTGGTCAGGTTCCGGTTTTCGGTCCACCACACCTTCCATTTGGCGGCGTCATCGCCGAAATTCTGCCCGGTCGATTCGGTCAGGTGGGAGACCGTGTCGGATTGCACGAGTCCTTTGAAGCGGGGCAACAGGTTGATCAGGTGGGTAATCGCTTCGCGATCCTTGATCTGGGTCAGGCCCTGCACCAGGCAGCGCCGAAACCCGAATTGCCGCTCGAAGAGCTGTGTCCGCGTGAAGAGCATCAGCATCCGCATGACTTCCGCGTCGGCCTTCTGCGCCGACTGTTCGTCGATCATGTCGTGCAGCAGGTGCTGATCAGCGAGAGGCGTTCCCAGGAACTCGTCGAGATAGGCGATCAGCTTGAACTGCAGGTCATCTTCCTCTGTCCCGGCCAGGGCCTGCAGGGCGCTGATGGCGCGAATGTCCATCCCGTCTTTTCGGGTGGTTGTCGTCATCCGCTGCAGCAGGCGATCGGTGACGTCGCTTTGATCCCGCCAGGAGGCGACGAGATCGATCGCCGCCTGGCGGACTTCATCGGTCCGGTCGTCGAGCAGCGTCACGTAAATCAGGTCGGCCGATTCCCCCGTCTGAAATTCGTTCAGCAGCTTGAGCGCCGCGATTCGTTCGGACGGCTTTTTATTATGGATTCGGGCCTGAAATTCTTTTTTGGCGGCGTGAAAGGCTTTGTCGGTGGCTGCCTTTGCTGTGGGCTGGCGGGCAACCGGTTCCTTCGCGCTGGCAGTGGCCAAGAGGCAGGTGACTGCGATTGTCATGACCACGCTGCTGGCCGGGCCGGGCAATTTTGCCATGATTCGCGCTCCTGCGAACTGGTTTGCGCTATTTCGCAAAAATTACAAATGCCGGGGGCTCACAGTTCACATATCGTATCATGACCGGCTGATGAAGGGGTCGGGCTTTGGTTACATTTTAGAAATCTGCCGGTCGGCAACCTGCGGCCCGGGAGAATTCCTCTGAAAAAACCCTGCAATCGGCACGATTTTCCCTGTCTGGATGGAGACCGGGAGCGTAATTGACGAAACAGAAGAAAACGGCTAGTTTTTCGCACCGGTCGGAAACCCTCATCTTCAGGAATGCCCGTCGAAAGAGCAGGTCTTGCCGCAGCCTACCGCAAGGCATACAGTTCCTCACGGTTCAATTGTCAACGGATTGACATTCACATGCTCAGGACGATTCGGGTGTTCAGGTCGCTGATTGCTGCCGCCGTATTTGCCGGGCTCCTGATTTTTGTCCCTGACGGGATCGATGACGGTGCCGACACGCCGACCGTCCGACTGCTCCTCTCGCTTTCCCGCGGGACGCTGGTGATCTGCGGCGGGGGCGAAATGTCGGACGACGTCCTGGACCAGTTTGTGGAAGCCGCCGGCGGGGATTCAGCACGGGTCGTCGTCATCACGACGGCCACCGAAACGGCCGATTCCGACGAAATTGAAGACGAACTCGAATCCTGGCGGGCTCGAAAACTTGCCCGCCTGACGGTCTTGCACACGCGATCACGCGAAACCGCGAATGATCCCGAATTTGCGAGTCCCCTGGCGGACGCCACCGGAGTCTGGTTCGTGGGGGGCAATCAGGCCTGGCTGGCCGATACGTACCTCGGGACCGTTTCCGAACAACTCATTCACGGCGTGATGCGCCGCGGCGGAGTCGTGGGGGGCATCTCGGCGGGGGCAGCGATTATGTCGTCGGTCATGATCCTCAACGGCGAAACGTCGCCGGAAATGGGCCGTGGCTTTGGATTGCTCCCCGGAACCGTGATCGATCAGCACTTTCTGGCCCGGCACCGGCAGGAACGCCTGCTGGGGGCGCTGGCCGCCCATCCGGGCATGGTGGGCCTGGGGATTGACGAGGGAGCGGCAGTAGTAGTCCGTGGTTGCCGGATGAAGGTGGTTGGCGATTCCGATGTCGTGGCCTGCATTTCCCCGGCTTCCGGCCGGCCGGCGAAATTCGAAACTCTCCGGCCCGGTGAACAGGCCAACCTGCTGAAGCTCAGCCTCTCGGCCAACAAGACGCGGAAAACCCAGGCGCCGGTTCGGCTGGCGGCGAGCGACTCGGCTGGAGATTGAAGAGGGCGTTACGCCCCGCCTGACTGCCAGTCTTCGATCATCTGGAGCAACTGCTCCTTTTCGTCGAACTTGGCCCAGACCGACTCGCCCCCTTCGAGTGCCACTTCGTGCAGCCCCTCGCACTGGCATTCTGCGTCACCACAGAAATGAGGCGTCGCCGAGATCCACAGCACGCGATACAGCGGCACGTGCTTATCGTCAATGCGGCAAAAGACGCTCATCATTGTCTCCCGGATCGTGCCCCGGTATGTCTGCGGTCATCTGCGGCGTTACGTGTTCGTCTTCCGGTGGCGCCGATTCCGCCGTAACCTGCTCGGTGAGCAGTTCGGTGACCGGTTCGCGAAACGATCCCCCTGCGAAGCCCGGCCAGAGATCGAGGAATTCGGTGCGGGCGTGATCTGACTGCTGCGCATAGGCCAGCAGGATCGCGTCGAGCCCCGATCGTAATTCGCGCCAATGAAACCCGTCGAGTCCGTGGCGGGTCCATTTCTTTGTCCCCTTCCATTTCTTCCACTTCTTTTTCATCCGCTTGAAGGCAACCGTCGCTTCGGCTGCGTCGTGGAATTCGCCGAGCAATTCCTGAATGTTCTCGATCTGCGGGTAAAAATCTTCGCGAAACAGGTCCGGCAGGGCCGGCATGAAAATTTCAGCGGCGTACCGCAGGTGTTTGCAGGCGATTCGCAACTGATGCAGCCTCTGCGTCGAGTCGGGCTCTTGCGAGGCCGTCTCCCACAGGTCTGTCAGTTCCCTGGTCAGAATGCGGCAGCCGAGTCGGCCGAACGACGCCGAACCGTTCGCGGCCGTCTGCTGGGCCGATCGCAACGACGCCAGCAGTTCTTCGCTGGCCCGGGTGAAATCTTTCTGAAGCCGGGGCAACTTGCGGGCGAGCCGCCGTTGCATTTTCTTTCGCCGGCGGGCGATCGACTGACACAGGAGTTCGAGGACCGCGGCTTCCTCGACCGAGGCCATCTTGAGCAATGACTCGAGGTGGGTTCGGCGCACGTCCAGGTCTCGCGCCCGGCCGCAGCTTTTGCGGATTTCATTGATCAGCTTCAGGAGCGACTTGCGTGGGGTTTCCGGCAGCGCCTCGGCGAGAATGTCGAGGACGGCCGCCAGCCTTCGGCAGGAGACCCGCAGCTTATGGACGAATCCGATATTTTCGACCGAGCGTTCAGCGGCCAGCGGCAGGAAGTGCAACACTCCCTGAAAGCGCTGGGTAAAAACAATGTCGAGCGCATCCAGCAGCGGCATCTCGGCGGTGACGCCCGTAATCCAGCGGCCGGGCGGACTGCCGGGCAGGCCTGCCTCTGTCGCCGAGATTTCGGAATCAGAAGTTAACACGGTCGCGGATCCTCAGGATGAGAGGCAGGGAGCCGCGAGGAACACGTTCTTCCTCGCGGGCTGCTTCAGCATACCTGAAAGTCCCACCAGTTTTCCAATCGAAGTGGTGGTCTGCTCTCGCGTGTGCCGCAGTTTTCGCTGTTTTTTGCGGTTGAGCCATCGAGACTGTGACCGGCGCATGCCGGTCATCAGCCACGACGATCAGCCGCCGTCTTCCATCCGGACGCCCCCCAGCTTTTCGGCTCGGCGCCGCTGCAGAAAGACAGTCAACGGGTGCCGTGGACCTGGTGTGCCGAACAGTTCGGCGCGCAGCACCCGCACATTGTCGGGCGCCTCGATCCCGATCTTGACGCTTCTGTTGCCTGTTTCAATGACTTTGATCACGACGCTGTCGCCAATCTGAATCATTTCCGACCGTTTCCTTGTCAGGACCAGCATGTTCACCCTCCTGAATGCTGCAAATGGAGTGCTGATTCGTTCCATTTGTATGTTTGTCGCAACGTGTTGCACGCAGAACCAAATCTGCGTGACTGACGAAGGCAGGTGAAAACGCAAGGGCCGTGCCAATCGAAAGTCGCGACGTCGGAATGTTCTCAACTGCTTCGCAAGCTGCCGGTTGCGCAAATGCGTTCAAAAATCGTGGCCGGGACAGCCTCGCGCCAGGTCGCCGGGAGTTGCAGACGTTGTTACAACGTAAGTGCCCGTGGGCAAACTCCATCGGGCGATTGCTTCGTATCTGATGAATTCTCTACAACTGTTGCCAATCCGGCGAAAACAGCTATACTTTGGGACTTCTGTACAGGTTCGTGAATGCGGCGTAAGTCAAAGGAAAGCGGTCATGGCTCAACGATGTGCGGTGTGCGACAAGGAACCGATTCGCGGGAACCAGCTGGCCCAGCGCGGGAAGGCCAAGTATCTGGGGGGTAACGGACGCAAGACGACCGGAATTTCCCGGCGCTCGTTCCGTCCGAACTTGCAGCGCATCCGGGTTCAGGAAGGCGAACGGTCAGTCGTTCGCCGGGTCTGCACGCAGTGCATTCGCGGTGGCAAGGTCATCAAGGCGGTTGTCCGCAAGCCCTTCACGCTCCCGACCTCGTAATCCGACGCCAGGTCCCGACATGGCAGCCAACCTCACCCGTGCCGATGTGCTGAAAGTCGCCCGGCTCGGCCGCCTCAAGCTGACCGAGGCCGAAGTCGCTGACTACACGACCAAGCTCGGCAATATCCTGTCGTATGTCGATTCGCTGAACGAAGTCGATACGACCGACATCGAGCCGATGGTGCATGCCGTCGAGCTCAGCAACGTCTTCCGGGCTGATGCGGTCGTCCCCTCCCTGCCCCGCACCGCCGCCTTGCAGAACGCCCCGAAGACCGACGGGCAGTTCTTCCTCGTGCCGCAGATTCTCGACGCCGAGTAGACCAATCCGACTTCAGTGTCCGCCCGTCGCAGCGGTTGGCATACATCGGCCGATCGATTCGTTGACGCCGAGGTTTTCGCCAGGACGATCCGCACCGATTCCTGACGCCTGATCGCATTCTCAGGGTTGGAATCCTGCAGCGATTCAGACACAATACGCGCCGGCAACTACCAGGCATCTGGTAACGCAAAACAACAGACAACCGGCATTGTGGCCCCGAGATTCCTGGGACGGCGCCCTTGCCGCGACGAGCAACAACCAAGGATTTACGTCCAAAATGTCGATCATCGGAGCGACTTCCGGCGAATTGTTGAAGCGGCTCGATCGGGGCGACTTGAGGAGCGCCGAACTGGTCAGTGCCTATCTGGATGTGATCGCCGCCAACGATTCCCGCATCAACGCGTTTCTGCACGTGGATCGCGATCGAGCGCTCGGCGAAGCCCGGGCCATCGACGACAAACGCAGCCGCGGCGAGAAAGTGGGCAAGCTGGCCGGCCTGCCCGTCGCGATCAAGGACGTGATCTGCACGCAGGGGGTCCCCACGACCTGCGGCAGCCGCATGCTGGAACGTTTTATTCCCCCTTATGACGCGCATGTGATTTCGCGGCTCAGGGCCGCCGATGCCGTTCTGATCGGTCGCACCAACATGGACGAGTTCGCCATGGGCTCGTCGACCGAGAACTCAGCGTATAAGACGACGAGCAATCCGTGGGACGTCACGCGGATCCCCGGCGGGTCGAGCGGCGGGTCGGCGGCCGCCGTGGCGGCAGGCATGTCTCCTCTGGCCCTCGGCAGCGATACCGGCGGCTCGATTCGGCAGCCGGCCGGTTTCTGCGGAGTCGTCGGTCTCAAGCCGACGTACGGCCGCGTCTCGCGGTTTGGCCTGGTGGCCTACGCCAGTTCGCTTGACCAGATCGGCCCCTTCGCCAACGACGTCGCCGGCGCGGCGCTCCTGCTCGAGGCGATCGCCGGGCACGACACGCGCGATTCAACGTCCGTGGCCGAATCGGTTCCCGATTACACGCGGACGGTCGAAGAGCCGCTGGGGGGGCTCAGGATCGGAATCGCGAAGGAGCATTTCGTCAGCGGCCTCGATCCGGAGGTCGAACAGGCGATTCGCAGTGCACTCGATGTGTACCGCAAGCTGGGAGCCGATATCCGGGAGATCTCCCTGCCGCATTCCAAATACGCCGTCGCCGTCTATTACATCGTGGCCCCTTCCGAAGCGTCGAGCAATCTGGCGCGGTACGACGGTGTGCATTACGGACACCGCGCGGCCAACTTCGAGAATATGATCGACATGTACTCCACCAGCCGGGGCGAAGGATTCGGCCCGGAGGTTAAGCGTCGCATCATGCTGGGGACGTACGCCCTGTCGGCCGGGTATTACGACGCCTACTATCTCAAGGCGCTCAAAGTCCGCCGGTTGATCCGCAACGATTTTGACGCGGCCTTCCAGGACGTCGATGTGATCGCCTCGCCGGTCGCCCCGACGCCGGCCTTCAAGATCGGTGAACTGGTCGACGATCCGCTGGCGATGTACCTGTCCGACATTTACACGATCAGCGCCAACCTTGCCGGTCTGCCCGGAATTTCCATTCCGGCTGGTTTGAGCAAGTCCCGCCTGCCGATCGGCATGCAGTTAATGGCTCCTCCGTTTGAAGAAGACCGGCTGCTGCGGGCCGCGCGCATGTTCGAGCGTGAAACCGAGTGGCACCGTCAACGCCCGAGCTAGCACATCGGCGAACTGGCATTCCCCCCCCTGCTCCGAAGATTGGATTCCGACTCTCTTGTCCCTCTTCAAAATTGCGAATGGCGCGGTTTACGACCCGGCCCATGGCATTGCCGGCGAAATTCGCGATCTGTGGATTGAAGACGGCAAAATCGTCGCTCCGCCGACCGACCCGGCTCGGCGGCCCGATCGCGAGTTGAACGCCGAGGGGCTCGTCGTTATGCCCGGCGGGGTCGATATGCACTGCCATATCGCCGGCCCGAAAGTGAACACGGCCCGCAAGATGATGCCCGAAACGAAGCGGCTGGCGGAAAAAGTCGTCCGCACGCCGCTGACTCGCTCGGGAACGATGGGGAGCGTCCCCAGCACGTTTGCGACCGGCTACAAGTATGCCGGGATGGGTTACACGACCGCCTTCGACGCGGCGATTCCCCCCCTTGCCGCCCGGCACGTGCATGAAGAATTCGGTGACACGCCGATCATCGACAAGGGGTTCTATGTGTTGCTGGGCAACAATCACTATGTGCTCAAGCAACTGGCCGCCGGTGAACCGGAAAAGCTCAGGAATTTTGTGGGCTGGCTGATCAACGCGGCCAAGGGTTATGGCGCCAAAGTCGTCAATCCGGGTGGGGTGGAGATCTGGAAATCCGGTGGCGGCGATGCGTCGGGGCTCGACGCCGCCGTCGATCATTTCGGCGTCACTCCCCGGCAGATCATCACCGGCCTGGCCCGCGCCGTCATGGATCTGGGGTTGCCGCACCCGCTGCATATTCACTGCAACAACCTCGGTCTGCCGGGCAACTGGCAGACGACAATGGGCACGATGCAGGCGCTCGACGGCTTGCGGGCGCATCTCACGCATATCCAATTCCACAGTTACGGGGGCGACCCGGACGATCAGAGCACGTTTCGTTCGGAAGTTCCGCAACTGGCCGAGTATTTCAACTCCCATCCCAACCTGACAACCGACGTTGGCCAGGTGCTGTTCGGCGAAACGACTTCGATGACCGGCGATGGTCCGCTCGGCTATTTTCTGCACAAGGTTTACGGTCGGAAGTGGTTTTCGGCCGACACCGAAATGGAAGCCGGCTGTGGCATCGTCCCGATTACGTACAAAGACAAGAGCCGCGTCCATGCGCTGCAATGGGCGATCGGCCTGGAATGGTATCTGCTCGTCGACGATCCGTGGCGCGTCGCTATGAGCACCGACCACCCCAATGGCGGATCGTTCCTCGCGTACCCGGAAATCATCGCGCTCTTGATGGACAGAACCCGGCGCGAAGAGGTGCTCAAGCGCGTGCATCCCAAGGTTCGCGAGAACTGCGTCCTTGGCGATCTGACCCGGGAATACACGCTCAATGAAATTGCCATCATCACCCGTGCGGCGCCGGCCCGGATGCTGGGGCTCAAGACCAAAGGGCACCTCGGCGTGGGAGCCGATGCCGACGTCACGATCTACACACCCAGCCCCGATTATCAGAAGATGTTCGAACTCCCGCGATTCGTCATTCACGACGGCCGGATCGTCGTTGAACAGGGCGAAATCCGGGAGACGTTTAACGGCAAGCTGCTGCACGTCGAGCCGGGCTTCGATCCGGGGGCCGTCGACGACATTCGCAACTGGTTCGAGCAGTTTTATTCCATCCAGTTCTCGAACTACCCCGTTGACGAGAGCTACCTGCACGAGCACGAGGTCGTGCCGACGGTGACGTGAACCGACGGTTGTCGCGGCGGGGCGTGACAGGTTACGATTGAATTCAACCGTTCGCTGTTCGGTTTTCGCTCCGTTGTTCCTGCGCTCCAGGCGGAACTATGCCCAATTCGCTCAATCCGCGACATGCCGTCTACGCGGGCAGCTTCGATCCCGTCTCGCTCGGGCATCAGGACATCATCACGCGCGGGGCGCGGGTCTTCGAGCGGCTGACCGTCGGGGTCGGCATCAATCCCGAGAAGTCCCCCCTCTTCACCCCTCAGGAGCGAATGGACCTGCTGCAACGGGTTCTCAAGCCCTTCCCCAATGTTGAAGTGGCCTGTTTCGAAGGGCTGGCGGTGAACTTCGTGCGGCGCTGCGGAGCGGCGGTCATGCTGCGGGGCCTCAGGACCCTGACCGACATCGAGGCCGAGTTCACAATGACACTGGCCAACCGGGCCCTGGCGCACGACATTGAAACCGTGTTCCTGATGGCCAGCGAAAAATACTCGCACATCTCCAGTTCGCTCATCAAGCAGGTGGCGCAACTGGGCGACGACTCGACGAACGAACCTCTGGAATCGTTCGTTCCCCACGATGTGATTGCGTCGGTGCGGGCCAAGTTTCAAAGATTTGAGCCGGGCCACAAACCAATGGGCTTCGGCGGATAAGTTCAGGAAAATTGTTTCAGGGAGACGAAATCATGGCTTTGACACCTTCGACGATGCTGCCGCTGGGAACCAGTGCCCCGGTTTTTTCATTACCCGATCCGACGAGCGGAAAGACGGTATCCATCACCGAATACAAAAATGCCCCCGCTTTGCTCGTGATGTTCATCTGCAATCACTGCCCCTATGTGAAACACGTGCGGTCGGGGCTGGCCCAACTGGCGAAGGATTATCAGGCCAGGGGAGCCGCGGTCGTCGCCATCAGCTCGAACGACGTGGCGAATTTCCCCGACGACAGCCCGGCGAAGATGGTTGTCGAGGCTCAGGACGCCGGCTACACGTTTCCTTACCTGTACGACGAATCGCAAACCGTGGCGCGGGCTTATCAGGCGGCCTGCACTCCCGATTTCTTCCTGTTCGACCGTGAAAAACGGCTGGTCTACCGGGGCCAGCTCGACGACAGCCGGCCCGGCAACGGCGTTCCCGTCACGGGCAAGGATCTGCGCGCGGCTCTCGATGCGGTTCTGGCAGGTAAATCAGTCGCCAGCGAACAGAAGCCGAGCATCGGCTGCAACATCAAGTGGAAGACGTGACAGAACTCAGTTCTGGTCCCCATCCTGCGGGGTCGCCAGACGCTGGCGCAGGTACGCAGCGCGGGCCGTATTGCGGTCCGCCGAGTCGAGGCTCGTCTTCCGCATCTTCTGCAGATGGGCCGGCTGGGTATGCATGAACAGTTCGTTCACGGTCGGGATCGGCAGGTCATCAATCAGGCCGAGATTGACTCCCATCCGCACGCTCGAGAGCAGGTGCATTGTTTCTTCAGAACTGATCGACTGGGCCGATTTCAGGGTCCCGTAGGCCCGCGACACTTTGTCGTGCAAGGCCTGCCGGCTCTCCTTGATGAGCGCCTGCCGCACCTTCCGCTCGTACGAAATGATGTTGGGGACCACTTCCTTGAGCTTTTTGAGCAATTGTTCTTCGCTGTTTCCCAGCGTGATCTGGTTGGAGATCTGGTAAAAATCACCCATCGCCTGGCTCCCCTCGCCGTACAGCCCGCGCACGGCCAGGCTGATCTTCTGGAGCGCCTGGAACACCTTCTGGATTTCCTTGGTCAGCACCAGGGCCGGCAGATGCATCAGCACGCTGACCCGGATCCCGGTTCCCACATTGGTCGGGCATGCCGTCAGATACCCGAGTTCTTCGTCAAAGGCGTACGTGACCCGGTCTTCGAGCAAATCGTCGATGCGGCTGATTTCCCGCCAGCACGAGTCGAGTTCGAATCCGCAGTGCAACACCTGGATCCGCAGATGGTCTTCTTCATTGACCATCAGGCTCACGTTTTCCTGGCGCGTGAAGCAGACTCCCCGCGAGCCGTGGCTTTCGGCCAGCTCCCGGCTGATCAGTTGTCGCTCCACCAGAAACTGCCGATCGATCCCCTCGAGCTGGTTGATGTCGAAATACGTAAGCTGTCCCCCCAGCGAGAGTTCGACGACGTGCTGATGCAGCGTCCGCTCGATTTCGCCCCGGACGGCGTCGTCGGCCCGGGCCAGAAACGGGAATTGAGCCAGGTTGCGAGCCAGCCGGATCCGACTGGAAATCACGATGTCGGCGTCGGGACCCTCTCCGCGCATCCATTCCCCGCGCAGTTGAATCAGATCTTTCAAGTCCACCGCTGGGATCTCCTCTACTCCGAGGTTTCGTGGGAGGATCGGCTTTCCATATCCTGGATCTGATCTCGGAGCCGCGCGGCTTCTTCGTAGGACTCTTCAGCCACCGCGAGTCGCAGGTCGTTTCTGAGTTTGATGAGCTGGTACCGCTTCTGGCTGTCGTCCGGCGCGCGCTTGGGAAACTTCCCGCAGTGATGCACCTCGCCGTGAATATTTTCCAGCAGCGGCAGCAATTCTTCGCGGAAGGCGCTGTAACAGTGGGCACACCCCAGCCGCCCCTGGCTGCGGAATTCGCGAAACGTCATCTTGCAGGTCGGGCAGACGAGTTTTTCGAGGGCTTCGAGTTCGGCCTCGCCGAGTCCCGCGGCCGACTTGATCAGGCCAGTGCCGCTGGCCTGCGCAGCTTCATCGCCGCTGGAATTCTGGAGGTATCCCTGGGCGCAGTCTTCGCACAGGTGAATTTCGTGAGCTTCGCCCTTGAGCAACTCGGTGATGTGCAGTGTGGCTACCTTGGGGCAGCGGTGACACTTCATGAAAATCCGCCTCGTCGAAGACGTACCGGCTCACCCGCAACGCACCGGCTTGGACAAAAGCACCGAAGGTCTGCTAAATTCGTTGGTAATTCTAGCCGTCCGCCGACTTGTGTCAAGCTCCTCAAATTCCGGCTCTGCGGACGTAACCGCCTGTGATAATTATGGATGCGGCGAGATAATTCGCCCGCTCGACGGCCCGCGTCATGAACCAATACCTGCCTGATTTTGAGACGTTTCGAGCCCTCGCACCGACCTGTGATCTCGTTCCGGTCTATCGCCAGCTGGTCAGCGACACGCTCACACCCGTCAGTGCCTATTGTCGAATTCAGGAGGGAGATTGCGCCTTTCTCTTCGAAAGCGTGATCGGCGGCGAGCGGATCGGGAGGTACAGCTTTCTGGGGGCCGATCCGCTGTTGCGGATGGACGCCTTCGGTCGCCGCGTCGTATTCACCGATCGCCAGGGGAGCCAGACGCGCGAAGTTGCCGATCCGCTCAACGAACTCGAACAACTGCTCGCCGGCTACCGGGCCGTGCATTTGCCGGGGTTGCCCCGGTTCTGCGGCGGCGCCGTCGGTTATGCCGGCTACGACGTCGTCCGCTATACCGAGAATCTGCCGAACGCCCCGTTCGATGATCGCGGGCTGCCTGATCTCTCATTTGCGCTGTACGACCGGATGGTGATCTTCGACCAGATCAACAAGACGATCTTGGTTGTGGCGCACGCGCGCACGAAAACCGCCGATCTGCGGGCCGAGTACGACGCGGCTTGCCGACGCGTCGACGAAACCTGCGTGCGCCTCGCCCGGCCGACCGACGGGCTGGAACCGGTCGACATCTCGGTCCAGGGGGAGCCCACGCGCGACTGGTCGTCGAATTTTTCCCGCGACGGCTTTGAAGAGGCGGTCGAAAAGTGCAAAGAGTACATTCGGGCCGGCGACATCTTTCAGGTCGTCCTCAGCCAGCGGCTGGCGATCGAAACCAGGGCTAGTCCGCTCGACATTTATCGAGCGCTCCGCGTGGTCAATCCCAGTCCGTTCATGTTTCTCGTGCGCAGTCCCGCCGTCAGTCTCGTGGGCAGCTCGCCGGAAATCATGGTCCGTGTCGAAGACGGCACCGTCACGATTCGTCCCCTGGCCGGCACGCGCAAACGGGGGGCCAATGAAGAAGAAGACCGGCGGCTCGAACAGGAGTTGCTCGCCGATCCGAAAGAACGGGCCGAGCATGTGATGCTCGTCGATCTGGCCCGCAACGATCTGGGGCGCGTCTCGCGCTACGGCAGCGTGCAGCTCTCGGACGTGATGAAGGTCGAACGCTACAGCCACGTCATGCACATTACTTCCAACGCCAACGGCAAGCTGGCCGAGGGGAAGACGGCGCTCGATGCGCTGCGCGCCGGTCTCCCGGCCGGAACGGTGTCGGGGGCCCCCAAAGTCCGCGCGATGCAGATTATCGATGAGTTCGAGCCGCACAGGCGGGGCCCCTACGCCGGGGCGGTCGGCTGCATCGACTTCACAGGCAATATGGACACCTGCATCGCTCTGCGAACTGTGGTCATGCAGGGGAACAAGGCGTACGTCCAGGCGGGCGCGGGACTGGTGGCCGACAGCGTCCCCAGCGCCGAGTATCAGGAAACGCTCAGCAAAGCCAAGGGTCTCTTGAAGGCGATTGACGTCGCCGAACGGCAACTGGCACCGCGTGGGGCGAGTGGGAAGTAGCGATTGCCGTCACTTCACCTTCGGATCGAGGTTCGCCGCCATTTCTTCGGGGGTGACCTGCGACGCGACGCCAGTCTCCGGAACGTCGGCCTTGGCCGTCCACAGCAGGGCGTTCAGGACGAGCTTGCGGAAGTCGTCGTTGGCCCAGTTGCGGTGGAAATGTCCGCCGGTGAAGCCGAAGCCCCGCCCGCCGTCTTCCCGTTCGATGGCCCAGGCCACGTGCTGCGGCTGTCCGATTTTCGTGCGCACCGTCGGGTTGCCGCTGTGCGGTCCATCGGGGCAGTCGAGCGTATTGGCCGGCGGAATCGCCGTCAGGATGGGGACGACGCGGTCCATGTTGTCGCGAAATCGCATGTGGTAATACCACTCGTCGTTAATCTCAAACGGCTTGACGCCGCGCGTGATCGCGTGCGTCGGCAGCGATTCGAATTTCGCCGTCCAGTGGGGATTGACCGACCAGTGCGCCTCGAAGTAGCCGCCGATCCATTCCAGGAACTCGGGGCCGCCGCGGTCTTTCGGAACTTCCACGGCGTAATGAGCGCAGGCAATGCCCACACCCTGTTTGGCCAGCTTGTTGATCTGGAACAACCGGTCTCCCTGAATCACAGGATGGCCTCCGCCGCCGTCCATGTAGAACAGGATGGCATCGGCATTGTCGAAAGCACTGGGGTCTTTGGGCCAGCCGCCGCCGTATTGGGCGGTGACGATTTTCGCAGTCTTGTCGAGACACGCCTTGAGGATTTTCGTGCCGGCGTTGAACTCGTGATCCCCCGGGCCGTGGCTCTGGCTCCCGGCCACGAGCACGATCTTTTTCATGCCTGCCGTCAGCGGCGTCCGCTTGATGCGAATGTTCTTGAACTGCACCGTCATCGGCGGCCCGGCATGGAGCTGCAACGCCAGGATTCCCGACAGGGCGCGTTTCTCGGGCTGATTGTCGACCACCTGGGCCGTGACGCGCCCGTTGATGATGTGCGTCAGCTCGTTCCCCCGGGCGAGGATGACATATTCGTTCCAGTCCTCTTTCTTGATGACAGTCTGGATATCCTTCGTGTCGCCGAGTGAGGCGACGACATTCACTTTGCCGTCGGGGCCGATCTCAGTCTTCTGGCCGCGCTGGGCGAGAATCCCGCGACCGCGCTCTTCATAGAGAATACCCGAGTACGTTTCGCCCGCTTCAAAATCGCCTTGATAACCCCCCACGACCCAGTTCCCCAGGTCCTTGCTGCGGTACTGGATTCCCGAGTTCCCGCCAACGATCTTGAACGACAGGCGCAATTCGAAATCGTCGACCGGGCCGTCGCGCCAGATCAGAAACGTGTTCCCTTTGGTCGGGTTTTCGGCCGTCGTCTGGCCGGTGACGGCGCCGTCTTTGACCGACCAGAATTTCGGGTCGCCATCCCAGCCGGCCAGGTCGTTGCCGTTGAACAGGCTCTTGAAGCCCGGTTCTTCGTCAGCGGCCAAAAGCTGGCGCGGCTCACCAACGCTGAGGGCCAGGAGCAGAATCCCCAGCCAGGCACCGACACTGGCCGACGACGTTCCGAACTTGCGAATCATGGAGCACCTGTCTATGAGCGGATTCTGAATGGGTTTCTGGCTTCTGATTCTGGCTGGCCGCCGCACTCTCGAAGCGGCATTGAGCAGTGTACCGCCAGGAAGTTGAGAAATCACCCGTGCAGCGGTACGCTGGTGCGAGTCTCTCGGGAAATCCAGATCGGTTCTGACCTTTGAAGGAGCTTCCATGCGTCCTCTGGACATTTTTCTGGGCCTTGTACTGGCGAGCTGTCTGCTGTGGGCCAATCCGGTACTTGCCGAATTGCCCCCGCCGACCGGCGACGCCATTGTCGCACGCGACGCGAAGCTGGAACTCCTGTTCACGCGGTCGGCGCCGATCAAGGGAGGCCTCACCGAAGGTCCGGCCGTCGCCCCCGACGGCAGCATTTATTTTTCCGATATTCCCTTCGGTTCCGACAAGGGAATGATTCTGCGATTCGATCCGAAAACAAAACAGACCACGGTCTTCACCGATGACAGCTACAAGTCGAACGGCCTCAAGTTCAACGCCCGGGGCGAACTGTTCGCCTGCGAAGGCTCGGATGAAGGAGGCCGGGCCGTCGTCCGCTGGGACGTCAAAACAAAAACCCGCACCGTCATCGCCGATAAATACATGGGCAAGCGGTTCAACGCGCCGAACGATCTGGTGTTCGATGCGCAGGGGCGGATTTATTTCAGCGACCCGCGTTACCTCGGCACCGAGCGGCGCGAACTCGACCATCGCGCGGTGTACCGCATCGAGCCGGAAGGCAACGGTTACAAAGTAACCGAAGTCACTCACGATGTCTCCAAGCCCAACGGCATCGCCCTCAGTCCCGATGGCAAGACGATGTACCTGGCCGACCACGACAACGGCACCGACCGGATCATCGTTCCCCCCGACCCGAATGCCCCGAAGGTTGTTCCCGGGGCGATGAAGGTCTATGCCTTTCCTCTCGGGGCCAACGGCCTCGTCGCCGGCGATCGCAAGATTCTGGTCGATTTCAAAGATCAAGCCGGCTGCGACGGGATGACTGTCGATGCCAAAGGGAACATCTACCTCACCGCCCGCAGCCCGAAGCGCCCCGGCGTCCTGGTGATCGATCCCAAGGGAGATGAAGTCGCGTTCATTCCGACTGGCATGCCCGATCAGAACGGTGACAAGCTCGAAGGAATACCGAGCAACGTGACGTTCGGGATCGGCGCCGAGAAAAACGTCCTGTACGTGACCATCGACGTCAGCCTGTATCGCATCCCGCTGAAGGTCAACGGATTTGTTTCCTGGGTCCGGTGATCGCGCGTAATTCCGTTGGAGCGTATTGAATGCCGGACGCTGGATCGGTGGCTGTGAAAAATCCCTGGCGGGATCTGTGGGCGTTGCGTTCCGGCGTCACGTACCTCAACCACGGTTCATTTGGTCCCACCCCCAGATCGGTGATTACCGCGCGCCAGGAGTGGTCTCTGCGCCTGGCCGCCGAGCCGATGGACTTCTTCGTCCGCCAGATGGAAGGTCATCTCGAAGAGGCGCGCGGTCGCGTGGGGGACGTGTTTGGGACCGCCGGCGACAATCTGGTCTTCGTCGATAACGCGACGTTCGGCATGAACATCGTCGCCGCCAGTCTGCCATTGGGGCCCGGCGACGAAGTGCTGGCGAACAATCACGAATACGGCGCCGTCCTGCGAATCTGGCGTGAGCGCTGCAAACAGGCGGGGGCGAAGTTCGTCGTTCAGCACCTGCCGGAAACGTTCCGCGATCCGGGCGAAGTTGTCGATGCCCTCTGGCAAGGGGTTACCGACCGCACCAGAGTCATCGTCGTGAGCCACATCACGTCGCCGACAGCTCTCGTCCTGCCGATCGCCGAGATCTGCCGGCGTGCGAAGGGGCGTGGCATTCAGACGTGCATCGACGGGCCGCACGCTCTGGCGGCGGTGCCGGTCGACCTCGATCGCCTGGGCTGCGACTACTACTGCGTCAGTTGCCACAAATGGCTCAGCGCCCCGTTTGGATCGGGGTTCCTGTATGTGAATCCCCGCCGGCAGCAGGTGGTTCGACCGGTTGTCACCAGTTGGGGAAACAGCCTGTCGGGACGTCCACACAGTTGGCAGGACGAATTTGTCTGGTCGGGAACGCGCGACCCGGCCCCGTTCCTGGCGATTCCCGCAGCGATCGATTTTCTGGCCGATGTCCGAGCTTCCGCCGGACAGGACCGCGACCACATTGCCGACGGATCTGCGCCTACAGAGCGCATCCCAGAAGGCCGCTGGAGTCGTGCCTCGGGCACGGATCTGACCGGCGTCGGCCTGTTTCGCCAGGTCAGTCACAACCTGGTTCAGGCAGCGCGCGGCAAGATCACCGCCGTCACCGGCCTCGAACCGATCGGGACAGCCGAATGGTATGGCACGATGGTGACGTTCCCGCTCCCGGATTGGGTCGAGGAGACTCCGCACAACCACATGCATCCGTTGCAGGCTGGCCTCTGGGAGCAGTATCAGATCGAAGCGCCCATTGTGAACTGGAACGGCCGCCGGCAGATTCGCATCTCGTGCCACCTGTATAACGACCTGGCCGACATCGATCGCGTGGCCGGGGCCCTGGCCGATCTTCTCGACAGGCAAGATTGAACGTTTGCCTGCAGACTGTGCAAACGGGCGAAAGAATTACAGGCACCCTGGGCCAGATCGAGCGGATATTTGCACGATTTCCGGCATTCGCCTCTGGGCGGCGAGTTCTCGTCAAGGCCTTGCCGGGCAATGCGTTCCGTCACATTCCGCGGCGTGCAGTTTTTTCATTTTCGTGATCGGCACGCAATCTGCTCTTCTGTTGGAAAGGAAACCAACGGTGAAGGAATCACAATGAAGATGCTTGCCGAACCTGAAACGACGCTGCAACTCGAACATCAAATCCTCGAACGGATTGCCGGAAGAGTTCGAAATCTCCGTGTCGTGCGCAGCGAAGGACGATTGATCCTCGAAGGATCGAGTGTCTCCTTCCATGCCAAACAGCTGGCGACTCATGCAGCCCTCGAATTTGCACCCGACGACGAACTTATCAACGCCATTACCGTCGAACGTCCCAACAATTTCGATTACACCTCGGCCGCAGCGTCCCGCCGTTACTGAGCCGGCTCCCCAGAATGGTGACCGGCACCTGCGTTGGATCACTTCCGTCACTGGCAGTCGTCCCGCGCGCGAGCCAACCCCCATTTTGACCGGTTTGCAGAACATGAAACTCGGGCCAGGACATCCAGCGGCGCGCAAGAATTCTATCGCGGCGCGTGCGCGACCGACCATTCTCCAATTCAGCCTGGACCGTCACCTGCTGGTCGTTGAACCGCAGGGGGATTGCAGCAGCCTCGACGCCGAGCTACTCGATCAGGAATTCATGGAAATCCTCGATTGCGTCCGATCCGACCCGGCCACTGAGTGCATCATCGATCTCGCGCAGGCCTCCTATTTTGGTTCGACGATGCTGGCCGGGATGATTCGGCTGTGGTGCACGATGCAAGCCGGCACAGGCCGCCTCGCCTTGTGCAATGTCTCCCTGATCGAGCGAGACGTTCTGAATGTGACGCGACTCGACAGCGTCTGGGGCATCTACCCGACGCGCGCCGCGGCCATCGCCGCGCTCCAGGCGCGACCTGCCTGCTGACGCAAACTGGCAGGTTTCAGCGACCGTCCGCAGTCACACTTGCGGTCGGATCAGAACCCGTCAGGCCTTTTCGAGCAGAAGACCACCAGGCAGAACGTGGCGATCGGTCCCAGAAACAGCGACAGCAGGAACCACAACAGGCCGCTGTGATTCTTCGCCTGCGCCAGCCCGGCGTTGATCAATGCCAGTGTCCCGAGTCCCACGACGACGGTACTTTGCACGTCACTCTCAGCCAGAATCCACATGATCGCGGGACCTTGTTTTCAGGCGAGTTGCCGAAACCCCATCTCATAATCGTAGCCTGTGCTCAGTAGTTCGTCGACGCCCCGGAAACCTTGTTGTTCGGGCCGGCTGCTCTCCCCGATTCCCGTTCCAATGTGCTCGGATCATGACGTTTAGCGCTTAGAATCACAGGTCAATCCTTGACATCACTGCCGCTGCCCTGCTCGCCTGCATCTGAATCAACCGGACTTGAAAGCGGAGCGGCCACCCAGATCTTAAGGGTCACGCGGGCCCGTCTCCGAGCCCAGAACATGTCGCATTGGTCGATGGTGGCATACCACCAGACCGCTCGCCGAATCGGTTTGGGGATCAGATCGTCGTCGGCCAGAAACCACAACGGAGCATAGACTCGTTCGATCGTCGCCGGGGCCAGGGATTCGCGACTCGACAACCAGCACGCCGGCCAGAAGCTCGCCGCATACAACACCGGCAACCCGACCGACACGGCCAGCGTCCACTTCGCCCACCGCTCCCGGCAGTTAAATACCCGAACGCCGAGCCAGATCCAGAGTCCGGCGAGCGCGAAAGACATCACGACGAGCAGCAAGTGCATTGGTCACCACGAACGCCGCGCCGGAATCGTGCGCGGGCTCAAAAAATCGCCACCGGCGATCGCAGCCCGCGGTCAGTGATTCGTTGCTGACGGCGGAATCTTGGCGTCTCCTGCGAAATGAAACCTAACCGGGGTCCACTCCAATTCCCAGGGTCTCTCTCGTCCGCTCGCGATTCCAGTTCACTGTGCATCTGAATGTCAGTGACACGCCCAGCGAAACCAGCGGGTTAACACCCGCCGCTCGCCAGCGTCATATTAGTTTTTGCGCCAATAGCGCCATCACCCCGGCGAGCGGCCGGCGTGAGCCGGCTGGTTGGACGCACCAAAACAGAATCGTGCAACCAGGCCACCCCGCACCGATGCCATCCTCTGCGGGAAGACCGACGCTGCCGTTACGATGCCGGCTTGAGCGATGCCAGGATCCGGTCGCGTTCCAGTTCGGGATAGAGCGGAACGTACGACTCGAGGGCCGTCACGCGGGCTTTCAGCGCCTCGGCAGTCGGCGGGCCGTGCTCAGCTTCGCGGGCGCGGGCCGCCAGCTCGGCAGCTTTCTGGTGCGCCGCAATCAGTGCCTGGCGTTTGCCGGCCGTCTCCTGACGAAATGTCACGTGCTCCTCTGCGCGTTTCTTTTTGGCCTTCTCGACCGCCTGCTGGGCATCCTCCAGCGACGATTTGATATTGTCGAGCCGCTTCTCGGCCGAAGCGAGCTGTGACTCGCGGATTTTCTTCTCTCCCGCGTTCTCTTCGCGGATGACCTTCTGCGTCGTCGACGGCACACGACGATTCGTACTCTGCATGTTTCTGACCGAGGCGTGCTTCTTGGGCTCCGAGAGCGACTCCACTTCTGCCTCGACCGCCGGAATTCGCGGCGTCGTGGTTTTGACTTTCATGGCGTTGTCGTGGATCTCGCGGGACAACTCGGCGAGCTGTTTGTCGTGCGGCTGCCTGACCACTCTCAGCTCGTCTTCAAGCTGCTTGACCTCGAGCCGGGCCGCCGTCAAAGCCGCCGTGGCCTTTTCCCGCTGCTGATTGGCCTCGGTGACCAGCTCGGCCTCGGGGCGCGCGGCCATGGTCTGCAATTCTGCCTGGCGTGCGGCCGAGGCCTGCCTGCCCCGTTCGTATGCGCTCTTTCGCTCGGCAGTCAGCGCGATCGCGACGTCGGCGGCGAGCTTTTCGATCTGGGATGTCTGTTCGGATCGCTTTCCCGGGCCGGTGAGAAAACCGACGACGCGACCGAGCCACTCGGCCGAGCCCTCTTTGTCCTCCTCGGCGGGCCACGTTTCCTGCGACTCTTCCAGGCGTCGCGCCAAATCGAGCAGAGCCGGCAGAGCTTGCGCGTAATCACCACGAGACAGGCTCGTCCAGGCAACGGCCTGCAGGGCGGGCAAATACGTAACCTTCTTCTGCCTGGCCGCATTCCGGAATTGTTCGACTGCGACGGCCGATTTCTTCTGGACGAGCAGCACGACACCATACGCATACGGAGCCCGCGGGTCGTTGACCGGAATCTGATGCGCCGCTTCGAAATGTTTTCTGGCAGTCTCGAGCGAGTTCGCCTTGTCCTTAAAACCGTCCAGCAGCAGCCCCCGCAGTTCGCTTGCGAACTTCAGTTTGTCGGCGTCTTTGGCTTTCGACGAAAGATGGGCCGGCACGACCAGTGCCGACAGGTGCAGGTCGACATTCGAGTCGGCCTCGTCGTCCGCGTCGTTTTCGCCTGACGGTTTCGAGGGCTTATCGGCCGCGCGGCACGATTCGCCGACGGCCAGGCTGCCGACGAGCGCGAGCGCCGCCGGGAGCAACACTGCCCGCACGGACCAGTGACGGATAGCGGCGGACATTCGGGGACGAATTTGAAGTTTCAATGAGTTGATCATGTCGTCTACGCAATCTGGAGAAACGAACTGAGGCTGGTAACGTTTCTGGCGGGGCGCGTCGCACGCGCGGCGGGATTGAAGGCGCGCTTCAATCAGGTCCAGCTTAACGCGGCGCCGTCGGGAACGCGACGCGAAAGATTCGTTGTGTGATTACATTTCCGAAAGGCAACTTTTGTTCGCCTGCGTCGGCTTGCGACCGCTCAGTTGAAAGACGTTGACTCACGAAAGTACGAAAGCACGAATGAGATGCTGCCCGCCAACCGACGTGAAATGTATGGAATGCGTGCAGACCGAGAGGCTGCCGAATCAGTCCGGCTCGCGGACATATTTGCCGCAGAGAGCAGTGTACCGATCGCCGAACGTGACCGACGTGATGCGCGAGTACGGGATGACTCGATCACTCAACTCCCAGTCACCAACGGCGTCGAAATAGCGAATCGCCAGGGTCCGTGCATTCAGGTGGCGCACGTCGCCAATGATGAAAGGATCTTCTGCTTCTTCGCATTCGACAATCAGATGGCGCGACCGATTCTTGATCGCGGCAATCGCCGACTTCCAGTTCGCTAGGCTCACCTCAAACGGTGCGCGAACGTCTATGACAATCCCTTCGCTTCGCAAAATGTGTTCGAACCATTCCTCGGGACCGCGCCGTTCAATCGTCAAAATATCTTCGATGCGAACGATCTTGAAGCCATCGATCGACAGATCCGTCACGTCCATGAGCAGCACCAGCTCTGGGCCCACTTTCACGACGAACGCCCACAACTTGTCCGGCTCGAGCCGGGATCGGCCGATGGAAATCATCGAACCCGAGGTCTTATGTCTCTGGAGCTGCCGCCGAGCCCTGGTGTGCCCTGATTTCATTTTCATGGCATCTGCTTCCGACGATTCGGGTCAGAAATCAATACTCGCCCCGCGCGGCGTTCTAAACAATCAGCCCCGTCGTTTCCGGAAAATCGCACATCAGGTTGAAATTCTGGACGGCGACGCCGGCGGCTCCTTTGATCAGGTTGTCGAGGCACGAGACGATGATCGCCTGACCGCGCGCCTGACGGACGGTGATGTCGCAGTAATTCGTATTGGCCGAGTCTTTCGTGGACGGGAGATGATCGACGACGCGCATGAACGGCTTGCCGGTGTAAAATTCGCGCGCCGCGGCGATCAACTGTGCGTCGGTCGCCGACTTTCTCAGCCGGCCGTAAATCGTGGCGATGATCCCGCGATCCATGGGAACCAGGTGCGGCGTGAAGATCGCCTCGACCGCGACTCCGCACGCATCGCTCAAAACCTGCTCGATCTCCGGCAGGTGCCGGTGCTTGTTGCCGACCGAATACGCGCTGACTCCCTCGTTGCATTCTGAAAACAGCGTATTGAGTTTGGGGGTCCGCCCTGCCCCGCTGACGCCGCTCTTGGCGTCGATGACAATCCCGGTCGGCTCGATCCAGCCCCCCTTCAAAAATGGCGCGAGTCCCAGGATTGACGCGCTCGTGTAACAGCCCGGGTTGGCGATCAGCTTCTGGCCGGGGATGCGGTCGGCCCACAATTCGGGGAGCCCGTAGACGGTTTTCCCGAGGCGGCCCGGGTCGCTGTGCGCGTGGCCATACCATTTTTCATAGACGCCCGGGTCGTTGAGTCGATAGTCGGCACTCAGATCGACGACTTTGCAGCCGCCGGCCAGGAGCGTCGGCACCGCTTCCATGCTGGCCACGTGCGGCAGGCAGCAGAAAACAAACTCAGCTCGCTTGCAAACTTCAGCCGGCGACAGGTCTTCGCAGTTCAAATCGAGGCGACCGAACAGGCTCTGGTGAATCGTGTGAATGGGGGGCGAACCCTCCTGCCGGGTCGTGAGGGCCGTGATCTTTACCTGCGGGTTGCGCAGCAGAATCTTGATCAATTCGAAGGCGGTGTAACCGGTGGCTCCGAGAATGGCGACTTGAACCATGAGTTTTCCTGCGAATTAAGCGGTCGAATACTCGCCCGGCAATGACGGCGTCGCGCCGTCGGGAGTTATTCCATGTTCACCGACAAGCCGAACCTTGGCAAGGTTCGCACACGGGAAACGGAACGGGAAACGCTGGGCCAACCTGCCGCGCAACGGCTGTCGCGGGCAAAGTCGGTGAACCGGGCCGTGGATCCTTGGCGCAGCCGATCCTCAACGGTAGAAAGAGGATTCGTTTTTTTCCGGCTCTCGATTCCCTCCCTGCACTAAATACCGGCCCGTTCGCCCGGGTGACGACACTTCGAGGAGAAACTACCGACATGGCAAACGTGGCAAAACTGGCGGCCGACGCGCTGACCGATTCGGATGGCATCCTGCGATTGGCCCCCACCTGGGTGCCGCGCTCCTTTCTTCAGCCCGGCAAGCGGATCAAGCTCCACCCGGCCGACTATTACGCTCTCGGAACGCATCGAGGCGGAATCGACGAACGCTGGTTCGCTTCGACAACCGTCGCCACCAACGAAGGGGCGCCCGCCGACGAAGGCTTAAGCTACGTCGTGTTCGGGAAACATCGCTTTCTCCTTCGCGACGCGGTGGCCGAACTCGGGGCCGAAATGGTCGGTAAATCGATCTGGAAGAAGTACAGCCGCTGGCCCGTGTACTCGAAATTCTTCGACAACATGGGCCCGATTCCGCACCACATGCACCAGAACGACAAGCAGGCCAAGCTGACCGGTCAGGAAGGGAAGCCCGAGTCGTACTATTTCCCACCGCAATTGAACGCGATCGGCAACAACTTCCCGTATACGTTCATGGGACTCGAACCGGGGACGACAAAGCAGGAGATCGTCCGCTGTCTCGATCGCTGGAACGAGGGTGACAACGGCATTCTCAATTATTCGAAGGCGTACCGCCTGCAGCCGGGAACCGGCTGGCTCATTCCGCCGTGCGTCCTGCACGCCCCCGGGAGCCTCGTGACGTACGAGCCGCAGTGGGGGAGCGATGTGTTCGGGATGTATCAGTCGCTTGTCGAAGGGCGTGCCGTGCCGCGTTCGCTGCTGGTCAAGGATTTTCCCAAGGAGAAGCACAACGACAACAAGTACCTGGTCGACGCGCTCGACTGGGAGCAGAACGTCGATCCCAACTTCAAGGACAACCATTACCTCGAGCCGATCCCGGTAGCCAATACCGAAAAAGAGGGCTGGGTCGACCGCTGGATCGTCTACGGCAAGGTGGGAGGCAAACAGCTCTTTTCCGCCAAGGAATTGACTGTTCAGCCGGGCGTCAAGTGCACGATCAAGGATGGGGGCGCCTACGGCTGGATCACCGTTCAGGGAGAAGGTTACGTCGGCTCGGTCCGCCTGCAGACGCCGGCGATGATCCGGTTTGGCGCGATGACCGACGACGAAGTGTTCGTGACGGCCAGGCGCGCGAGTGAAGGGGTGACCTTCAGCAACAGCGGATCTGAGCCCCTGGTGGGTTTGAGGTACTTCGGGCCCGACGCGTGCCCGGATGCGCCCAATGTGGGGGACTACAGGAAGAAGAAGTGACCCCGGATCATTCCGCGTTTCGAATTGCAGGCACTTAGCACTCAATGACGAATGAGTAATAACTCGCAATGACGAATGTCTAATGAAATCCTAATGACGAAATCCGAAGGAACCTTGGCGCTCTGCAGGCTTCGTCATTCGTGCTTCGTCATTGATTAGACATTCGTCATTAGTCATTCGGATTTTGACTCTCGGATTTCGAGTTTTTTTAACAGCGACGAAAGGCCCCTCATGAGCTCAGCATCAACCGGTAACAACTTCCCCAAACTCCACAACGCGGCCTGGCCGGGAGTTGTCGGCAAGGGTTCTGAGGGGGGGGAGCCGATCATTGATCTCGATACGATGCTCAACCTGACGGCCGCCGCCGAGGTCAACGGCACGAAGTTCGACGGTGTCGATCTGTTTCTCTTCGCGCCGCACGTCGACATCGATTCGTCCGACAGTGATCTGAACGCGCTGGCCGACAAGGTCGCCAAAAAGGGGCTGGTGATCGGGTCGGTGGTGGCGCCGGTCTGGCCGCCGACAGGCGGGGGCTCGGCGATGGGTAACGATGCCGAGCGCAAGCAGTTTGTCACCCAAGTCAAGAAGGGTTGCCGGATTGCGAAGAAACTGCGCGAGCTGGGGATCCGCAAGTACGGTGTAGTGCGCATCGACTCGGCGAGCGGGCCGGGGGACTGGCTGAAGGATCCGGAAGCCAACCAGAAGAAAATCGCCGCCACGTTTCGTGAAGCCTGCAACGTGGCTGCAGACCATGGCGAGCGGCTGGCCGCCGAAGGGGAAATCTGCTGGGGCGGGATGCACAGTTGGAGGCGAATGGTGCAACTCTTGGAATTGACCGACCGCCCGGGAGTCCTGGGGTTCCAGGCTGACATGGCCCACACACTCCTCTACACGCTCGGGTATAACGCTCCCGAAGACCGGATTCTCCCTGAAAACTGGAACTGGAGCGACCCGGCGCGGCTCGACAGCGCTCTGGCATCCCTGACGGCTGCCCTGCGCCCCTGGACGATCGACTTTCACGTCGCTCAGAACGACGCCACGGTGAAAGGCTCAGGCTCGCACGACAAGACCGGCCGGCATTGCCTCCCCAACGACCCGAATGGCAAACTCAAGATCGCCCACCACGCCGGATACTGGATGCGGGACTCGTATGGCAACCCGACGAAAAAGTTCCGCCACATCTGCTGGGACGGCTGCATGTTCCCGAATGAAGTCATGCACAAGCAGCAGACGTGGAATGACATCCTTAAGGCGATGATTGACGTGCGGGCGGCTCACGGATGGAGGGAATGACTAATCGTGACAGAAACCCAAATGTCTAATGACGAATGTCTAATGAAATCCTAATGACGAAAACCGAAAGGGCCGTGGGCCAGACCTGATTATGGCTGCGAAGTCACGCGGGAAGTCGGACGGAGCGCCGGACCATGGACGGGTATTTGATCTGGAAGAGCGGACGGCGAGGTTTGGGGAAGCGGTCATTGCGTTTGCGAAAACGTTACCGGTCAACAAGGTGACCGAATCGATTATCGTCCAGTTGGTCAGAGCGGGTACGAGTATTGGCGCGAATTACTGCGAGGCGGACGACGCGGGTTCGCGTAAGGAGTTTCGCTACCGAATCAGCGTCTGCAAGCGAGAGTCGCGTGAATCCAAGTACTGGCTGCGAATGACCGCTGCAGCCGTTCCCGAATTGAAGGACGAGGCCCGCGTTCACTGGAAAGAAGCGAAGGAGTTGCATCTGATCTTCGCAACGATCTATCGAGGAGCGAAGAAAGACTGAACAAGCCCTAATGACGAATGACGAATGTCTAAAGAAGCCCGAAAAACGAAATCCGAACAGGCCCTGGGCGCCTCTGCAAGCTTCGTCATTAGGATTTCATTAGACATTCGTCATTCGACATTAGCCATTTAAGATCTGCTATTTGACTTCAGCATCGAGAGAAACCAACACATGTCCAAACCGCTGAACATCGGCCTGATCGGCTACGGCTTTATGGGCCGGGCGCATTCGAACGCCTACTGCAAAGTGAACCACTTTTTCGATCTGGCCTACAGGCCGGTGTTGAAGGCGGTCTGTGCGCGAAACATCGAGCAGGCGCGCAGCTTCGCCGCCAAGTGGGGGTACGAATCGGTCGAAACCGACTGGAAAAAGCTCGTCGCGCGAAAGGATATCGACGCCGTCGACATCTGCGTGCCGAACAATTTGCATCACGAGATTGCGGTTGCCGCGGCCAAGGCCGGGAAGATGGTCCTTTGCGAAAAACCGCTGTCGATGGACACCAAAGAGGGACAGAAGATGGTGGCCGCGGTCGAAAAGGCCAAAGTCCCGAACATGGTCTGGTACAACTATCGCAGGGTGCCGGCGGTGACGTTTGCCAAGAACCTCGTCGACGAAGGGAAGCTCGGGCGGATCTTTCATTACCGTGCCGTGTTCCTTCAGGACTGGACGATGTCGGCTGACTTGCCGCAGGGGGGCAATGCTCTCTGGCGGCTGGACGCCAAGGCCGCCGGCAGCGGCGTCACCGGCGATCTCCTGGCGCACTGCATCGATACGGCGCTGTGGATCAACGGAGGCATTCAGAGTGTCTCGGCAATGACCGAAACCTTCATCAAGGAGCGCAAGCACACGCTCACTGGCAAGGTCGAAAAGGTAGGGATCGACGACGCCTGTGCCTTCCTGGCCCGGTTCGACAACGGCTCTCTGGCGACGTTCGAATCGACCCGCTACGCGTGCGGGCACAAGGCGCTGTACACGTTTGAAATCAACGGTGAGCACGGATCGCTCAAGTGGGACCTCCACGATCTGCATCGCCTGCAGATGTTCGATCACAACGACGAAGGCCGGCTGCGCGGCTGGAAATCGATCCATGTGACCGATCACGGTGGCGACCACCCCTACATGGACAAATGGTGGGTACCGGGTCTCCAGATCGGCTACGAGCACTCGTTTGTGCACCAGGTGGCCGATTTCCTCATCGGCTTAAAATCAGGAAAGCCGGCGGCGCCGACCTTCCGGGATGCGCTGGAAACGCAAAAAGTGTGCGATGCAGTTCTGGCCAGCGCCAAGAAGAAGCAGTGGATGAAGGTGACGTAAGCGGCAGAAACCGGAACGCGACCGGGCAATCCCGGCGATTTCCCCTGTTCGGCCGCCGCTGGTCGCTCGATCCTCCCATTCCGGCTTGGGCGGGACTCCGGTTTTGGCTTTCTTCCCGTGCAGTTACCGGCAATAATAGAGGTTAGTTGGCTGGCGGCAGGAACCGGTTCGCGAAGCGAGCCGATTTCTTCCGCCAGTCATTTTGCGTAATGACCGATTAGAGACGGCCGCACCCAGCCCGCCAGCCAGCGAGAATTTCGGCCCGTTCAAAGTGAGGAGGCACAGGCTCATGGAACGAATTCCCACCACGCGTGAAGGCTTCGAGAAAGTGCGCGACGAAATTCGGCAGCTCGAAGACGAGGAAATGCCCAAGATCGCGCAAAAGATCGCCGATGCGCGGGCCGAAGGGGATTTGAGCGAAAACGCCGAATACCACGGGCAGCGCGAGGCCCAAGGACTGCTGCAGGCTCGCATTAACCGGTTGAGGGCCAAGCTGGCCAGCTCCTACATCGTCGACAAGGCATTGATTCCCAAGGGGATCGTCGCCTTCGGTTCGATCGTGACGGTCAAAGACATTTCCAACGGAGTGGAAGAAAAGTACCAGTTTGTTGGTCCGGGGGAAGAAGACTACGAGGGCGAAATCCTCAAGATTCTGACGAGCAGTCCCCTGGCCAAATCCATGATCGGCAAGAAGCCGGGGGAGCAGGTCGACGTTCCGTTGCCCAAGGGTTCGCGGCGGATGGAAATCGTCGCCATTGAGGAATCCTGAATCCTTCCTACCCATCGGGGTGCAGCTCGCAGGACGCCCGAACCGCTGCCATTGCGATCTTTCCTTCAGTCCCCAGTTTGCTTCAGTCCCCAGGTCCGTCAGAAGGTCCGTCGATGCCTAGCCGAACGATTCTCGCTGCCGCGTTGGTGTTTTCTCAACTTGCGGTTTGCGGATATGCCGAAGATTGGCCCGAATTCCGCGGACCCACCGGTCAAGGGCATTCGACGGCAACACGACTCCCCCTGCACTGGAGCAGCAAGGAAAATGTCTCCTGGAAAGATGAGATTCCCGGGAAAGGCTGGTCGTCGCCGGTTGTGGTCGGAAAACGACTTTACCTGACGACCGCCGTTCCCGCGGGAGCCGACGACTCGGGACCGCAATCGTTGCGAACCCTCTGCGTCGATGCCGACTCGGGGGGCATCTTGTGGAACGTCGAGGTCTTTACCCAACCTGCGGGCGTGAAGATTCACACCAAGAACAGCCATGCCAGCGCGACCCCGGCCTGCGACGGCAAGACCCTGTTCGTGCATTTCGGAACGCACGGGACGGCAGCCCTGTCGCCCTCTGACGGGAAGATCTTGTGGCGGAACACTGAATTGAAGTATGCGCCACTGCATGGAAACGGCGGGTCGCCAGTCCTGGCCGACGGGCTGGTCGTCGTGAACTGCGACGGAACTGATCAGCAATTTGTCGCTGCCCTCGACGAGAAAACGGGCAAAATCCGCTGGCGCACGCCACGAAATCTGAATCCGAAGAAGGGATTCTCGTTCGGGACGTCGCTCGTCATAAAGGTTGACGGCAAACGACAGATCATCAGTCCCGCATCCGACGCCGTTGTGGCCTACGACCCGAAAGACGGCCGCGAGATCTGGAAAGTCCAGTATCCCGGCGGATACTCGGTCGTTCCGCGGCCGGTGTATGGATCTGGATTGCTGTTTGTCTGCACCGGGTACGATGCGCCGACGCTGGTTGCCATTCGGCCCCAGGGCGCCTCGGGAGACGTCACCGAAACGCATGTGGTCTGGCGGCTGAAGAAATCGGTGCCGAACAATCCATCCCCTCTGCTCGTTGACGACGCGCTGTACATCGTCTCGGACGGCGGCATCGCAACCTGTCTGGATGTGGCGACGGGGAATCAGCGCTGGCAGCAGCGGATCGGCGGGAACTTCTCAGCTTCGCCGATTTACGCCGACGGCAGGATCTACCTGCAAAGTGAAGAAGGCGAGGGAATCGTTCTGAAGCCGGGAACGGCTTACGAAGAACTGGCGAGAAATCCTCTGGGTGAACGCACGCTCTCGTCACTGGCGGTCGCCGATGGCGCCCTGTTCATTCGGGCCGAATCGCACCTGTTACGGCTAGAGGAGAAATAGCTGGTTGACACAAACGCAAAAAGCCCGCATCGGAAGGTTCCGATACAGGCTGCGTGGCTCGCTCTCATTTGATACTGGCTGTGAGGTGTCAGCTCGCGTCGTTCCGGAGAATCGACGGTCTTACTCCTCGTCGTCTGTTTCCGGGAGCGGCAGCGGC
>Ga0137463_1000078_pt1 | contig 41449 bp, 57 predicted proteins | sample EasRivERMGT800_2_FD_102333 | JGI IMG/M metagenome (GOLD analysis project Ga0137463, IMG submission 102333) | Soil microbial communities from meander-bound floodplain in the East River, Colorado, USA - East River MetaG ERMGT800_2 | ecosystem: Environmental > Terrestrial > Soil > Floodplain ...
AGCGAACAGCAACTGGATCTGACGAGCGCTCGCTTTCGCGCCCGGGTACTTGCTCCCGGGAATCGACATGGTGCGGCGCCCGGTCTGCGTGCCGGTGCCCTGCTCGTTGGTGTGCAGTTCCTCGATTGCCGTGTCGTTCCAGCCGCGCACCGTGCAGGCGAACGTGTGCCAGTTCGACCCGCGCGTGATCGCGCCGACGGCACCCAGGGCCTCGTACTCGACAAGCAGCGACTCGCCGATCGGTTGCAGCACGCACAGCCTCACGAGCCCGAGCGCCGTCCCGCCATAGGGGAACTCGGCGGTGGCGAGGTCGAGGGTCGGGTTGATGACGATGCGGCCGGTTGCCCGGATGACCTGCGCGACGTTGTTCTGAGCGGCGGGGTTCATAGCTCGAGGTCCGGCACCATGCCGAGCATCGCGACCCGGCCGAGCCCATCGGCCACCACGTCGAAGTTGAGCGGCATGACCAGTTCCTTGCCGCGCTGCAACGCGACCGCGACGCGCTCCTGCATGCTCGGGACCGCGTGGTACAGGATGATGCCCGGGACATGCGCGATGTCGTCGGGCACGAACAGCAGGACGACGCCTCGGGCCCACTCGTGCGAACCCGGGTACTCGAGTCCCGGCACGCTGTAGACCGCGTGCCCCGACTCGCCGCGCGTGAACAATCCGCCGAACAGCCGCTCGATGACCGTGCCGTTCCAGCCCCGGACCTCGCAGGTGAAGACGTGCTGGATCGGCCCCTCCAGGATCTCGCCCACGTCGCCGAGCCCTTCGAACGTGACGAGCAGTGGTTCACTGACTGATCGCAGCGCGCACATCTGCACCCGGCCGAACTCGATGCCGCCGAACGGGAACTCGTGCGCCGCGAGGCTCAGGGTGGGCGCGATGACGAGGCGGCCAGGCGCCCGGATGATGCGGCTCGTGCCGCCGTCCCGATGCAGCCAGTCGGCCGCAACCGGCGCGGCGGTCGGCGGCTCGGCGCCTGCTGGCCCAGCCGCCAGAGTCACGCCGCACAGCGCCAGGAGTCCGCGGAAGCCCATCGGGTTGGCTCAGTGCTTCTTCGTCAGGAGTTGCGCCGCCGTCGTCGCGACCACGAGCGCGAACACCGGGCTGGCCGGGTCGACGCCAAGCAGTTCGTCGACCGACAACGCGCCGTCGCTGTTCTTGTCGACGAGCCGGAACAGTTCGGGCGGCGCCTGCGCCTTGATCTTGGGGCCGATCTCGGCGAGCGCGACCTGCACGGCCGCGGTGCCATAGACGCGCGCCAGCTCGGCGGCGTACGCATGCCAGTCGCGCGGCTTGCCGGCCGCGGCTTCCTCGGCCGTGATCTTCGCGTCCCACGCGAGCAACATATCGGCGAGCATCGTGGCCTCCGTGGGCGCGTTGATGATGCCGTCGACGGTCACGTCGCGGACGGTCGTCCAGCGCGCGCGGTCGGCCTGCACGTCGGCCGTCGAGCGCCCGGCCTGGCACGCGACAAGCAACAGGGAGAACAGGATGATCGAGATGGTCTTCATGGGCGCTTCCGGTCTTCGAACTCGTCGACGACGCGCTTGAGCACTTCGTCGACCTGGTTGCCGAGAATGGTCAGGTGATGGGAGATGGACTGCAGCGTGAGGATCTGGGTCTGGTGAATCTCGGTGCGCTCTGCCTCCCGCAACTGCCACCGCTCCTCGCGCTTCACGGCATCCTGCCGATTCTCGTCGTGCATCTTGTCCTGGCGCGCCTGCATGGCTTCCCAACGCGCCATGATCCAGCGAGACACCAGCAACACGAACCCGCCGATGGCGGCCGCGATGCCGAGCCACCACGGACCTTCGGCGTTCCCCGTGACCTGCAGAACGGTGCCCGAGATAACGGTCGTCGCGAGTCCGAACAATGAACAGTCCGCGTTGATGCTCATGCGGTGTCGAGTTCCGTGATGGCTTCGGCGTCAGGGTCCGAGGTGATGGCCTGCGTGCCGAATGCGGTGATGTCGTCCTCGGCGTAGATCGTGAGCAGCACGTCGCTAGCCGCGATCTTGTTCACGAGTTTCGAAGTCGCGCCCATGAGGCTCCGGAAGATGACCGAATCGCCGAAGCTCGACGCGCGCGCGCTCGTGATGCTGCGGCGCAGGATGTGGTCGGCCAGCTTGTTGCCCGCGTCACTGGCCAGCGCGGACGCGTCGATCGCACCCGTCGCGACGGCCGCGGCCGTGACCGTGTTGGCCTGCATGTCCACGACCACGGCTTGCATCAGACCCGCGTCGTCGAGGGCCGCCGGGATCCTGGTCTGGATGTTCGCCACGTTGCTCCCGACCGTGGTCAGCGACGCGGCCGTCGCGAGCCCGCTCTGAATCGCCGTGATGGCGCCAGCGTGCAGCGCGCCCGACGTGATCGCGCCGGATCCCCATGCGGTTCCTCCCGCGTTGACGACATTCACGCCGATCTGCGCGGTGCTCGTCGAGACTGCGGATCCCGCGATGTGGCTCATGTTCACCTCGGGGCGCCCAGACGCGAACGTGCCGGCGCTGCCACCGAAGCTCTGCACGTCCACCTTGATGTCCCCGGTCTCCTGCGGGTAGAGCACTAGCGTCGTCGTCTTGGCGCCAACCGTGCTGGTCTTGACGATGACCGCCACGCAGTCCGCGTTCATCTCGGTACTCGTCAGGTCGAGGTAGTAGACGCCGCTGCTCGTCGCGATCTCGGTCGCCTCATTCGTGCAGTCGGCGAACGTCCCCTGATCCTTCGACACCTCGGAGTCCAGTCCCGTCGCTCCCGTCACCAGGTCGCCGTCCGCATCGAGCAGCGGGAACACGACGCGGAAGGCCGTGTTCTTGATCGGGACTGGTCTCGCGTCAGTGCTGGCCATGGCTCACCACACTCCTCGGTTGGTCACTGGCGAATGCGGGACGCCACCACATCGCTTGGATGTCGGTTGTCCAGCCGCGGCGACCACATCCGCCACTGCCGTGATGGTCGCTTCGGTGGCGTCCCACGCGACAGGTGGCGGATCCTCGTCGGTCGGTGACGCACTCTCGGTCCACGAGTTGCCGAGCCCAGAGTAGTCCGATGCCCGGTTCGTGCGCAAGAACGGCCAGATGCCGTAGTCCGTGTCGAAGCTGCACGGCATCGCGGTTCGCATCTCGCGCGTGATCTCGGCAGCGGTCAGCGCGCGGTTCCACGACTTCCAGCCCCACAGCCTGGCGTCGCTGAAGTTGCTCGCCCCAGACTCGTAGTAGGCGCCCAGGTGCATGAATGCGGCCGCACCGCGACCCGCAACGCTGTTCGTGTTGGTGTCGACGCGGACGCCGTCCACAAAGAGGTCGAGAACCGAATCGCTCGACCGCACCATCACAACGTGATACCAGACGCTGTCGACATACCCGGACGAGCCCCCCGAGTTGCCGCCGCCTCCGCCCGAGAACGCGGACAGTTTGAAAACTCCGTAGTCCGTGAGGAACGCGTCCATGTCGCCGAAGTCGTGGCTCACACCCTCGATCGCGACGACATAGCACGTCCCGATCAGGCTGGCGAAGCGGATCCAGCCGCCGATCGAGTAGCCCATGTCGGCGTTGAAGTCGATCGGGTTGCTGCTGATGGACAGGTATTGGCTTGACGCCGCTGTGAGCCGAAGTGCCATGCGCTACGTGTCGGACCACTCCATGACCACGCCAGTCATCTGCGCGTCGCCGCTCATGGTGTCGGAACCGTCCGCACCCTTGCGCCTGATGCGCAATGCCAGGTAGTCGCCGGTCGTGATGCTATCCAGGTTGCTGGCCGTCACGGTCGCGACGTGCAGGCGCTGCACGGTCGTCCCGAGGTGCGAGTCGGTGGCGGTGGTCTCGGTCGCCCAAGCGTCCGTTTCGATGTCCTGCGTATCGGTGTCCGGAGTCAGGCACGCGAGGCTCGCGCCCCACACCACGTCCCCGCTGCTCGCCGTGTCTGCGTACCACAGGATCTTGACCGTTACGTTTCCTGAGCCGTAGGCCGGGACGTAGGGCAGCACGAACTGCACGGCCTCGGTGCCCGTCGCGTCGAAGCTGCAGGACTGCACCGTGATCGTGCTGCCTGCCTGCTTGAACTCGGGGAAGGTCTCGCCAGCGACCGGAGCGGCCTGCCGCGCGGCGAACTGCACCCTCGTGGTGGCCACTAGATGTCCCTCCCGTACTTCTTGAGCGCGATGGCGGCGAGCAGCGCGGCCTTCTGACCAGTCGAAGCCGCGCCGCGGTAGGGCTGCGGGAGCGCCGAATTGAACGCGGCGGAGTTCGCTTCGATCCAGTCGTCGGTCGCGTTGACCGCGGCCCGGAAGTCAGCCTTCACGACTGTGCCGGGGCACTCCGCGCGCTCCATCAGGATACGCCATACCGTGGCGCGGTCGGGGTCAGAGAGAACTGTCATGGTCGATGTCCTGTTGTGCCACTACTTGATGATCGACGCCAGGATCAAGTCCTGGGCGTCCTCCGCTATCTCCTTCGTGATGCCGACGAACGGGCGCGCGTGCACCCGGCTCTTGATCGGCTGGTTGCGGAACTTGTTCGCCAGCAGCCAACCGAGCGCCTTGCGATACTTCGATCCGCGGCCGTCGAGCCATGCGGCGATGCGCTCGCGAATCGTGTCGGTGAGCGACGCGCTCTGCGTCTCGCCGCCTTCCTGGTGCACCTTGGCGTAGGACAGGTTGGACCCGACCTCGAGTTCAGTCGCGCCCACCACGCGGAACGAAATGGACTGCGCGAGCCGGCCGGTGTCGCGAAGGGCCGGACGGTCCTCGAAACGTCGGCGCGGCGGCTCGCTCTTGCCGGCGGCGAAGTCCGCGATGATGCCCATGAGGTTGATGGGGCCTCGCGGTTCCCAGGCCACGTCCCCGAACTTCTGCTCACGGAACGCGCGCTGGCTCGCCGCCACCATCATGGCGCCGATGCCGCGCAAGATGCTGTCGGGCCGCTCAAGATCCTGTGTCAGCCGGCGGATCTTGTCGCCGGCATCGACATCGAGGTTTCCCATCTCACGACTCCCTCGCCGTTCGCGTGTTGGGCAGGATGCCGTTCGGCAAGGTCGCGCGATCCGCCCAGCCCATCACGGGGCCGTGCAGATCCTCCGCGATCGTCTGGACGCCGCTGTTCGTCGCGGGGCCCTGGTGACCGCGCGGCCCGGTCTTGCGCACCTTGCTGATCGTGCCGTTGTCGCCGAACACTTCGTCCCATTCGATCTTCGCGATCTCGACCGACACGCCGCCGCGGCTCTGCAGCATCGCGATCACGCCGCGCTTCGCGACCTCGACGTGCAGCCCGTCGGTCGCATCGTAAGTGACCTGCGCGTAGGCCGGCCAGAGGTTCAGAACTCCCTGCGCCGCGTTCTGGCCAACCGTGTCGTCGATGGCGGTCTCGTCGCTCTTGCGGATGTTCGTCAGCGCGACGAGGCCATCCTGATCGTAGCTCTCGACCACCGCGTCCCACAGGTCGGTTGCGTCGGTCACGCGTCCTTGCCCCCCTCCATGCAGTCCTGGCATTCCAGGATCAGCTTCTGGGTCGGATTGCTGTAGGTCTTGCTCAACCACGCGCCGACGCTCGGATTCGGGGCGAGCGTCGCCATGTCCAGGGTCACGTCGAAGCTCGTGCCGCAGTCGAGCGACTTGGTGTCGGTGAACAGGTAGTCACAGGTCGACGTGTTGCCGGTACTGACTGCGGTGCCGGCAATCGGTGTGATTGCCGCGTTAGGAACCCCGGTCAGCGGGTTCGTAATCAGCAGATTCGGGATCGCGGGCGAGATGCCGATGTCCGGGTCGTTGCTCAGGAACAAGCCGAACTTGATCGACACGATGAACTCGCACGGCGCACTGGTCTCGCAGTTGCCTGCCTCGTCGACCGCGCAGCTGCCGGAAGCCTGCACGACCTCCGCCCTGACGACGGTGAGGTTGCCGAAGTCGCCTGCCACCGTGGCGAAGTTCACGCCAGGGCTATCGGCCGTGGTCGGCATGGTCTTGATCCAGGAGAACGTGTTGGGGTCCCACTGCAGATCGACGCCGACGTTGGGGAACAACTGACCCGGATTGGAGTAGCGCGGCGGCGCCGCGTCGCAGAACCCGCATTCGACAGGCTCCAACGTGCTCGGCTCGTTGTTGTCGACGATCGTCAACCGACCCTCGTCGAGCGCCCTGCGCCGCGCCCGGATGGCCTCATCGGTGAACGGCTTCGGGTCGCTCTGGCTCTCCGTCGCGTTCGTCATGCGGTCGTAGTGGGATGCCGGCTTCTGCGTCATGGCTCATGGGTCGGTGAAGGTCGGGCTTCCGCTGCTCGGCAGGTAGCCGTAGCCGCCGATGAACAGCCACCACTGGATCTTGCCGGTTGCCGGCGCGCCCCCCGTGTCGGTGAACTCGAGCACGTCATCGAGCAGCCAGGACACGGGCGACGCGTTGTTGCCCCGGATGATCCAGTAGGTGCCGTCGATCGCATCCCACTGCGTGAAGATCAGGTCGTCGACGAGCAGGTAGCCGCTCGTGCTGGTGGCCCACTCGACCTGGATCTTGAAGTCCGCCTGATTGAAGTTGCGCGGCCAACAACTGGTGCCGATCGGAACCAAGACCTCGTTCCAGCCGGCGGCCAGGCTCGCGACCGAAGTCGTCACGGTCACGGACCCCATGCGCACGATGAAGTTGCCGCCGACCGCGGTGCCTGCCGACTTGTTGACCATCACGCGCAGGAAGTAGGGGGAGTTCGGGTCGATGCGACCCGATCGCATGTCGGTCAGCAGTTGGGTCAGCGTGACGGTGCCGGCGCCGCCCGTGATCTTGAGCGAGCCATTGACACCGCCAGTCCGGTTGGAGTCCGGGTTGCTGCGGTAGTAGGCGCTCGTGTCCTGCGTGATGGACGCGCCACCGGCCGTCTCGGTCCACCCGACGAACTTCGGCGAGCCTCCGCTCGCGTAGCTGTCGAAGCTGCTGTTTCGCAACAGGCTGCCGCCCTGCGCCGTGCCGGCGTGCTGACTCTGGATGCTGGTGCGCCCAGCCTCACCCGAACCGAAGCCTGTCGCCGCGCGACCGATCGCGTCCTGCGACGCCGTGAGGCCCAGGCACTCGAACAACTCGGCGAACTCGTCGGCCCCCGTGTTCTCGTCGGCGCGGCACCGGAAGGTCTTCTTCTCAACGTTGCAGAACTCGAGCGGGTAGTTGTTCTGATCGACCGTGAGTCGCGAGACGGCTCCGTTGCCCACGATCGCGCCGCCGGTCGCCACGTTGCTGGTCGTCGCGGTCGTGTCGAACGTGATGCCGCGCGACTTGACCGTCAGGCTCCCGGCGTCGAAGTGCTCATAGAGCGCAACGAAGATGTCGCTGGTGTTGCGGAACGCGTTGCCCGCCGACAACAGACGCGAGTACTCGAACAAGATCGGGTCGATGAACTCGCGAACCCGCTGCTGGTCGATGCAGCCCGAGAGTGTCGCGCGCAAGCGCGCGGTGCCGGTCGAGAGACCGGCAGGCGTGTAGTCGCCCTCCAGACTCTGGAGCAGCGTGTCCCACAGCCCGCCGCCGCCGGCCAGCGTGCCGTCGACGTAGTTGCGGAGCCCTTCCAGGACCGCTACCGAGTTCTTCCACTGCGACTGGACCTCGGCTTGGGTGGGGGTTCCGCTCATGGGTCAGGTGTTCAGTTGGTCGGCGGGGCGCCCGGGAACGGCCAGGGCAGTCCGGCCTTTTCCAGGGTCTCGGGGTAGGTCGCGCCTGCGCGCGGGTTCTGCTGGTCGCACAGCACGGCGAACATGTAGCGGGCCGCCGGCTGGTCGAGCGGGCCCTGTTCGTAGCGATGGGCCGGCCGGCCGGCCGCCTCGATGGTCTTGATGTCTTGCTCGCGCGGGATCGTGAGCACCTGTCCGCGGCGCTTGCGCGTGAACGAATCCGCGACGCTCAGGCCGACCCCTGCCTCGTCGAGCAGCTCCTGCCGCGTCTTGTCCGCGTACATCCGGATGACGGTGCGCGGCAGCCGCTCGCTCAGCCTGCGGATCTCGGCCTCTCCGAGTTGCACGATGTGCCCGACCACCGGGATCCGGCGCGTCGTCTGGCCGGCCACCTGCACGGTCTCGGTGAGCTTCGGGAAACCGACGCCGCACACGTCGATGCCGTCCGTCGGGCAGTTCGGCGTAACGCCGAGCCAGAAGTAGTAGCGCGTGAGGATCGAGGCCCGGTTCTTGTCCAGGTCCGGCACCAGCCTCGATCCGGCCACTCGGGGCGCGCGGTCCGGCTCGATCATCGCGGTCGTCGCGGTCGCGGCCACGTTCTTGGGTTCGGTCGGCGGCACGTCGTCGGTTCGTTGCTTGATCATCTCGGGTCATCTCCGATGCGATGGGTTGTCTGCGACTCGGGCCGCCTCCCCGACATGAGGCGGCGGCCCGCAGTGTTGTTAGCGCCGACGCTCGCGATTACGAGACGAAGGACAGCTGGACCTCGTGCCAGCGAACGAAATACTGCATCTGGGCCGTGACGGCCGCGAGCTTCACCGCGCCCCACGAGAACAGGCCGCCGGGGCGCACCACGTAGATGCCGTTCACGAACGCCTCGTTGATGCGCCACTTGCTGCCCGCGACCGCGCCCGCGATGTGCGTCAACTGTCCGTGCGGGAACCACTGCGACAGCACGGTGGCGCCCGCGACGGTGCGCGCCGCGGTCTGGTTCGTCGTGCGTCCACTCGTCGAGCACTTCGTGAGGCCCGCATCGGTCGGCGCCGCCACGGTGCCTGGCGTCATGTTCGCAACGAGCAGCGTGTTGTTGGCTTGGGTCGCATCAATCACGATCTCCATGCAGCCGAACGAGTCGATGACGTAACACTTGCCCGTGCTCGCCTCGCCGTTCCAAAGCGAGTGCGGCGCCGTGGTGGTCGGCAACGCTGCAATTGAGTCGACAGCCGCGCCGACGATCTGGAACGTCGAGCCGAGGCGCGCGAGATCGGCCAGGAGAGGCATCGAGTTCGCCACCGCCATGTCGCCGCGCTCGGTAACCGCGATGATGCCGTTGCTCGAGCTGTCGGACTGGTTGACGACGGTCGTGCCGCGAACCGTACCGCGAATCGCATTGGTGTCGTTGGTGGCCATTGGATCAGTTGTTGATCTTGATGATTCCGTAGGGGAGTGCCGGGACTGCGCCCTGACGCGTCTCCCACTGCACGTACTCTTGACCCGTGTTGCGCACGTGATCGCTGTTGTTATTGTCCTCGAGCGCCTCGAACTCGCGCACGCCTTCGCGATCCAGCAAGGCAAACGGCTTGGTCGGCGAATCCTTCAGCGCGACATACCAGTCACCGGTGGCGAGGCGCGGCGAGCCCCACAGCTCGATGGTGCGGCTCGCGTCCTGGATGACGTTAGAGACCGAGACGCCCGCGTCGGTGCCGAGCACTCGACCCTGGCGGCGCTGCAGGAACGTCTCCTCGAAGATGTCCGTGTCGGCGAGCGCGTGGATGATGAGCACGCCGCGCCCGATGGTCTCGGGCGACAGCAGCGGCTGACCCTTGCCGTCCTGGAACAGCCCGAACTGCTTGATCGAGCTGTAATAGTCGGTCCTGACCGCGCTCGACGTCGCGAGGCCCGAGCCAGACAACAGGTTGCCGTTGGTCGCGCCGAAGCGCGCGACGCCACCGGCCGTGGTCGCGAAGATCGCGGCGCCGTCTGGCGCGAGCATGGTCGCGGGCAGCGTGATCGGCGTCAGCGCGTTGTTGAGCAGGTCGAACAGGAACCGCTCGGGTAGCAGGCCGGTGGACTCGCCGGTCTTCTTCGCCGCGTCGTAGAGCACGCCGAGTTGGTCGTCCTTGCGGTCCCACTTGAGCCACGGGATGCGCCGTGCCCAGTTGTGGACCTCGCCAGTGAACGACGTGCTGTCCATCGCGTCGGATGGGACCGGGTCGCCAGGCTTCCAAAGCTCCATGTGCGGCGCCGCGCCCATGTACGCGAACGCTTGGTAGCGGTTGGTCATCCCGACGTTCGACATCAGCATGCCGACGCGGCCATCGGCCTGGCGGTTCCGGATGTCGGTGTAGGTGCCCTGGAAGTCGGCGCGGAGCCCGTTGGCGATGACCGCACTCGCGATGATGGTTTGGACCATGGTTCAGCTCGGTTGGTGGCTCACGAATCCCAGGTGGCGCCCGCGACACCGGCCAGGTGCTCGGTCGGGGTGAACAGCTCGACGTCCACGTCGGTGGCGGAGCGGTAACGGACCAACCGACCGATCGGGAAGTTGGTCGTGTCGGTCATGGTCATGTTCGCCGGGTTGCTGTCCGCGCAGTAGACGAGCAGCCCAACCTTGGCCTGAGTCGGCGTGCCGCCGATCGACATGTGCATGAGCACGGTGCCCGACTCGTCGATGATCGCTTCGGGCGGCGGCGTGTCCGACGTGTTGCCGAGCAACACGCCATCGCGCAACCTGTCCTTGCCGCCGACGCAGATCCCGGCGAACTGGCCGGTTTCGTCCCAGTGGTTCGCGTAGCCGCCCTCGTACTGGACGAACTGCCCTTCGTAGAGCGTCACGCCGTTGGCGATCGGGACGGCCCGCGTGCCGGAGCGAGGCGCGGTCTTGCGCACGGCCTTCGCGGCCTGGTCGGACATGCTCGGGAAAGCGACCGCGAGAGCCGCGAGCGCGCACAGGATCAGGAGGAGAGTCGTCATGGTGTGCCTCAGGCCGTCGCCTTCGCGGCCGGAGCCTTGAAGCCGGCGCGCGTCATGTGGATCTCGACGTAGCGATCCTGCGTGGTCGACAAGCCGAGCTGGCTCTGCACCTCCCACTCGGCCGCGAGCTTGGCGGCCTTCTCGACGGCTGTGGTGCCGGCGGCCGAGTACTTCATCGCGATGGCCGGCAGCGCTTCCGCGACCATGGCGGCGCCACCACCGCCGAAGTTCGGCGTGGACGGCGGCGCGCTCATCCAGACCTCGACGTAGGCGTTGAACTGGGCCTGCACCTCGGCTTCCGTGCCCTTGCAGCCCTCGTGGAACTTCGTGAGCTTGTCCTCGATGCCCGAGCCGGTCGCGCGGCCCGCGAGTTTCTTCATCGCGCCGGACACGGCTTCGCGCCGCTTGTCGACCGCGTCGCGGGCGGCGAACTTCGCTTCCAGCACGTCGAGCTTGCCCTGCAGCGCGGCCATCGCGATCGCATCCTCGGGCTTCGTGGCCATGGTGACTTCGGGCTTCGGATCGGTCTTGGTCATGGTGTCCTCGGTGATCGCTCCCATCTGTGTGCCTGGCACTGGCGAGGCGGGCGGCTTCTTGCCATCCGCGACCTTGCTCGCCTCGTCCCCTGGCTGTGACTCGGTGCTTCCGGCATCGCCGCGTTCGCGGATCGCCGCGATGACGGCCTGCAGGTCCGCGACGCTGATCGCGCCACTCTTGATCGCCTTGACGATCGCCTTGGCGTCCGGGCTGGTCGCACTCGCGTCCTCGCCCTGCTGGTCGTCGGCGGCCGACTTGTCCTTGCGGTCATCGGGCACGCCTTCCTTCGGCTCCTTCGGCTTCGTGTCGGCGCTGGCGTCCGCACCGAACTCGAACTGCACCTCGGCGCGCTCGCCCGCGTGGAACACCACGACCGACTTGGATCGGAACGCGGCTTCAGCCGGCTCGTCGACCTCGAGCACAGGCAGCCGGCAGTGCGGCACCTGGTCGTCGAGCAGGGCAAGCGAGTCGATCGACGGCGTGTCGAGCTTGTGGATTTCGACCGATCGGTAGGGGAAGCGCGACGCCTGCACCTCGGCCGCCACGTCGGGGTTCGTGATGTGCAGTTCGGCCATCACGGCCATGCGCGACTCGCCGCCGAACTGGATCTGTTCGGCGCCGAGCACGCGGAAGTGGCCGGCGGGCTTCACGTCGCGGCCCTCGCCGTGGTGCTGGACGTGCAGCGGCGGCAGATAGCCCTCCCGCTCCTGTTGCTGCGCGCGCCCGATGGCAGCCGAGATCCAGGCCGCGTCGAACTGCTTGACGTGCCGTTCATCGCCCTTGCCGACCTCCTTCGATGTCTCGACGAAGATCGGGACCCGATGCACCACCACGCCGCCGCCCTTGCGTCGGGTCGACTTGAATCGCGGCAGGGTCGCGGCTGCGGTCATTGCGCGCGGGACCCTATGCAAGGCCGCGTCAGCAACCGTCCGATTCCGGACCGGATTGCTACTACTCGAACCGGCGCGCTTCCCTCAGAGCCTTCTCGTCGAGCATGCGTTCGATGCATTCGATGGTGCGCGGCTGCGGCACGTCATCGCTGTTCAGCAGACGGAACACTGTCGAGCGTGATGCCGGAATCTCTCTCGCTACGGCATCGGCGCCGCGCATCTTCACGACTTCGCGCAGCCTCTCGCGCGTGTCGTCCCAATCGTCGCCGATCTTCATGGCGAGACTCCCGCGAGGTCGGGCCGGCCCTCGTGGCGGAACCCAGGGTCTGGGAACGCGCCAGGAGGCACCGCGCTCTCGATCACGGTGCCGTCGGTGCGCAGCCGCCCCATTCGCCGAAGATCTGGCCGCGTGACCATCGAGACTTGGCACCGGCAGTTACTAGTGACGATGCCACCTGCTACAATCCAGCCGTTCCTCGTCTGGAAGTCGTAGACATGACCCGAAAAATCGAAGTGGCGAATCTCGGCGACGCGATCAAACGCTACCTGTCCGGCGTGAGCATGACGCAGCTTGCCGGAGAACTCGGCATCAGCCGCGGATGTCTCGCCTCGAACCTCTGCCGTGCGAACGTTGCTCTGCGCGGCCGATCCGATGCTGAGACCATGAAGTGGTCGCAGCGCAAGGCAGGCCCCGACTACAGGAGCATCGTCAGGCGCCAGTGCGGTGCCGCCTGGAAGGCTGCGCTCGGGTGCACCAGGAGTGAGGATACGCAGATTCGTATCGCTCTCTCCATGGCGGGCAAAGCCCGTGGCTGCGGCGCAAAGAACGAGGTTGAGGTCGCGACGAGGCTCGCCGGCATGGGGATGAAGCCGCTCTGGCAGCATCCAATCGGCCGATACAACGTGGATGTCGCCTTTGAGGAATCGCGCGTCGCCGTGGAGATTCAGCGGCAGTTCCCGGCCACGAAGCATTCGACGCGGCACTGTTCCACGCGCCACGATCGCCTCGAACACATCCTGCGCGCAGGGTGGCATGTGCTGTTCGTCTTCTGTCCTCCGACCCATCGCTACCGTGGCATGCGCGAGCGCTTCGATTGCGGCAGAGTCACGGATCAAATCGTCGCCTTCTGCGATCTCGCCAGCAGGCTTCCACCCGGTCCGCGTCAGTATGGGGTGATTGACGGTTACGGCAAGCCAACCACCGCCCTCCGTCTTGATCTCGACGGCTGGACCCGAGTATCTGGCTTTTGACGCGATCTCGACAGCGCCGCAAATGCGCGTTCCAGGCAGAAAGCAGTTGAAGCCCAATGGGGGCGCGAGCTTGTTCCAGACTGGATTGTCGACCGACCAGACGTGGTTGTCGGCAGCCCGATGGTTCGGCCGCGTGTCCGCGTCGTTCACCGAATCGAAGCGGAAAGCCGGGATCACCGCCTGCACGGCCGGGTCTTGCACCTGCCGGAATCGCCCCGCCGACACGGCCGTCGAGACGTTCGTCAGGAAGGCGGTGCGCGCGTAGGAGTCGGTCCACGCCTCGGTTTTCTGGCGCAGTTGGTCGACGTTCTCGCGGATGTGCGCTACCGCCTCGGACGTGGTGAGGCCCGTGCGCATCGCCTCGATGATCTGGGCGTGCACGCGCTCGGTGACTGCCTGCTCGGCGCTGCGAGCGAACGCGACCACACGGCCCTGGCTGTAGAGGCGCGCGATTTCGGCGCCTGTGCGCTGCGCCGCGTCACGAAGCACCACGGGCGTCCTGGTCACGAGGTCGTCGATGGCTTCCTGCAACGGCACGCTCGCGACCGCGTCAATCGCGGAGTCGCGGAACGTGATGAGTAGCGGGATATCGGCTCGCATCCCGACGCCCATTTCCAACATCGCGCCCGCCGCGTGGCGCAGGGTCGACCTCGCTCCGTGCAGCTCGGCTCGCGCCATGGTCTCGGTGAGGCTGGCTAGCAACCTGCTCCTGGCCCACGCCGCGCCCTCATTGTCCTGCATCGCGATCGCGACCAGCAAGCGTCGCAGCGATTCGAGGTAGTCGCCGAAGCCGTCGCCCGCGTGTTCCAGGAATCGCGTCGCGTCGTCGATCACACCATTCCCCGAATCCGGTTCTTCGGCGACGGCTCATCCTTCGGTGGCGCGCCGTCATGGTCGTCCTGGCCAGGAGGTTGCGGCGGCTTCGGCGGGCCCTTGATGCGCAAGAAGTCGAGCGGGTCGCCGCCGCCTCCGCCTCCACTGAATCCCGAGGCTTCGGCCGGGTCCGCGCCTTCCAGCGTGTCCTCTCCGTCCTCGGGCTTTCGGAACCCGGTCTGCTCGTACACGTCCTCCATGGCAAGCGGGACACCCATGGTGTGCAGGATCTGCGCGACAGCCGCACGCTTCTCCGGGTCGAGCCGCTTCTCTTGCTTGATGTTGAACCTCGGCAGTTCGTCCGCGATCCCGAGTTCGATCAGGTTCGCGCTGTTGTAGTGCCAGACCGAGCGCACGAGACTGTGGGTCAGCGTCTCCTCGAGTGCCTCGCGATCGTACTGGACCAGTGCCTCGGTGCTGTTCTCCTGGATCTCACCGAGCGCATAGCTCCCGCCCTCGTTCGCGCTCGTCGGCAGGTTCGCCGACAAGATCAGCATGATGATCGAACTCTTGAGCGACTCGGTCAGCTCGCGGAACATCTGCCAGCCCTCTCCGCTCGGCTGCACGATCTCGAACTCGTCGGACTTGTCGAACACAAGTGAGTGGCGCGCCCGCATGTTGCTGATCGTCTCCAGGTGCTTGCGCACCAGATCCTCGTTAGGCAACATCGTGCTGGCGTCGCGCAGGCCATCGACCTTCGTGACCGCGACGCCCTGGCCGAATCGCTCGGCCGCGTTCATGTATTCCTGCCAAGAGTGCGTCTTCGTATACCAGAGCCACGCCAGAGGCTCGCGCAGGCCACGACCGAATCCGAGCGTTCCCTGCTCGTCCTCGTAGGTGTGCCGGACCATGCACAGCGATTCTTCCGGACTCTCGAAGACGAAGTCTCGGAGCTTGAGATCATAGCGCTGATGCTTGATCGAGATGGTGCCGTCCGGCTCCTCGATCGGCTTGTCCTGGAACCAGCGCTTGTCGATCGACTGCATCTTGATCGGCACGATCCAGGTGCGAGGCTTGCCGTCGCCAATCGTCATGACGGTCGGTCGCCAGTTGATCCATGCCATCTGTTGGCCGTGGAGGAATGCGCGCGCGAGCTTCGACCTGGACTGCGTAAAATCGCGGATGTTCTTCAGCAGCTTGGTGCCGATCGCCACGGCCAGCGCCGACTTCTCATTGCCCGAACTCTCGGCCTGCAGCGTCCACTGACGTCCCGCAATCAATTTGCATCGCTGGCTCGTCGCATGCACGACGTCGGCGTCGCGCAACATCTTGTCTTCGATCTCGGGTTCTTGGGCGAGCCACACCGAGGGCTCGTAGAGCCGCAGGCTGTTGCGGTAGGCGCTCGAGATCGCGCTCAGGAAGATGCGCTGCGACTGGTTCGTGCGCGCCAGCAATTCGGTCGTCATGCTGCCGGCTCGGTCACGTCGGTGGCGGGCGGCAGCGCGGCCGGAGTCGGGTCTGCTGGCGTCGGCGCGATGGCGGGCGGCAGGCTCTGTTTCTGCCACGCCGCCAGCTCGTCGCGCGGGATCGTGCGCAGCCGGCCGCTCTGGATCGCACGCTCACGAGCCCACAGCGCGTCTGCAGCGATCGGCCGCTGGTCGTCCGGAAGCTCGATCGCACCTGGCGCGAGCGAGTTGTAGAACTCGGCCACCGGCGGGGGAGTCACCACGGGGGTTTGGTCGCCCATGGGCCGGCATCTTCCCGAGACTGAGTCTCAGTAGCAAGGGGCCTACTTCACCTACTTTTTCACCTACTTGCGCTGCAAACTTTGCAAGCTTTGCAAGCTGATGCGCACGCGCCAAGGCTCGACCACGCCGGTGACGCGCTGTCGAGCTTCGTCGCGCTCGGCGCGAAGCTTCTGGAGTTCTGCAACCAGTCGATCAACCCGCGCCGCGAGGCTCAGGGGGGCGGTGCCATGCACCGGGTGCGGCTCGCTCCTCGGCACGTCGGTCTGGTCGATCAGCTGGTCGGCGGGACCTCCAGGCCGCGCTCGCGAAGCAACCGCACAGCCGTAGAGCTTGCGTCGCCGGGGTCGTAGGCGCGGATCTCGGCATCGTCGTGGTCGCCGGCGCAGCCGATCATCCTCGCCTCGTTGCGCGCATCCGCCATCGCGGCCTCGGCCGTCGCGCCCTCGCCCACCACCATCATCTCCCCGATCAGCGCTACGTATCGAGTCGTCATCCGTCATCCGTCCTCTGCGCCCGATCCGCCGGGCGCCCGCGTCCCGGTGTCCGCCGGGTCGGTGCGGCGATCCAGTCGCCACGCCATTCTAGTAGACCGGACCCGCTGGAAACTGTCAACGCATGCGCCTACATTTCTCGCATGCACAAGTCGGCATTTCTTCCCTTGTTCGGTTCCCGCCTGGCGAAAGCGCGCGCCGCCGCCGGGCTCTCGCAGGCCAACGTCGCGAACGTGATCCGCGTCCACCGCCAGACCGTCTACCTGTGGGAGGCCGGCCGCCAGGCGCCAGACGTGTGGCGCGTGCGCCAGCTGTGCGAGGCTCTGTCGGTGGTGCCGACGCACCTACTCGGGCTCGGCGACGGATGAGGGTGGTGGAAGCTCGTCCGTGATGCCTTGCGCTGCAAACTTTGCAAACTTTGCAAGCTTTGCAAGCTGATGCGCACGCGCCAAGGAGACGCTGAAGCGTCCCACGCCACCGAGAGCTGACGCGCGTCTGGCGCGTCTGGCGCATGTTGCGCGCGTGCGCAGAACGCGCCGCTCCCGCTCCGCCTCCTGCCACTACCGCTGCACCCACCTGCCCCGCTTCTGCTGCTCGGCCTGCTCGACCTCGTCGCGCTGCTCGGGGTGCATGTCGTGTGACGTGACGAGCACAGCCGGCTTCGGCGCACCACCACCGAGCGGCAAGCTCCCGCCGAACGCGTGCGCCTCGAGCCATGCCCACGCGCCGCTGGTTGCATCGACCTGGTCGCACAGCGCCGAGTCTGGGAATCCCTCGACCTCGTCGAGGTAGTCCTGGGTCCACTCGCCCGCGAACAGGCGCAGGCCGTCCCGCTGCTCCTGCAGTGGCTTCTGCTGGTCGAGCCCCCACCACATGCCGCCGGTGGTCGGGCACTCGCCTCGGCGCTGGTAGCCCCGTTCCAGGCACGAGGCCACCGGGTCGGCGCGGCCCTGCTTGCCCTTCTCGGTGCTGGGCTGCCGCATCTGGTGCGCCTTCTCAGGGTCGGTCATCTCGGGGCCGCCGACGCGCGGGCGCGCACCGACCACACGGAAGCCGATCGCCCGGAGCCGCTTCGACAAGGCCTCGAACTGCGCGGGCCCGCCGCTGCCGCCCTCGATCTCAAGCCCCACGATCACGCCGAACCCGTCGGCCTGCGCAGTCTGCACGATCAGGTCATCGCGCTTGCCCGGCGTCGCCTTGAAGACGCGTGCGTGCTCGAGCGCGCGCACTCCGACGCGATGCCGAGCCATCCGGACGCCTGCAGTGCGCGCCGCGTCTGGCTTCTCGCTCGCCGCCAGGTCCCACCACCGGATTCGGATGCAATCGCTCGACGACCAGGTGTCGACGCCAGGCGTGAGCAGCGGGCCGAACCACTCGGCGCGGAAGTAGTCTCCGGGGTCACGGACGCGCCAGTCGCCGTTCAACATCTGCTCGCGCACGGTCGGATGCAGGTGCATCAGGCCCTCGATGTAGCTGGCCTGGTCGATGTGCGGGTTGTCGCGGATGCGCGCCGGCACGTAGCGACCACGCAGGATCGGTCTCACGCCGTCGTGAGGGTCGCCGACGAAGCGCTTCTTCACCCAATCGTGCCCAGGGCCACCGGGGTTCGTCGCGCCCAGGCCTCGCAGCGGCAGGTTGCTGCCGGCGCGTCGACGCACACGCGTGCGCGCGACGAACGCCCACTGGCTTTCGAGCGGCAGTTCGGTCAGCTCGTCGCCGGCCACCAGCTGGAACTCGGCCGACTTGTAGCGTAGGTGGTCGAGCGAGTGCTGGATGTAGCCGAACGCCACGGTGGCGCCGCTCGGGAAGCGAAACGTGTGCGTCTCGCCTTGCCAGTGCACGCCGAGTGGTCGCCACCACGCCATCGCGCGGTCCATGATCGCGCCTGGCAGCGCCAAGTCGGCGAACGTGCGCCGGAGGATCAGCACCGAGTACTCGGGGCGATCGACGTACTGCGCCGCGGCGGTCAGCAGACAGTCGCTTTTCCCGCCGCCCGCGGCGCCGCCATAGAGCGCTTCGAACACGCCGAATCCCGCGTCCGCTCGCAGGTGCAGGCCGAGGAACAGCTGCTGCGTCGGCGTGGGCCAGTGCGGCACGAACGGGTTGCCGACGATGCCGGGGCAGACCGACTCGAAGGCGGCGAGGAGCTTCGCGCGGGTGGCGGCTTCGCGTTCGGCTGGCTCAGGCACACCCGAGTACCAGGTTGCTTCTGCTTGACAGACCCATTACACGTCACCCCGCGTCCCCGTAGCACTTCGGTCCTCTCCGCTGTCGTCCAGCACCTCGGAGGCCAACTCACCGAGCTTGCGGATGCCGGAGAGCAGGCCCTGCCTGGTCTTGCCAGTGACCGGATCAGGGTAGTCGTCGAGCGGTGGGACGATGGGGCCGGTGGACTCGATCCGGATCGGTGGCGCGACTGCATCACCGCCCAGCGCGACCTTGGTGCCGCACTCGGCTGGGCTGTAGCACGCGGCGCGCCGGTTCATCTGGTCGACGCGGAGCTTGCTGCGCTGCACATGCTCGGAGTCGAGCACGCGACGAGGCTGGCCGTTCTTGCCCTCGACCTCGAGGTAGTCACGGCTGCTGTCGTCGGCGATCTCCTGGCCCATCTCCATCAGGAGCGGGCCGCGTGACTTGCTCGCGCGCGCGAACCGTGAGGCAAACGCCTGGTCCTTGTCGCACCAGTCGTAGATCGTGCGTCGATTCGGCATGCCGGGCTGCCGGCAGAACGCGAGCAACGACCCACCCTCGTAGAGCCAGTCGATGATCGCTTCGGCGATGTCATGGGGAACGGGCTCGGGTGGTCGACCGCCTGGCATGGGTCGCGATCCTACCACATCATCATCCCGGCGCCGCCCGCTTCAGAGAGGGCCTTGAGGGCATCGCCGTTCGGCGGCTTGTCCGCAAGGGCGTGGATTCGTTGCAAGATGGTCTGGCTCATGTGGTTCCTTGGAATCGGTGCAGTCAATCGGTGATGGCTTCTTCGTTCGCGCGACCGCGCTACGACTTGCCTCCGGTCAGCTCCTCGAGTTCTTCGGGAGTCGGCCTCGGCGGCGAGTCGATGGTCAGTGGGTTGTCGACGGCGGGCCCTGCCGCCTTCTGCGGCAGCCTCTTGGCACGGATCCGGACTGCGGGCCCGATCGTGCCGTCAGGCCGGCGCACGCCCTGCTCGACGAACAGCGCGACGCGCTTCCCGAACCAGTTGACCGTGTTGTTGCGGCCCGTCTCCTCATCACCGAACAGCGCGGCCATGGTCTTGCGGTTCGTCGCGTTCAGCCCGAGTTCCCGAACCTTGCCGATGAACTTCAACGACATGAACACGGGCTTGACGCGTCCTCCTTGGAACTTCACGTTGCGGCGCACGAGCACGTTCTCGACCACTACCTCGGTGTCGCGGTCGTGCGGGATGTCCTCCTGCGTGAGCCAGGTGCTGTCGCGCGCGATGCCATGCGGCCCCTTGTAGATGGTGCCTTCCGGGAGTTCGTCTTGCGTCATGGCAGCACCTCCTCCGCAGCTTCCAGGTCGTTGTCTTCGATGTAGACGGCCGACGCGGGCAGCTCGATCGTGCGCCACTGGTCCGGCGTCCCGGGCCACTCGCCGGATGCCTCGCACTTCGCGATCTTGCGCCGCGCAATCTCGTTGTCGAGTTCCAGGTGGTCCAGGTCGTTCTCGCGCACCTCGAGCAGCCACACCGAATGCGGCTCGTTCGGCTCGATGACGACGATTCGTCCGCGCTTGATGTCGCGGCCGTTCGCGTTCAGACCGGCGCGGTTGTGCGCGAGCTGGTTGAGCCAGCCGGACGTGTGCGCGCGGTACGTCAGCGTGTCGGCTTCCTTCTCGGCGTGGATCGACACCTTGAGGTCGTAGACGCAGTCGGCGTCGAACCAGTCGGGCCGGCACTTGCACATGATGCCGGTGATGGGGTCGCGCCAGAACACCGAGCGTTCGGAGAATGCGCCATGCAGAGACTCGCGCGCCAGGGCCTTGTCTGCGAACGCCTGCGCGACCCCGCGGATTTGCGTCGCGGCGTCCTGCGTGATGATCTGGCGGCCACTCGCCAGCACCTCGTCGCGGACCGCCTTGTTCTCGGCGCTGCGGAACTCCATCAGGGGCGGCTTGATCCAGAACGCACGGTCGAACCACGTCGGATCCAGGATCGTGCAGTGCGCGGCCGTGCCGATGCGCGTCGCGTCCGTCTCGGACTTCTCGCGGTGTGCTCGGCGCCATAGCACCCGGGCCGGTGGGCCGATCCGCATGGTGCGCAGATCGGACGAACCGTAGCCCGGGTGATCCAGGTAGTCGTGGAACGGGATGTCGGCGTGGATGCCAGATTTGAGAAGTGCGGTGGGCATGTTTGGCCTTCTTAGGCTGGTAGAAGAAAGATGCGGGCCAGGAACGTCATGGGAAAAGGGGAAGAAGGAGAGTCTGACGTTTTGCGCGCCATACCGGCGCAACTGGCCCGCGGTGTGCGGTTCATTTTTGCATGTCGGCGGCTCACGCGAGGAGTTGCAACCGCTCGCGCGTCAGTTGCGTCCGCAGTTCCGGCGGCAGTACCTCGAGGAGCGACAATTCGGGCCATTTCATGCTGTCAGCCACTTGACACCTCCGATCGCAGCGCCACTGCGCACTCGCGCATCATCGTGGCGACCTGATCCGCCGTGCGATCTTCGTCATCGTTCCAGACGGCGAGCGCGGCTACATGCCAACGACCGGCGGCCCGTAGCTTCGCGGCGGCTGCATCATGCAGGCGCGAGAACGCGACCGAGTACGCATCTTGGTCGGCGGAGCCGCGGAAGACGCGGCGGAGCGCACCCTCGGCGCACCAGCACACCGCAGTCGAGTCTGACGGCTTGCACTCCATCCCGCTCGCGTCCCGCGCGAGTTCGCATTGCGTCCAACCGGTCTCGACGACCTCGGCCGCGCGCATCAACGCGTCGGCGGCCGCCAGCTTGAGGTCCTCAGCCATCACGCCCTCCGCGCGCGTCGCGAGGATGGCCACGGGTGGGGGGTCGTGTTTCATGGGGTTACCTTGAGGTTCGGGGCCTTCGGGGAAGTGCTTGCGCACGATGTCGGCGAGTTGCTTGTGTGTGGCGACTCCGACGGCGGCCCCGGCGGCGGCCTCGGCGGCCCCGGCGGCGGCCTCGGCGGCATCGGCGGCGGCCTCGGCGGCCTCGGCGGCGGCCTGGCGGAGGCCCCGGCGGCCCAGGCGGCGGCCCTGGCGGCGGCCTCGGCGGCCCAGGCGGCGGCCCTGGCGGCGGCCTCGGCGGCCCTGGCGGAGGCCCCGGCGGCCCAGGCGGCGGCCCAGGCGGCGGCCCCGGCGGCCCTGGCGGAGGCCCCGGCGGCCCAGGCGGCGGCCCCGGCGGCCCTGGCGGCGGCCCTGGCGGCGGTCCACGCCGCGAGCGCCGCTCTCGCCGCCGCGGCCAGATCGCCACGACCGGCGAGTGCTTCGCACACCTGCCTGTGCGCCGATTCGATCGCTGGCCAGTAGGTTTCCTTGCACGCCACTGGACGAGCCGCTTCCAGAGCCCTCGTCGCGAACTCGCCGACGCACTCGTTCAGCGCGTCGCGTGACCAGCCTTCGCTACGCCCCAGCAGCCAGAGCATCCAGTCGTCCCGCTCGCAAGTTCGCCACGCGACGGCCGACGTCTTCTCGCCGGCCCACGCGACAGCATCCTCACACGCGCCGAGGAGCCGGAGCCTGCGAGCGAACGGGACGGCGGCGCGCCTAGCCACGGTTGCTCGCCTCCTCAGCCAGCTTGCGGTCCTGCTCGGTCAGGTGTGCGGCGAGCTTCGCGCGGTCATGTTCCTCGCACTCGATGCACGAGCGCACGTACCGGGCGAGCAACTCGGCCGCGATCAGGTAGTCGGCGGCGGCGCGCATGTGCCCGCCTCGCGTGGTGCAGGGGTCGTGCTGCAGGATGGCCTCGCGAAGGCCGTCGATCTGCTTGACCAGGTGATCGGCCTGGATCCGGAGCACGTTGAGTGCGATCGGCCCGGGAGTGCTCACGATGCACCCCCTGCATGCCCGGTCTGCTCACCCCGATCGTCGACACGCTGCGCTTCCCGCGCGCACGCCTCGATCCACTTCGCGTCGATCTTGACGGCTGCCGCGAGCCCCTCGGCGGTGGCGGGCAGCCCGTAGCAGTCCTGGAAGTCCTGCGCGTTCGTCAGGACGGGCGTGATGTCCGCGACGTAGTAGCCGCGCCGGATGCCCGGGCCTCCGGACTCGAACTCGAGGGACACGACGACGCGGTAGCCGTCGAGGTCGATGCGGTGGCCGGTGCGCGAGAGGGCGCTCATGACCCCACCTCCACCGTGCGCACCGTCCAATCGGTCGCCCACTCGACGACGGCCGCGAGCATCTCGGGGCCATCGCACAACTGGATGATCGACTCCGACTCCGCACCGTTGGTGTCGCGAATCTCGTAGGTCATCGTCATCCGTCCTCTGCGCCCGATCCGCTGGGCGCCCGCGTCCCGGTGTCCGCCGGGTCGGTGCGGCGATCCGCTCGCCACATCGCCAATATCGCACGGTTCAGCGCCTTGAGGCCGGCGATCGGCTCGCCGTTCAAGATGTCGACCCCGGCCGCCGCCGCAAGGCATCTCGCGTTCTTGCTGAGCGCCCGGTGCTCATGACCATCACGAGCATCTGCCACAGAACCCGCGCTGATCGCGCGGCCGATCGCATCCTTTCGTTTCGTGTCACTCACGTTCTCGCTCCCATTGGTTGGTTGCCCTCCGATTCGACCGCGCTGCGGGCATGGCGCGGTTGATAGTTCACAGTCGAATCTCCGACGGCATCCCGTCCGGCCCTCGCTCGATCAGCGGCGCGCGCGCGTGCTCCGCGATGGTCACGCGCACCTCGGCATCGCGGCGCGTCGGCACCACGCCTTCCAGGATCTCGCCAGTGATGCGCACGAACGCCGAATCGTCGATCTGCCACGCGCACGCGATGCCGTCGAGGCCGGACTTCATGCGCGCGATCAGGTTGTCGAGGTCGTAGCGGCGTCGCTCCGGACGCACGAACACGAGCGACACGTCGAGGCGCGCGGCGGTCGGAGCCTTCACGCGCTGCTCGAGCACGGCCATGTGGCAGGTGTCGCGGTATCGCTTCTTCGCGCGGGCGTGCGGCGCCCAATGGCCATGCGGACCATTCGGCGACAGCGCGCCGGTTGGCCACGGGAGCGTGAGCTTGATGACGAAGCCGGTCACGGCGCGGTTCATTGCGGCACCCCCGGCGGCAGCCACCGCCGGCTTCCGGTGGCCGCATTGACTTGGTTCCACACCGACCTGGCCTTCTCGTGCGCCGGCTGATGCCGCAGCACGACCGCGGGCGCGCACGGCAACCACGCGTACGAGTAGAACCCGGACCGACTCCGGTCGCCCGCGAGGCTAAGGCGCTCATAGTCGACCCAGTGGCCGTCCTCTAGGACGTAGGTGTCCTGCACGACGCGCAGAGCCCCGCGCAACGCGATCGCGCGGCCTTCGACCGGGCCGACCTGCGCGCACGCGAGGTCGAGGCCGTAGGCCAGAACAGCCTGCTGCCACGGCATCCAGCCCGGCACGATCGGGACGGCCGCGCTGGTCTCGACGCGCACGTCCCAGATGTCGCCCGGTGCCGCGTCGAGCCGCGGCAGGATCAGGTTGGTGCAGCGGGCGCGCCATCGGTCGACGACGCGCTGCGCCATCGCGCGGTCCTCGAGGTCACGCCAGACGTGCACCACGAAGATGCCTTCCCATCCGGTCGCGCGCGTCACGATGCCCTCGCCCGATGTCGACCAGGACGGGTCGAGCGTGCGCTGCAGAAGGTAGACCGTGCAGAGGTTCCGCAGGAGCCGCTGCGCCGCCGGCGACCCGGTGAGCCGACACGCGGCCGCGAGCGTGTTGACCAGCAGGTGCTCGATGTCGGGGCCGTAGCGGCCGTGCGTTTCCTCGAGCGTGATGCCGCGCGGCTTGCCCAGTCGGTCGGGGCTCACGACCGCGCTGCCGTGCACGCGCCCATCCCAGAACAGCAGGCGCGGGCTGATGTGCCGGGCGGTGTCGAGCGGCGAGCCGTCGGCTTCCAGGTGGTTGCACGGGCGCTCGGACATTTTCAACGCCGACAGCCAGGTCACGAGTTCGGCGCCCTCGCCGCCGGGCAGCAGGGCCTCGCCCCGCACGAAGGTCTGGTCCTCCTGGTCGCCCGTGTCCGAAGACCGGATCGCGGGCCCCCACATCGGCACGTCCCACGTCGTGAGTCGGCGGATCGCCTCGGGGTAGCCCGCGACGAACGCGCCCAGGTTCAGGCTCGGCGAGTAGGACGGGTTGCCGTCGGCCAACAACTGCGCGATGCCGGTCCCGCATGGCTGCCACGCTTTCGCGCACTCGATCGAGCAGAGCGCGCGCAATGCCGCGATCTCGTCCTGGCCCCACGGCCAAGACCAGTCGGCGGCCGGCAGGTGCCGGGTCCAGACGAATGTCAGGGGCATGGCCTTCGCCTGCCCGTCCGCGAGCGCGCTGCCCGCAGCCAGCAGTTCGCCGGCCGGCCCGGTCAATGGCGTGACGATCGCGTCGCCCCAGGTCAGCACCACGGGCCCCGATGGCTCGGGCTCGACCATGTCGGGCACGGCCGGGTTCGAGCAGGTGACGAGCGACTCGCCGTGGCACACCCACGGCTGCGAAGGGCACCACCAGATCCACAGGTCGGCGGTGAGCATACGCGTGCCAGGAACGCGCGCGCGCCAACTTGTCAGGATGTGCACGCCATCGACGCGCCACGAGACCAGCGCGATCGGCGCGCCATTGACCTGCGGCAGGCCGCCGAAGTGCGCGAGCAGGTCGTCCGGTGGCTGCGGCGCCGGCACGACGAAGGGCTGGAATGTCGCGAGGTCGAGACTGCGGCGCTCGCCAGGGCCGAGCGCGCACTCGATGTCGACGATCCAGGACGCGAGTCCGATCTGCCGTCCCAGGACGTAGCGCGCGACCGGGGTCTCGACGATCGTGCCGCCCACGGTGGCCGACGCCATCAGGCAGCCGGCGGCAGCCGGCGGGTGCTGGTCGATCGTGACGCGCGACCATCCGGACCACGGCAGCGTCGAGAAGTGCGCGAGCCGCACGACCTGCGAGGGCAACGCGGAGGCGAACAGGAACAGGAGCGGGAACATCTTCATGGAAGTCTCCATCGTTGGGCCTGGCGGCCGCTCGGGGTGGTGCCGAAACTGTCCTCTACCACGATCAAGCCGTCGTCGCGCATCTGGCCGAGGCGACGGCTTACCTGAACCGCCTGCAAGCGAGAACGCGACGCGATCTCGTGTGCCGTGAGTGCCGGTAGGCTCGACCCGAGATCGTCCGGCTGCGAGCGTGTGGTGCTCACCGCGCCCTCCTGGCCGCATGCATCTGCTCGCGGAACTGCCTCCTGCGGTCGTCCTCGCCCGCGTCCTCTCGGCCCACGGGCTTCGCCGGTTCCGGACGCACCGCGCGCGCGTGCTCAAGCAACTTGTCGAGGACCTCGAACGAAACGCCCATCTCGGCGGCGACCGTCTCGCAGGGCGCCCGATCGGCGTGCACGCGAGCCCAGGCCATCGCGGCGTTCCGATTGAAGGCCCAACGCTTCGTGTCGTCGGTAGGGTCCGGCCGCGGCGCGTGCGGCGCGACGAGTCGTTCGTCGCCACCGTGCTGGCGCGCCTGCTCGCGCTGCGCTGCGCCCGCGCTGAAGGCCCTGGCGTCGACGATCGCGACCTGCAGGCGCCCAGGGTCGAGCACGAGGCTCGCGATGACGCCTCGACGCGCCGCGGGCTTGCTGGTGACCTCGACGTGTTCGAACACGGCACGCAGATCGGCGACTTCGAAGCCGCCATCGGCGAGCGACTTGGCCTTCGTGAGGCGTCGCACCGGATCGGTCAGGTCGACCCCGAACTCGCACAGCAGCGCGGCGAACTCGGCGAAAGTGCTCACGCGAGGCTCCTGCGCGCGTTGGCGACGCCGTCGATCAGGGCGCCTACGTTCCTGGGTGAGGGCTCAGGTACTCCCTCTGTACTGGGACAAGAGCCAACCTTAGCTCTCTGATTATCTAGAGTAGTGGTAGTGGTAGTAGAAGGCTTGGTTTCTGCTTGGCCTTCTGCTTGGCCTTCTGCTTGCGGTCCTGCTCTGATCCCGCTTGACCTCTGCTCTGCGCTCCGTTGGCCTCCTGCTTGGCCTCTGGTTCGCATCTCCTCGGCCTTCTGCTTGCGTTCGACCCGCTCCGCCTCCTGCCGCATGTTGATGAGCTGCCCGGGAGTCCCGGGAACTTTGCTCCAACGACGCGACATCTTGGACCAGATCCGATCGAACGCGGTTTCGTCGCCGCCGAGCCCGAGCATCAGACGCAGTTCTTCGAGGTCGTCGGGAATGCTCCCGTGCAACCATGCGAAGCAGAGCAGGCGCACGTAGGCGCCCTGCTGCTCGAGCGACATCGTGTTGACCTCGCGCGACTGCAGCCATGTGGTGCAGTAGAATAGGAACGCGGGGTCTTTCTTGGTGCCGGCCATCAGATCGCCTCGCGTCCGGCGCACTTGTGCCTGGCCAGGATCACGTCACCGACGATCGGTAGCCACGTCGCGCCGCCCTGGGACTTGGTCCCGTCGAGGATCATGCTCGGCCTCCGGCCGGATCCCCAGACAACAGTCGCCACCTGGACTGCGTCCGCGCGCCATCGCGCCCCGTCGAGCATCGCGACCATGTGGCGCCCGATGTTCACTTCGCACCTCCCGACCGCAGCTTCTCGACCACGATCTCGGCGATGTGCTCGTGCTCCCACTCGCGGATGCACATGCCGATCCACACGACTACGGCAAGCAGCGCGGCGATGCCGAGCATGCTCGCGACCGCGCGCAGGCGGGACTTGTCGATGTGCAGCAGCTTCTTCACGCGTCATCATCCTCGGCGTAGAAGCGCTCGATGCTGGCGACCTGGAACCAGTGGCGCACGCTCTTGGTCTCGCGCAGCCAATTCGCCACGACCTTGAGCAGCTCTGGCATCTCGCTGGCGCCAATCTCGATCAGCGCATCCTCGGACGACAGGTCGTGCGCCTCGCACATGCTGCAGTCCGCGTCCTCGGGGTAGCGAATCAGGCACTTGGCCGCCATCTCCTCGGTGACCACAGTGCCTACCACTCCCAACCAGGATTCGTACTCGACGCGCCCGTAGGCGATCGCCTCATCCCTCGTGTCGAAGAACGGTCCAAATGGCCAGGTCTCCTGGTCCGCCGAGGCGAGCCACAGGCCTTCGCGTGCTTTCTCGTGTTTCATGACTGGTCTCCTGGAGTCCTCACGACCACCACCCTCGGCACCACACCACTACCGCGATCGCGCCGCAGATCAGGAACACGATCAGGACTGCCACCATGATCCCGACGACGAGCGGGTCTCGCTTCGGGTACTCGGCGCCGCACTGCTGGCACCGCAGCTCGTCGCCGACGTGGATCCACTCGTGGGCCTCGCACGCGTCCCACCACGAGCTGTTGTCGTGGACGCGGTCGTCGGCGGCGGCCAGGCGGTTGTGTTCGGGGTGGCGGTTCATGTGGCCTATACCTCGCTCGGGGGGATGGCGACCGTGTTCATGAGCACCCCCACACGCCGAACATGCGCGTGATCGCGAGCGCGCACACCAGCCCGAGCGCCAGGGTGCTGCCGACGTCGGATGCAGAGAGCCGCGCGTAGCCCGCGATGGTGAAGACGCGCCTCACGCCTCCCTCCGGCCTGTCCGCAGCAGCCTCGCAAGTTCAGCGCGACACCTCGGCGAGCACGCCCTCGACGCGCCATTCCCGCAACGCACGGTGGCCATAAAACTGGCGCCGCACGCCTCGCAGGCGCGAGGGACCGATCGCGCGATTCGACGATCCGCCTGTGCCAACCGCTTGCACGTGCGACACGTTCGCGCGTCACGACGCATCGCGTTCCTCCCTGCGGCAGCCGTACGCCACCATCAACTCGTCCTCGGACAGGCCGGCCGGCAGGCGCCAGTAGTTCGGGTTCGCCACCAGTGCGCGAGTGGTTGATGGCGGCGCCGGGTTCGGCTCCTGGATGGCGGCAGTCGTGCTCATGGCTTCGGCTCCTCTCCCGGCTGAGGCGGCGCCGGCTGCGGCTTCTGCCGTGGCCGGCGTAGGCCATGTGACCCATTTCCGCCGAGGTAGAGGTCGACGAACTCGAGCATCCCAAAGCCGCCGCGATCAGCCAGCCGCACCAGGGACTGACCATTGCCATAGAAGCGCGCGTAAGATTCGTACGCGCGCCGCGCCGCGTCCATCGACACGGTGAGGCCTGTCTGGATCGGAAAACGGCCGTCGGGCTCGCCCTGCACGTCGATGTTCATGGCTGCTTCGCCTCCATCGCCGCCAGCCGTTCGAACGCCGCGAGGAACGCGCGCTTCGCGACCGGCGGCGGCAGCGGATCGATGTGCGCGAGGTCCGGCTCGGGGAGGCCTGGCCATCGCGGGTCGCCCATCAGGTCGCGCGCCTCGGTCGCGAGCGCGATGTCGTCGGCAAGTTTGATCTCGGAGCGCTCGACGATGTCCAGCTCGAGGATCCCGAACGCCTGGCGGATCTTGCGCATGACGCGAGCCTCGGTGCGGTCGAACGATTCGGGCGATCGCTCGTCGCGCGCCACGAACAAGAACGGCTTGATCGGCCGGATGACGTCGCCGAGGTAGGCCTCGGCCGCGTCGTGCAGGAGCGCGTGCAGCGCGAGGCCCGGGTGATCGCGCTCGACCAGCGACATGACGTGCAGGCTGTGCTGCGCGACGCTGTACCAGGGATCGCAGCGCCCGCCGAATCGGCACAGGTTTGCGAGCGTAGTACCGATCGTCTCGATGTCGACCTCGTCGGCGCGAGGGTCGAGCGGCCAGAAGCGCTTGCCGTTGGCGAGCCCCATCCAGTCGCCGATCCGGTTCTCGCTGGTCGTCATGGCAGGCGCTCCTCGCGGATCCTGTCCAGCGTCTCGCGCTGCTTGTCCGTGAGCAGGCCACCGGTGCGCAGTCGCTTGGTCAGGCTTTCGACCAGTTCGATCTCCCATGGCGTCAGGCCCTCGCCGTGCTCATCGAGTTCCTGCAGGTCGGTCCAGCCGGCCTTGTCGATGATCGTGCTCGGGAAGGTGGTCACTTCCCACCTCGCGCGAACCGGCGAAGATGCGCGCGCGTCTCGCATGCTTTTGCAGCGCCGCCGCTCTCGACGGTCGCCTGAGGTGCTGCGAGGCCGGCAGCAGGAGCGGTCAACGGAGCACGACCGATCCCGTTTCCTTGGAGGGCCTCTCGAGGCTTGTTCGGGGCCTCGGGTCGAGACGCGCGCGCGATGTGCTGGAAAAACCCGCCGCGGCTGAGGGCGCGGCGGGAGCCCGTCAGCTCGTCGACCCGGCCCTGATCGTGACACCGGAGCGCCGTCGCGCCCCATGCGCACGCGAACAGCAGGTCGAGAGGAGCGAGCAAGATGCCAGCCGCGCGTTGGCGCGGCAGCGGGCGGTTGCGGTCAACGGGCATGCGTGGCCTCCGTGTGTCACGCGCAGACACTTACCTGATCTTCACGCGAAGTTCAAGCGCTCGTTTGCGAAATCATGCGATCCGTCCGTCCCGCACCATCTCCTCGGCCCTCGCCCACCTGGCCGCCACCGTTCTGGCGCCGCACGCCAGGTCGCTGCCGGGCTCCGCGCGTTCCAGCGCCCGCGCGCATCGGTCCCCGTCGGCCGCGACGCTCCGCAGGATGCACGCGACGATCAGCCGCGCCATCCGACGCTTGAGTCCCCAGCGCTGCTCGACGAGCCGGACCAGTCCTTCGCCGAGCAGCGAGTTCGACACGGCTATAGCGAGATCAGTTGCAGTGCGGCAACGTGGCGCTCACCCTGCTTCACCGAACTCTCGGGCGTCTCGTGCAAGTTGTCGTCGCGGCTGCGTTCCAGATCGTCCGCATCGACGAACACGAACTGCCCGTCGCTGTCCATCTGGGTCTGCAACGCATCGCGCACCGGCTGCATCTCGACAACGTTCACGCCCTGCGCGTCCAGTTGCGGTCGGCGCCAGCTGATCGGCAGCGCCGCGCCACTCGTGCGGGTCGAAAGGTCAGCCCGGAGGTCGCGCACGAAGTTCGGCAGCTCGGCCGCGAACGCGGCACCGCCACCTACCACTGAATGGTCGTTGTGTCCGAGGCTCACCGCGATCCCGCGCGCGTCGGCCTGCTTGGCATAGGTCGCGTTGATGTCGGCGATCGCCTCATCGCGGCACGCCAGCAGCACGGTATAGTTCTCCGCGCTGGACTTCTTCCAGCGCCCGCCCGACACGCCCGGAATGTAGGCCTGGGCCTCGCTCGCCAACGCGCTTCCGTTCGTCGCGACCTTCACGACCGCGAAGCCATCCGGATGCAGCAGTCCGAGCTGCGCCATGAACGAAAGGTCGGGGCCCGATGCGCTCTGCACGGTGCCGGCCGTGTTGCTGTTCACTCCGGGCTCGTAGACTTCCAGCACGCCAACGCCGTGGTTCAGGATCTTCTGATGCGCCGGGCGCAGCAAGCTCGGCGGGTTCGGGCCCGAGATGAGCGGGCTGTTGCTGTTCGTGACCCACGTCACGTTGGCCGGCCCGACCATGATCGAATCGCCGATCATGTAGTAGAGCGGCATGCCGCCAGCCGCCACATCCGGGGTCCCGGCCTGTAGGCGCGCGATGGCGTGCGACATGCGCTCGCCCATCGTGAAGTACTCGGCCTGCGCGTAGTACTTGACCTCGGTCGCCGGGGTGTCGCCCGGGCTGACGATCTGCCGGCCGATGCGCGCGCCGTTCATGTCGACGATCGCGACGTTGCTCAGTTCCACCGCGACTTCGCGATGCAGCCCGCGCCAGTAGTGAGCGGCGAGCGGCGCGGTCGTACTCCACAGACGCTCATCGTGGTTGACCAACACGACGCGCAGGTCGGAGTTGCCAAGCGTGGTCTTGATCCACGCGATCATCTCGAGCAGCCGCGCCTTGTAGGCGAGCGCGATCAGCGGCGCGCTGACGGCCGCGATCAGGTCAGACATCGAGAGGTCGATGATCGCCTCGTTCCACGCGATCGTATTGCCGTGCGCCGAAGCGGCCGCGACGACGCGCGCGAGTTCCAGCGCGAAGGCCGCGCGCTGCGAGTTGTTGGGCGAGTCTGCCCAGCCGGTCGACACGGGTGCAGCGGTCGCGACCTTCCACAGGTGGAAGTAGGGCGCCTCGTCGTACACGTCCTCGAACAGCCTGCGGATCAGCGTTGCGTCCGGGCCGATGCCGCCCGTGCTCGCGAAGCTGCTGCCGCCGCGCGACGACGGAACGAGCCCGAACTCGTTGATGTCCAGCCATCCGGCGATCGGGTGGTAGTCGGTGAATCGGCCGGTTCCCAGGAAGAAGTAGGCGCCCACGGTCGGCGCGGACGTGGCGCCGAACGTCAGGGTGTCGGCCGTGTTCGAGATCACGGACATGCGCTGCCGGAATCCGACTGTCGGCACAGGCGCCGTGTTGATCTCGGTCAGTCGTCGGCCTGCCCACTCGTTCGTGGTCCACACGGGGCTCGGCGAGACCGTGATCGTCGTCGTCGTGCTGCTCGCGACCTGGAAGAAGGTCGTGCCCATGTTGCCGTCGTAGAACGGCCAGCACGACAGCGACGCGGAGGTCGGCGCGCCGGTCGTTGCGTTGTCCGGCGTGATGCGCAACACCTCGCGGTCGAGCATGTTCTGCAGCAGCGTGCTCATCAGCCCGTCCGCGACGTTGGGCATGCCCGGATTGCCGCCCTGGCCGTGGTGCTCGCAGAAGTAGATGACGCCCGGGACCGTGGCCATGGTGGCCCGACCCTAGAAAGCGCCCGCGTCCGAACAGTCCCATATGGGACTGGATTGGGCTACGGCAGCGGCACGACCTCGATCTTGGTCTCGGCCTTCACGAGCAGTCCCGAGCCATCGCCCACCAGATCGGTCCGCTGGCGCGCGGCCGCGCGCATCCCGCACCGATGCTTGCGCAGCACGGCGTCGAGTTCCGCGATGCACTCGGCCACGCGCTGCTCGGCCGACTTCTCCACTGGCGCCTGCGTCACGGGCAGGGCTTCCGTCTTGTCGAGGATCTCCATGGCTCTCGATCCTACCTCAGTAGGCGACCTGGTGCCATGCGCCGGCCTTCGTGTCCCAGTACTCCAGGAGATCGTGCGCGCCCGATGTGTTGATGCGCAGCATGCCCTGCCGCCCGGTGGTCGGACGTTCGGCGGTTGTGCCGGACGGGATTTCGACAGCTTGCGAACCGCCAAGCACGACGTCGACTTCGTAGGTGCCAGACACGTCGAAGACCTTCGCGCTGAACAGCGTGGTGGCGGTGCGGCTCGGATCGAGTTGCGTGACGGTCAGCGCGTTGTCGTTGCCGCTGTCCTGGAAGATCGCGACGCCAGTTTCGTTCAGCCCGCCATCCTGGTTCGGCGTGCCGAGCGCGAACGCGACGCCTGGCGCCACGGTCACGTAGCTCGAGGTGGTCGGCGACGTCACGTCGCCGAAGTTTCCCAGCGCAAAGTAGTCCTCCATCTCGAATGCCGGCGGCGCGAACAGGACGCCGCCGTTCGTGGTGCCGCCGCGCGCGCGCGAAACGTTCGGCTGGTCGACGTAGTGCCAGTCCGCGACGCCGGCATCCTGCGAGCCCCATGTGTGCGCGACCAGCACTTGCGGCCGCGCTTCTTCCTCGGCCAGCAGGTGGTTCGGGTGCGCGGTCGGGTTGTGAACGAAGCTCGGATAGTTCTCGAACCAGCGCTGCGGCCGGAACCCCATCGAGGCGAACGTGGTCAGGAACGGATGATGGATCGCGTAGAGCGCGCGGTCACTCGGCTGCGTGTCGCCGACGCGCCGCACGACGCCCGGGGGCTCCGGCGTGCCGTCGGGGAACGGCAGGATGCTCGGGTCACTCAGATCCCCCTTGGCGGCCCGCGGCGTGCCGTAGTCGGTCTCCCAGCTGTGGTCCTCAGGCTGTCCCTCCCAAACGGGCGGGTCACCGGGCCGGCCTCGGCCGCGCCGTGGATCGCCGGGTTTCGGCCACGGTCTCCGCGGCGTGGTCACGCCACCCGGGGGGGTCGGCGCCGTGGTCGGGCTCTGGCCGTTCGGGCCGTACCCGGGAGCCCACGGGAACCCCGGGATGGGCCATGCGGACGACCCGCCAGGCGTCGTCAGGCCGGGCTTTTTCGGCGCGCGCGGGCCAGGAGGCGAGGTCGGGCCGACGGGCGGGCCGCCGGTAGTCGGGCCTCCCGGGCCGCCAGGACCGGCCGGTGGCTTGGGGCCGACTGGACCACCGGGGCCGCCGGTTCCAGGGCCGCCAGGGCCGCCCGGGCCGCCAGGACCGCTCGGTCCACCCGGTCCACCCGGGCCTCCCGTCGTCGGCGGCACGACGACCTGCGGGATCCGGCCGCCGCCGGGTGCGATGTAGGGCACCTCGGCCCACCAGCGCCACTTCCCCATCCGGTTTCCGTGGAGCCAGGCGTGGGCCTGCGCGCCGTCCCAGGTCAGATGCACCTTGCTCTGCAGCGGGAAGCTGCCGGGGTTCGGGTAGCGGCCCTCGAACAGCATCGGTCCGTCGCGGTCGTCGTCGTCGTACCAGAGCGCCTGCGTCGCGAGGTGCCCGGAGTTGAGCGGGGTGCCGTCGCGGTCCTGACCGATCTGGTGCTTGTCGCCGTTCGCGCCGCCGCACAGCGGGCCGAAGAACTCGCCCGCGGCCATCAGGGCGAGCACATGCCCGCCGTCCGGTGTCGGCCGAAACGTGCCGAACTCGTTCGGCGCCTTGCCCTCGTGCTCGCCTGGAATCAGGTCCTGGCCGCCCTGCCCGTTCCACGTCGCCGACGTGGTGAGCCCGCTTCCCGGCGTGGTCGTGCCGCCGCCGCCCGGCGTCGTGGTGCCGCCGCTCCCCGACTTCGCCTTGATCCACACGAGCCCGAACCCCGCGATGCCTTCCTGCGTGGTCCTGTCCATATTCCACGCGATCGCGTTGCCAGACGTCGAGAAGTTCGACGTCGCGCCGACCGAGAACGGCACCACCCGCATCATCGACTGCAGCCGCGCGTGGCGTCCGCCGACTCCCGGCTTCGTGCTCTGGTCCATGCAGGGCTCGTAGGTGGGCTGCAGGTCGACGACCAGCGTGCCGCACTCCCCGGGCCCGCCAACGCCTGGGCAGAACAGACGCGGGTCGAGCATGCCCATCAGCTCGCTCGGCGCCTCGTCGCTCATGCCGGGCAGCACCGCGACCATCGTGCCCTGGGGCAGCATCGGGAAGCCGTCTGGCCATCCCGGACCCTTCGCGACCATGCGCTCGTCGGACTTCCACAGACCGTTGGCGACCGGCAGCACGCCCTGGTCTGCCACCACGCTCGCGAACACCTGCGCCCATGCCCCGGTATCGCGCTTCTCCGGGTCCTCGGTCTGCCAGAACAGCCATGGGTGCACGCCCGCGACCGTGCCCTGCGATCCCTCGCTCGCGTACTCGATCAGTGTCGCCTCGGAGCCCTGCGACGGGTCCTCGAACCGGGCGATGCGCGCGCCGACCATCTGCTGACGCATGCCGACCGTGATGCCTGGCGTGCCGTAGTCCTGCAGCGGCCAGATTCCGCCGCGCGTCCAGTCGGTGAGTCCTGCCATGGTGGTCTACTTGTACGGGAGCGTCCCGAGGATGACTTGCCGCGCGGCGTCCGGGAGCAGCGCGAGTCGGTCGATGTGCTTCTGTTGCCCGGGGAACTCGTGCAGCACCAGAACCTTGGCCGACGGTGCCGCGCCGACCGCCACTGTAGCGCTCGTCATGTTGCCGACCAGCCTGGGCCCTTCGCGTAGCGCCACCGTCGTGACGCGGCCCTGCACGCTATCCGCGAAGCTCGCGATCATCTCGGCGGCGGTCGCCTTCGCGTGCGCGCGCAACTCGACGTTCGCATTCACCAACTCGTAGCCATCCAGCGGCTTGCCCGGCTCGAGGCCCTCGGCCGCGGCGCCATCCAGGCCGAGCAGCTTGGCCAACGTGCTGTTCTGCAGTTGCTCATCGATCAGACCGAATCGCGCCGTCGCCTCGCCTGGACTGACATAGACGCGCAGCGGTTCGGCACGGCCACCCGCAAGCCCGAACTCTTTCGAGTACAGACCCTCGATGTCCAGCACCTCGACCTTCTCGCGGTGCAATGACCGAAGCGTATTGGGTGCGCTCGGCGTGAAGGTCACGAGGCATTCGAAGTGCATGGTCGGCGACAGGAAAATGCCGTTCGTTCCGCTCTCGACCTGGATCCCGGGACCGATCGGTTGCACCAATTGGTAGCGCAGATTACGCGTCGGAACGGCCGGCGTCCCGGCATGGTTGGTCAAGAAGCACGGCACGTACTCGGCCGTGGTGCCGTAGGGGCTGTTGATCCATTCAAGCCGGAAGATGCCCAGGTCCTCGTCGAGCACGTTGAGGTGAACCGGACCCGGAGGCGCGTCGAGCGTGCTTTCCCCGGCCTGCGCTCGGTAGCTGACGTTGCGGTACATCGACGTAAGCTCGAGGTCGACCCGGCTCGCCATCATCTGGCCTTTCGTCGACGGGATGATGCATGCCTGCCCCCACACCGGCGACGGTGCACGCGCACCGCTCACTGGATCGAGTAGCCCGACACGAACCGAACGCCAGTCCCGGAACCTATCGATGTACTTGCGGTTGATCCGGAACGTCTGGCGGAAGTGCTGCTTGAGCGCCTGAATCCGCATCGACACATTGCCGAACGCGTCGAAGTCACTGCCGCGCCCACCGAGCGTGCCATCCAGATCGCCTTCCAGCCAATGCTTGCTGATCGTGTCGAAGTTCCACCGACGCGAACCAACTGGCTTCACCCGATCCATCGCGTCGAGCCACGTTTGCACCGGCACCCACGTCCCGGCCAACACCTCGACATCGCGCGTCACGTTCTCGACCGGATCGTAGACCTGAATGGTGGTCTGCGGATCGACGGTCGGCAACACGTTCTCCAAGTAGGGCGCGTTCGGGCTGCTCGCCGCCGTCGTGCCTCCTCGGTAGTCGTCATAGTACGACATCAGCAGCTCGACCTCGCGCTCGTAGTAGACGTGCACCTCCTTGGGCCTGATGTGCGTGCGGTTCACCAGCGCGAACTTCTCGCCGTCCCAAGTGTGCGGCGGAAGTTGCTTCAGGTACTGCTCCGCGCCGTGCAGGTCGGCGCCGTCGAACACTCGCACGTTGCCGTCGGGGTGGACGTAGACCTCGGCGCCCGGGATGTAGGAGAGCAACCGCGCGAACGCGACGTCGCCCTGATCGCGCAGTTGCACGTTCTGCAACGTGAACTGGCCATCTTCGTCATCGCCCTCGATCGGGAAACTCTCGATGGTGTAGCTGCCCTGCTGCGGGCCGAAGACCGGGCCGCCACTCGCCGGTGCCAATCCCTCGCCGTCCCCGTCCTTCCCCTCCAGGATGTCGAGCACGTCGCGCACCGCCGCCTTGCAGGTCCATCTCACGTCACCGTCGAGCGAGTAGGCTCGATACTGGTACTTGTCGTGAGTCACCAGGATTTCGACGCCGCCAGACTGACCGGGAGCCGCGATCTTGTCGCCCGTGCGCTTCGCCGTGTTGTAGTCGCGGCAGATCAGCTTGTAGGGCCACTTCCATCTGCGGTCCGCGACCACGAACGAGACGCGGTTCGGGCTGTCGCTCGGGATCTCGTACAGAATGGTCAGGTTCTTGAACTTGCTCTCGACGCCGCGGCTGTCTCGGATTCTCAACTCGAGAAACTTCCCCATCTGGCCCTTGAGGCTCTGCCATTGCCGCTTGTGCGCCTGCATCACGGCCTGATAGGGCGCGGTGCCGGTCTGGATTCGCCAGACGACCGGAGAGTTAGCCGCGAGATCAACGCCGCCTAGGGTCACTTCGGCTTTGGTCACGAGCCGCTCCCAGGCGTCGTGGTGCCGCCACCGCTCGGCCTCGTGTGGTAGCGCTCGACGACCGATTCGGTGAGCACCGATACGAGCATCTGGCCGACATCGCCGTCCGGGTCACCGACCCACTGGCGGGATACCTGACTCGAACTCGACGTGACGTTCCAGCCGTCGGGCACCACGTCGCCGGTGTTCCGCTCGTCGACTCCCGTGATGCTTCCGTACGATTCGTCGAACAGGCCGGCCGGCCCAGGGTCTGCGGTCTTGCCACCGATGCGGCGCTTCGGCGCTTCCTCGCCGAGTGCGATCGCGGTGCGCGACCAGACGCGTTCCCGGATCCCCCATCCCTGGTCTGCCTCCATCGAGAACTCGCCCTGGCCGTGGACCGGCGTGTAGTCGATGGTGCGTTGCTCGCGGTAGGCCACCGACTCGCTCACCTCGACCACGTCGCTCGCGCCGCCTTGCTTCCGGTAGACGAGGCGAAGCGAACTGCTCAAGCGCTTCCTGGTCTCGTCGTAGGAGACGCGCACGTCCTCGATGGCCAACACCTGCGGCTCGAACTGGTCGCGGAACATCTGCACGATGTGCGGCTTGATCTTGTCGTCCCACACGCTTTGCAGGTCCTGAGTCTGCTCGATGTCGATGGCGCAGTCGTAGGTCGCCACCACATGCCGGAGCCTCGCGATGTTCTGGCTGGCATCGCCAAGGTGCGCGTGCTGGTCGTTGAACACGACGCGATGGTCTCGGATCTCGTCGTCGTCGCGCGTGCCTTGCGACTGGTCGGCCAGGAGTTGCACGTACTGGCGCGTGAAGGTCGCGTGATGGTCGAGCCGGTCTGTGCTCACGTCCTCGTCCGCGAGTTCCCACGTCGCCTCGCTGTCGATCGCGTTGAGGAAGGTCTCGGCCTCGCTGTCGAAGTTCGAGACGTAGGTTGCGCGCGCCCCGGTGCCATGGAGCGCCGTGTAGATGCCGCGCATCGTCACGATCTGCTGCCGCGACGCTTCGTAGTGCGTCGACACCGCGACCTCGCGGAGCCCGTCCAGATCGTTGGCCGGCAGCTTGCCCTCAATCGAACAGGTGTAGGCGCGCGAGTAGCCTCGGTCGGTCTGCGGCTTGCCGGTCTTCGCGAGGTTCGCGGCCGTGTTCAACACGTCGGTCCCGAACACGTACTCGAACGTGCTACCGCCCATCGCGATGGCGAGCGACTGGTCACGCTTGCTGAACGCCTGCTCGATGGTCGCGCACGAGCCCTTCAATCCCTCGTGACTTCCGGCCACCACCAACACCTCGAACACGAGTCGCAAATCGCTCGGGCTCTTGTCGATGACGTAGGGCGCGGACAGCAAGTAGGTGCTGCTGCTGCCACCGACCGATTGGTCACCGTAGGTGATGGCGAAAGGGTTCGTTCGTGTCATCGGCTCATCTCCACTTCCCGAGTTCGCGCACCAAGTAGTCGGCCGCGTCGCGCAGCATCTCGCCGATATTGTCCATGGCCTTGTCGAGAAGCCTTTCCGGATTGACGCTGCGCATCGCGGGATCAGACTCCAGAATGGAGCGACCGCGTTCCCGCAACGTGTTGATCCCCATGCGCGAGCTGAAGTATTCGTGCGCGCCTGGTGGAGTCGCGTCCTGAATCCCCGCGACGGTGCCGAATGCCGCAATCATCTCCTCGCGAGATTTCGCTTGTGCGCGCCCTTCGTTGCCAAGATTGGCGAGCAATGCCGTCTCCAACGCCTTGCCCCAACCGCCGAACGCCTCGCCCATCACGTCACTGATGCCGCCGAGCAGAGGTCCCTGCAACGCTGCGTTCGCGGCCGAGAACCCGACGCCCATGCCGACCGCGCGCATACCGGAACCGAGCGCTTGCGACAGGAACCCGCTCGCGCGCTTCCCGGTCGTCGCCGAGGCCGTCGTGAGCGCGTCCAGTTCCTTCTTGGCCTCGCTCGTGTCGAGCACGACCTTGATCTTGAGTTCCGTGTCCATCTCAGCGTCCCCTCGGCATCCTACTCAATGCCCTACCAAGCTCCTCGATTTTCGCGGGACCGCCGTTCGATTCCCACGATGCCCAAAGCCTATTGGCGCCCGACAGGATCAGGTTGTCGATCAGCTGGTTGGCCTGAAACCGAGGGTCGCGCATGAGCCTGGCGCGGCCCGCGAGGTCGCGGCGCGCCAACTCGCGCACGTCCCGGAACAACTCGTGGATCTGATCGTCGGCGCCGTCTTCCATGCCCATGATTGCGAGCAGGTTCGGCCGGCTCGCGATGAACCCGCGGGCCTGCTGGTCCGCCATCGCGTCGGGCGACAGGTTGCCGAGCGCCATCTGCTTCAAGTTCTCGCCCATGTTCTCGAACGAGCGGCCGGTGCCGAGCCGCAACCCCACGAGCGCGCCGACGACAACTGCGCTGCCGATCGCCCCGGCCGGCGTCATGAGCATGCGGCCCGTGCGCAGGCCCGCATCGATCCGATCGAAGCCAGCGGCTCGGCCGACCGCGCTAGCCGTGCCGTTCAGCGCGCGGATGCCACGCCGAGCCAACCGCGCGAGGAACCCGCGCTTGCGTGCGTGGTCCTGCAAGACCCGGTCTTCGCGCGCGCGAGTCGGCACGGAAGCGCTCTGCCGGTCGCCCATCCTGACCCGAATCGTGATCGCGTCGCCCATCAGGCCACCCGGTAGGAGCCGACCTCGGCTCCGCTCGTCCCTTCGGCCTCCGCAACCCCGCGCGCGTTGTACTCGGCGAAAACGGTGTAGGTCCAGCCGCTGACCTGCGAGCCCACGAACACGGGTGCGGTGCCGGTGTAGACCACGGTGCCGTCGGTCGGGTCCACGCTCGGGTCCTGGCCCTGCTTGCGCACGAGCCGGTAGCGGAAGAAATCGAACCGCTGCTCGCAATGGTCGCCGAACCATTCCCATTTGGTGACGTTGTAGCGCAGGCGCTGCGGCGATGCGAAGTGTGGCGCGGTCGTGCACCAGGCCGAGAGCATCAGTTCCTGCACCGCGATGTACGAGATGGTGTCGAGCGGATGCGTCGCGGCCGTGCCGGTGCCGCTGACCAGAATGCGCGCGCCGTCCATGCCGGTCAGGTTCTGCACGGCGAAGCACGCGCGCTCCATGACCTCGCCCACGCCCTTGCCCGCACTCTTGCCCAGGCTGGTCGTCGACCCGCCGATGACCGCGAACTCGCCCATGCGGTCACCCTTCACCTCGGCCCCGATGGCCAGCCGGAACCGCTGCTCGACGAGTCCCGGGTCTTGCTCATCCATGGTGCCGTCGCCAAGCTGCACGAAGCACCAGGGCACGCCGTTCGGGATCTGCTTCGCGTTGGGCGGCGACGCGCACACCACCACGCGGCCGTTCGGGCCAAACACGAGCCCAGACGGCGAGGCGGACCACCGCACCTGCTGTAGCTTGTGCTTGAGCTGCTGCGCCATCTGGACCGGGTTCATGGGCCCGCCTTGGGCGCCTTGCCCAGGAAGCTGGTAGGCGAGGCGACGCCGCGCCCGCCGCGTCGAACCCGCTCCTGCCACCGCATCCCGCCCATGCTCGAGGGCGGCGCATCGTCCGGTGCGCCGGCCGGTGCGGACTTCGACGCGGCCAGCAGCTTGGAGGCAGCGGCAGCGGCCAGTTTCTTGACCAGCGTTTCCTCGGCATCCTGACTCGCGTCGGAACCCGCTTCGGCCAACTGCGGGTCGGCGACCGCATAGCCGATGCCGAGAGCCAGGTCGCGCGCGTGCACGTCGCCAAGGATCGCCATGGCCTCCTGATGGTCCGGAGGCTGATCCAGGAACCAGGGCAGCGGCGGTCGCTGGGCCCGCAGCCACTGGTTGTACGCGTCGTTGGTCAGCGTGACCTCGCGTGCCGGCACGCGTCTGCGGAGCCTGAGCAGCAGCGACGCGGTGAGCATCAGCGACAGGACGATTTCGAGGATGGTCATAGCTCAAGGTCCGGGAGGCGCCCGATCGACAGGACGCGGCCCGCGAGGTCGCCCAAACAGCCGAACGATAGCGGCAGCCCCAGTTCGGACTTCCGGTCGAACTGCATCGTGATGCCTGGGTCCCAGTTCGGCACCGCCGCATAGAGCAGCACGGCCGGGACGTGCAGCAGGTCGTCAGGAGCGAACAGCAACTGGATCTGACGAGCGCTCGCTTTCGCGCCCGGGTACTTGCTCCCGGGAATCGACATGGTGCGGCGCCCGGTCTGCGTGCCGGTGCCCTGCTCGTTGGTGTGCAGTTCCTC
>Ga0137463_1000079_pt1 | contig 40595 bp, 33 predicted proteins | sample EasRivERMGT800_2_FD_102333 | JGI IMG/M metagenome (GOLD analysis project Ga0137463, IMG submission 102333) | Soil microbial communities from meander-bound floodplain in the East River, Colorado, USA - East River MetaG ERMGT800_2 | ecosystem: Environmental > Terrestrial > Soil > Floodplain ...
AATCGAACTGTACGCTGGGGGCCAGCGCCAGTCCCGCAATGGCCGATGCCGCCAAAAGGCCCAACACGAGCCTTGGATGATGAACCAGGCATCTGGCGAACTGCCGGCAAGCGCGGCGGAGCTGAGAATTCATTTCCGGTAGGGGCAAATTCGCATTATAGTCCGCATACTGCCAATTGGAATGGCTGCTGGCGATGCGGGAGCTGATCAGCATCGTGACCCCGCACCCGCATTTCGGCTGGGTCCTCCCGGCAAAAGGACCGTGGCCCAGGAAACGGCCGACGACCCGAAAGCCAGACCGTCCGCGGAACTCGGAAGAGATCCGGGAATTGGTCCTGCGGATGCAGGCATTTGGTTGATACGCCGCGAATCGACAGACTGGCTTCGGCAGCCCGACGGACGCCAGCCCATTCAGTCTGTATCGCGGGTACCGCGATCACGACATGGGTCGATTCAGCGTGAGCGATCGACGCGAACTACCTCTGAGACCGCGTCATAAACCACCCGAACACCACGACGACTATCGACACTCGGCCGAAATCGCTCGGCGACGCGGTCAACCAGATCCCCATCAGACGATCGCAAATGTTATAGATCCAAAGCGGCATAAAGCACCTCCAAAACACCGCCCGCATGCAATTCTAGCTCACGGCTGGCCGCAGGCAGATTTCCAGCGACACTTCGGCTGAAAATGACCGGCATGCCGCCGCGTTGCAATTGGCACAACCCGCAAATCCGGCACTTGGAAGCGCGCTGACGCACAATTCAAAGACTCCTGGCTCGAACGTGGGCGTGTGAGCGAAGCAGGGTGGATGCAAACGCTTATCCGCTCCTTCTTCCTCTGCCGCTGCTTTTCCATCGGCCCCTGGGAGAGCTCCCCATTGGGACAATTCTCGCGTGGACGACATGTGGGCTGACATCGGCGACAGGAGGCTTGACTCCGGAGGCGAGGGCTCCGATACTCATTTTTATTGATCCATCTCCGGCATTTTAGCCGCGGCCGCCGCATCGCAATAGGGGGTCGCCACTATGCCGGGGATCGACTTGAGCCGCCCGCTTCTCGCCGTTGGCGCCAGTGCCAAGACCGATTGGGCCAGCGCCAGTGCGGACACCGGCCTGACGTTTACCGGCAAGGCGCAGCTCCGTCGCGGTTTGAACGTTGAGATCGGCCTGGAAGCGCTGGCGACGGCCGACGCCAATTTCCGGAAGTTCATCGCTGCGACAGCGCGTGGCAACGCGTTCGCCGCGGCGGAGGCGAGTCTGCAGATACAACTTCCGCTCAATCTCTTCGATGAGTTCGGTGTTGTCGTCGGCGCGCAGGCTGTTGCTCAGGCTGCGGCGGGCATCGAAGTTGGCCTCGGCATTTCCGTTGGTGACTTCGTCCGTCTGGCTCAGCAAGACCCGGCGTCAAACGGGTTACCGCTCTCGCTGCTGTTGATGCTCCTCGAGGAAGTGGATATCAGTGCGGTCGTCGAGGTGCACGTGGCGGCCAGCGCCATGGCCTATGCCGTTCTCAAGGTGAGCGGCAACGTCATCGGCAAGCCGACCCGTGCTGCAGGCTTCTACTGCTCAGCCAAGGCGGGATGCGGCTGCGCGGCCGGAGTCGGATTCAGCGCACGAGCCGGCGCCGGCTTCAAGGACTTCCGCCGGTTTTATGGCCGCGCGATCGATAAGACGCTGGACACGACGCTGCAGGCGATCGAGGGCATGTTGCCTCCTTCTGCAGACTTCGTACGCCCGCTCCTGACAGCATTCGGTCCGGTCGCAAAGACCGCCTTCCGAACGGCCTACGAGATCGGAGACTACATTGCCAGGAACAGTCCCGGGAATTCGCCAAAGGAAGCATCTGATCTGGCAAACCACTGCGTCGGAATCGTCCTCGAGGAGGCCCAGCGCTTCCTTTTCGGTCAGCTCCTCGGAGCCGGACTGAAAGGAATCCAGGGCCAGGTCGCTCAAATCATCGGCAACCTGGTCAAAGGTGGCTGGGACGCGCTCATGCCGGAACGTCGCGCGCTCGCCGACCTCCTCTATCGAATGCCTGCGGAGCCGTTCCAGCCAACGGAAGACAACACGAAATACTGGGGCGATCTTCTGACGAATGGCGTGGACTTCGTCACAGCGATCCCGGGGCTCGTTGGCGACGACATGATCAAGAGCCTCGCGATGCTGTATGCGGGCGCCGAGCTCCTGATCGAGGCGATCACCAACCGAGTCAATCAGGCACAGGCCTACGCGGTCGCAATCGGCGCCGGACGCGTCGCGACGAAACCGTCCTTTACAGGTCCAGTCGCGAATGCGCCTCCGCGCGCGGTCAAGACGTACATGTGCCGCGTGCTCGGCAAGTCCGCGAGCGCCAGCCTCGACTACGCGGATTTGATCCAGTTCCTCGTGGATGATGTCGTGGTGGATGCACTGCGCCGCGAAGTTCCCGAAGTAGACGCCTTTCTTCAGGTGTTCAAGGGTCCGGTCGCAGCGGTCGAGAACGATGTTCTGAGGATGCTGTTGACCCACGGCCAGGCTTTCGTCTCAAGCCGCGGAAACGTCGGGGAGGCCGATCCAGATGCCACGCTGCAAATGTTGCTCGGCGCTCTGGACACGTTCATCACGCAGCAGGTTCAACCGATTCTCGTCACCGAGGTCAACAAGCACATCGACGACGGGAACGTTCGTCTTTATTTCAATGAAGTACTCCTGCCGTCGATACTCTTCACCAAGGATGTCGCGTTCCGCACGGCCCTGAACTGGAGCCGCCACCCGATCAACAAGGACGAATTTACCGAGGCTCTCGCCTCCGTGATGACGGGCCTTCTCGGCAGGACGCTGGTGCTGTTCGCGGACTCCTTCTTTGCGGCAGTCCAGCAGGACATGCAGAAAAGTTGCGACCACGCGGCAAGCCGGTTGACCGGCCGGAATGATCCGTTCAAGGCCATGGGGCTGCCCGCGGACCCCGTCATGAGGAGTCTCTTCGCGACGGTCCTTCGTGGCGGGGGAGCCCTCTTCGGTCCGCTGCCCTCGGCCCAACGTGCCCGCATTCGGTCGATTCTCTACGAGGTGGTTGCCGCACTGCCGGTGCGGGATCAACAGAGCTTCGTCGCGCAGCTGGGAGATGACTTCTTCATCCCAAACATCGATCACATGAACGAACTGAGCACCGCACTCCTCGATGTCTCCCGCGAGCGATTCGAGCGCTTTATCGAGCTCATGTTCGAGGCTGGAGGCGCGCTGGCCGTGGACGCGCTAGAGGCATTCATCGTAAACGCAGCTGACTTGATCAAGCAGTGGGAACGACGGCTCGCGAAATCCCTTCATGATCTTGACGTTCAGCTCGCTCGACTCGTCGCCGACGTCCGTCGCCTGGCCGCAGAGGTCGAGGCGGAGTTCCAGCGCGTGCAGCAGGAGATCCAGGCGCTCTTCCAGAGCCTGGGGAGTGCCTCGCTGCGGCGCACACTCCGACAGGCCATCAGCGAAACCGTAAGCGCATCGGCGAAGGCGGACCTGCGTCGCAATTCGCTCTACCGCAACTTGCCGTTGAGCGAGCTGAAACAGGCGGCCGAGAACTTGCTCGCCGACACAATTCACGGCGTGATCGAGGGACCGCTCGTCGATCCGTTTTTCAACGCACTCGGCGTCGTAGCGGACTCACTCGACGATCTGCTCACGGACATTCGGGCGCTCGACCCGCGGCGCCCGCTCGCGGCCCAGGTCCTCGATCTGGTGCTCGATCGTGTCGAGGAAGAGATGGCCGCGGCATTCGGCTCCGGCGAGCCCCACGTTGATCTTGCCGTCACGCTGCAGTTCGATTTCTTCGGCCCTCAACATACGACGTTCAACCTGGGCCGGATCGACCTGCCCCGGACGCGGCTGTTCCAGCTGATGCGCAGCGCGGTGGCTGCGCTGGACTTCTACGAGGCGCAACTGGCCACGACCGCGCAGGCACTTGCCGACGCGTTTGCGACTCAGGTGGAACTGCAGGGGCAGGAGGTCACGCAGGCCGCGCGCAGCGCAGATCAGGCGCGTCTCTCTCGCCTTCAGGCCGAGCATAGCGCCGCGCCGAAGACGATTGCGATCGTTGACCCGCGGCCACAGGCCATGTACGACCGCGATGTCGAGGCATGGATCCACTTGGGCGATGTGCCAATGTCTTACCTCGGCATGGGTCGGGACGAGCAGCAGCGCGTGTTCGTCTTCCTGAACGGGGTCCTCGTGCCTCCCCAGTCGCTCCTGCTCGGTGAGGCGTCAGGCCAGGTGGACTCCCGAGCCCACTTGGCGAACATTACTGTCAACGCATCCATGCCGCGCGGCGCCCCGCGCACTCTCGGGAGCGTGGGCGGCGCGATCGTCACGCGGGCCGCGAAGACCGCACATGCGGTGAACTCCATCCAACCCGCGCCTGCATTGCGCGCGGGCCGGGTCGCAAACCCATCCGGTCTCGCGCGGATCGACAGAACCCTCGGGGGTGGGACGGACCTTCGCATTCCGCTCCCCCTTTCCGCGCTTGCCGCAGGTACCAATACACTCACAGTGATTGTGCTGGACGCGGGCGGGAAGCAGTACCGTCAGACGGTCACGTTCGGCGCTGCATCGCCGCCGCGTTTGAGGCCGGCTGCCGGCAAACTGCCGAAATTGCCAACTCCCGCCGTCGTCGGGGCGACTCGGGTCGGCAGCCGTCCCATCGCCGTTCAAATCTCACTCCAGCACGACCAGGCCGCTCTGGCAAGCGCAGCACACCAGGCACAGACTTTTGTACGGAAGCAGGCGAGACTCAATCTGCCGGCACTCCCCAAGCGGAGCCGGTGACCAGCCATGGCTAACACGATAATCGCCGGCGAGGTGGCTCTGCAGCAGCGTGTCGCGCGGGCTCTCGCCGACGTGTTGCTTGCTCAGGCTCCAGCCCTTTCGGACTCAATCAATCAGGCACGGGCCGACGCACGGGCCTCGGTTGAGCGCTGGGTTGCAGCACGCGGCGCTGCCCCGGGTGCCTGGAAGATTCGTCGGGAAACGATCGCTACGCGTCTCCTGACGTTGATCGACGCACCCTGGCAGCTCAATCAACAAGGACTCGATTGCTGCGCCTACGCCGCGATCCTTTATGCCTGTTTACGCAACTTCCCGTTGGAGACTGCGAAGTACGCCATGGAACTCTTCGACGACGGTCAAGGGACTCTTGGCGGCGTCGAATTGCGAGGCAATTCGCCCCTCAGAAATGTTGCCGAGGCGGCGTTGACGGCGCTGCCGAAATGGCCCCATCCCGCCGACTGGATGATGCTCACCGCAATGCGATCATCGCAGGCGCCATCCGACGAGACATTCGACGGGATGCCGCCAGTCTCCGGTAAGATGCTGCTCGATCTCGCCTCCCAATCCAAACTTGCGGGCAAGATGAAGTCTCTGTTCGTTGGCGCCAGCGGTTGGGGGCGATCGGGGGATATTGACCTCGGGTCCGTACAGGTCGAGGGCAATACCGCGCTGTTCGACAATAATTTCCACACGATCGTTTTGCTATTCCTCCATTCCGGGATCTTTCCCGAGAGCGCCTTCTTCGATATGGGCATAATCGGACACTCTGTGCTTCTCGACTCATCGCTGGTCAAGGGGACCGATGTCGACGGCGAGACGACGGTGAGCTTCTTCGTCTATTCCTACGGCAAGCGGCAGCAGATTGTCTGCACGTATAAAAAATTCAAACGTTCGATGGTCGGATTGATCGTCGCAATCGCTCGGAGAGACAAGCGAAAATGACCCGAAACTCCGCCCCACGAGTTACCGAGGTCACGCCGGCACAAGCGGCCGCGCGAATGCTTGGAGACGTCCTTTTGGCCGGCGCGGCCTCGCGAGATGCCCCAGCACCGGGGAAGGTGGCTCTGGAGTGGCAGAAGATCGCACCGACGACAAGCTGGGTACTCAAGCCGTCGCCTCAGAAGGGGGTCACCGCAAGCAACATGTACATCCGGGCAGACCAGGCTGTAAACCGAATGTTGCTCACTGAGGAAGGCCAGCGCCTCGTGTCTGACCTGACTCGTGTGCTCAGTTCCGGAGATGCGCCGGCCAGGAAAATCGCCCTGACCATCAGTGAACCAGAAGACTGGACGGACCCGGATGACCCGTCTGGCAATTTATCCAAGCACTCCGAGGACGGCGCGGCCGGTTTCTTCGCGGAACTACCGGATGACCAAAACGGCTACGGAGTGTTCGCGAGATGGGAGAAGGACATCGCCCGGCGCTTTCCACCTGAATTTGGCCTGCGGCAAGGGGCGTCATTGCTCGCGCACACGCTCTTTCACGAGTGCTTGCATATCTGGTTCGTCAACACGTTTTCCGGCCACGGGTCTGGCCATTCGACGGACGACCCGGACAATGCTCGAGTCAACAAGCAATTCCAAGATCGCATAGATAATATCGAACGGCAGTTGAAGGCTATCGAGAACCGCTAGTCGTCCGCCAACTTCCAATTGACTCGTACAATCAAATGGATCAGCGAGTTGCTTGTTGACGTTTGAGAAGCGACGATTCGCATCGCGGTGAACGTGGTCGGTTTTGGATTACACCCGCATCCTGGGAGAGTTCCGGAAGCTGGGCTTCAAATGGGTCAGCCGCCAGACAGTCAAGAACATCCCGATCGAGCACGGAATCGATCCAGGTCCCAAACGAGGGAAGGGGACTTGGGACGAGTTCATCAAGATCCACGCCAGCACGATGTGGGCCACCGACTTCCTCTCGAAGCGGGTCTGGACGCTGCGGGGACCGATCGATTTGTACCTGCTGGTGTTCCTGCAGATCGGCAGTCGAAGGGCGTGGATCTCGTCAGCCAAGGCCCATCCCGACTCGGCCTGGGTCGCCCAACAGGCGCGGAATTTCTGCATGGATCTGCCGAACGGAGATCGCCAGCGAGCAATTGTGCTCCACGATGCCGACACGAAGTACACGAAACAGTTCGACGGGATTCTCAAGTCCGAAGGGCTCCGTCCGCAGAAGCTGATCCCCGTCTCACCAAACCTGAATGCCTTCGTCGAGAGGTTCATCCAAACGATCCAGCAGGAGTGCTTGGACCACTTCGTGGTGGTTGGCAAACGGCACCTGAATCACATCGTGCGGGAGTTCCTGCGGCATTATCACGACGAGCGGCCGCACCAGGGGCTGAGGAATGTGCCAATCTCAGGATTGCCGGTGGCCGGCGACGGCGAGATCGTGTGCCGGGAGCGGTTGGGCGGGCTGCTGAAGCATTACGAGCGGCGGGCGGCGTGAGATCTGGGACAGTAATTCCAGAACACCACGACAGATTCTAGTTGAATGATATGTCGTTCTCGGGCAGAATGCTCGTTGAGTTGCGTCGTTCCAGAATTCTGGATTTGTCGCATGAAGTCCATCAGGCTCGCCGTCGATCCGTCTGCCCCCCCAACGCTCAGGGAACGCTCTCATGCACGCGCGGCAAGCAAAGCGGCACAAGCAATCCTCCAACCTGCCATTGGAGCCGAATCCACATTTCTGCGGCCTTAAGGTATCCACCATGTTCCGAAAAACATTCGCTCTCATTGTGGCGCTCGGATTCGTCGGCGGGCTGTTCGCGGCCGATTTTACTTTAGATACGCTTCCCCAGGCGGCCAATCCGACGTTCGACCTGACGAGCCCGGCTAAAACAATGTCCTTTTACGATTTCATGCACTCGCCGGACGGTGTGGGCACCAAGCTGCTGGAACTCGCTCCCAGCGCCAAGCCCAGCAGCACGAACGTGGCAGAGCTGAAGGCGGGTCACGGCATTTCGATGAAGCTCGGTGCGAAAAACTACGTCATTCTCATCAACTTTCCCAACCTGGCACAGAGCGGGCGAGCCTACGGGTGGACTTCCGGTCGGGTAGGCGACTGGTCCGACAAGATGTATCTCGATCATCTCGCGGGAATATCGATTGGAGATGACAGCGTGGACGAACCCAGATTCTACCTACTGCTGGTGCAGTTTCTGGGAACTCTGAACGTCAACGGCCTCGAAGGGACGAGAAACGCCACTCAGCGGGTGTTCAGCAACTTTGCGGCTATTTACGCCGCGGAAGCGTGGCGGGCAAGAGTTCCACAAGCTCACAAGGGATGGGACGATGCTCTGTCTCAGGTCACGATGTTGGCCGCGTTCCATGGCGGCCAGCTGGCTGCCGGCCTGCCTCTCACCAAGTTCTATCAGGGCCAGTTCTCTTCGACTTCCAAGGTCCAGGGACCGGGCGTTTACGGCAAGACTGCGCCGGGACCCAGCGCCGCGAACGCTCCAAACAAGGAGGCCTCATTGGATGACTACTGGCAATTCAGCGCGAATCCTACGTCTCATCAGAGCGGCGTGAACGAGACTCGCCATGACTTCGAGCTGATGGGCCAGAAGATCACGGAGTTTGAGGCTGCCAAAGGAAACGCGCTCCTGGCCAAAATCCAGGCGGTCGTCGGTGGAGACAGTCACAACGTGATCAAGTCCATCTCCCAGTACTTCAGCAACGGTCATTCGACGGACACGACCAAAATCGACCAACTCTCGAAGGACGTTTCGGCCTTCCTGATGCAAGTCCGCGCCGACGCCAAAGATATTACGGCGTCGTTGCAGCAGAACTGAGCAGGTTTCGTTCTCATAATTCAGGATTCTGATCGAGACGATAAAAGGTACCATTCGTTCCTGACAAAGCATGCCGGGAACGCGAGCCCGGAAAGCCAGGTCCTACGCGAAAATCAAGGCATGGAAGCGCCAGTGGCAGGCCTGGAATGGCGACGACAGCCTACACGCAAATCCATTCGGCTCCTGACGCGGCTCCGAGTGCCGGAACGGCACGCTGGACAATCGCCGCGAGCAGCAAACGCCGCAAACTGGCAAAGCGAGCAGGATTGATCGCCACTCGGAAAATGTGAATCTGGGCAGAATTTTGTCCCGCGTCGCCCTCGGGGTCCGAGAGCAACTGACCCTGTTAACCAGTGGGTCGGCCCGTCCAGAGAGTCAGAGAGTTCAGACGAATCTCGCGCCCTGTCAGTGGCGGCCCGGTGTAGAATTTGGTAGAAAGCGCCGATCGAGAGAGTTCTCGGCAGAGAGCCGAATCCGCGCAAGTCCTTGCGCCACCGGCGGTAAAAACGAAAACACCGAGAGGGGAAACCTCTCGGTGCTCCGTGTTAACCAGTGGGTAGCGGAATTTCGCTACCGCCAATCGAGCTCCCCGAAGACGTGCGACCTCTCTACAAACTCTCGCAAGAGAGTGAGAGGCTCGCTAACGAGATCGCGCCGGCGCCTCCCGAAATCGATAACCATAGGGGTCGATATGCGGCGACGAGTTCGCGTTGGTAGAAATCGCCGGGAACGGGCGGAGTGATCGCCTTATCCGCTTGCCAGGTCGTTGCTTGTGCCACCCGCACTCACGCGTCCGAGGCCCAGCGCGTCGATAGAAGGCTAATGACCTAGTAGAGTCGCGAAATGTCCGTATCTGTATCTGAATAAGAGACTTGCGGCTAGTTTCCAACGAATTGACGCGCAGCGCGAGTCGGCGCCGATTCGGGTTGGATTCGGCCCTATGCGGCTGAAATGCCCCTGAATTGAGTTCATTTGGGCCGATCCGACAGAAATGGGGCGTCGAGTCTTGCCCTATTAATATATCGGGAGCATGCACTTGCCAAAGACGTTGCCGACGCATAACAACTTGCCGATCTGATTGCGTTCCGGGCTTCGTTGCTAAAATGGCGCACATGCTGGCCCCGCCGGGGCTCCCCTCGGCTGAGCCTGCGGGGATGGCAGAGTGGTTTAATGCACCGGCCTGATAAGCCGGCGCGGTTCGCAAGAGCCGCCGCGGGTTCGAATCCTGTTCCCCCCGCTTTTGGGTGACCACCATTTCCACTCGTGGTGGTCACCCCTATTTCGGGCTTTGTCCGGGTGGCGAAACGGCAGACGCGGAGGCTTGTTAGAATCACGCTGCGTGCGTGGTCCGAACAAGCCTCTGCCAGGAATGGCATGCGGGTTCAAGTCCCGCCCCGGACACTCTTCAGATCTGGCTTGTCGGATCCGTCCGTCACGCGATATTAACGACGAATTCGCCGCTGCGCGCGACACATGCGCCACCCTTCACAACGAAGCATTCCACCCAATGCATGCCTGAGAATTTCGTACTCTCATCACGGTGCCGGCCACTCTTCTGGCTGTCGTAGAAATCGCCGCGAAGTTGTCCCTCCAACCGCGCCTCTTCCCCTGTATTAACCACCTGCCAGTAGATCTGGTATGGCTTCGGGGCATTTGTTACCGCCTCAAATGTGAGGCCCGCTTTTTTCGGCAGCGGCGGCGAATTGCTCGCGAATCCGGTCGGTCGGAATCCACGTCGGCTGTACTTGGCGTTCACCGTTACAGAGTACTGGGACACGGACATTCGCCAGCGAGGCGGCTCTCGATGCGCGGCATCGAACCGAATCACGCGAGTCGCGATCCGCTTGAATAGCGACTGTGGTGATTGCTGAGCCCCTGGCATTGGTCCTTTGTACTGTCCCGCGACGCGCTTTCCAGGCACGTCGCCGAATGCTGCCGCCAGACGCTTTGTAAGTTCGCCCGCATTTGCCGCGTTCAGCAGCTCGTCTACGTCTTCCTGCACCCAGTTGATCCACCGGAAAAACGCCTCAGGTTTGGTGCTGCCGGGATCGTTCCATCGATCGGCAAAGTTTTCACCGGGGTTCGTTGGATTCTCGATGATCCACTGTTCGTTTTCACACCGGATGACGCCGGTCTCGTGGAACCGGTGAATCTTATCGAGGATCCCGGCAAGCGCCGAAAACAGATCAGGTTCTTGTTGATAGGCGAGAGCCGCAAGCGTCGTAATGATGATGGAAATCGGTTTGTCGCACTCGTCGTCCCGTCCGGCGAACCTGACATCGCGATGACGCTTAAGAATCTGGATCGCGCGTTGCAGTGGCGTCCTGACCAACTGGTCTGGTACGTCATCGACTCGTGCGAAGAACCGCGGATGTTGGCGCTGAATGAGTGCTTTACGCAATGGAGCCAATCGAATGAAAGTCGGTCGCTGGCGGGCATCGAACCAGTCGGCGTACCCGGCCGGATTGCTCTTTCCCCAGTCATACGTTGTACCGCCCTTGTCCCGGCGATTCGTGATTTCCACGGCTTTCAGTCCGACCGGGTTCGTCGCGAGGGCGATCGGACTCGGCACGCACGGCACAACATCGATATGGAATCCGACCCCGTCATTTTCGGCATAGAGCAATGTCCAGCACCGCCGGCCTTCGTCGTCAAGCATTCCGCGGTATGTCTCGTTGGCTTTCAATCGGTTTCCGACGAGGTGTTTGATTATCCGGGCCGCCGTTTCGGAGACGGCATACGCCAGCTCGCAGACGAGGTCGATGTCGTAATCGCCTTCCGCGCCGTTGCAGTACGGGCGCACCACGGTCCCGAGTCGGAACGATCCCTGCGGATAGATGAGGGGCTCCCGGCGAATGCCCGGATATATTCCGGCTTCGAGCCAGCGTCCGACCGCACTGTACCGGTCGACTGCTTGGCGGTATTTCGAGGGAGGAATATCCAATTCCTCAGCAATCTGCTGGAGCAGCGTATCAACGATAAGGATGCGATTGTCATTCATGGCAAGTATCAGTTTTGGGAAATGACGAGGGCGTGGGAAAACCCGCTGGTCGCCCGATTCTGGTCGTAAACCGTTAATGGAAGATCTGCCTTTGGCATCCATACACGACCGACTTCAACGGCAGCCGAAACTGGAACGGCAGGAAATACATGCAGAACGGCATCCTCTCCGTGGGCCGTTTTGATGACGTTCAATAAGTCACGAAAGCGTTCCCGGAATTTCCGCAGATGGAGTCGGCTCCGCATAAAGTCGTTTCCTGGTGATTCGTGGCTCATCGTCCAGATTGCAGCATCCGTGCCAACGACAGCATGGATGCGTTCCGGTTGAATCGCCGCGCTCAGCGCCAGAGCGAGCGCGACGGCTTTTCCGCTCGCAGGACCGTGACGTTCGATCGTGTAGTCAAACGACGGCGGGTCGTCTTTCCAGATCCATCCTGCCGGTTCCCGGTGCAGTTGATAGACTTCGGCATTCGGAATATCGGAAAGCAGCCGTCCCAGTTCGATCAATAGCGGAATCGGTGCGAAGCCGAAGATTGATAGGTGATCGACGTCGCCGGCACGGAGCTGCGGTTTTACGAGCGTCGAGAACTGACGCCGGAGATGCTCTCGCTCGAGATCCCAATAACCGGTCTCGGCGTCCGAGTAGCTGCTGTTTTTGAGGCTCAACTCCAAGGCTCGTTCGGACGCCGGACGGAATCTGGGAATAATCGCGGCCATCGCCTGCTTCATCGACAACGGAGCGTCATGTTCGCCGACTCGGGCCCCATAGAACAGGAGATGCGACGCTCGCTCGTCGCGCAGTGATGTGAGAAGCGAGATTCGATCCTCATGTTGCCTCTTCATCGCACGCAGGTCTTCAACAGGGTGACCGACCACGTCGATCTTGTCGATGAGCCGATGGTGCGAATCGCAGAGCAACATCAGGTTGCTCAAATCAGCCCTCAGCTCGGCCGACAGCACCGGGTGTCCGCGCGGTCCGTCGGGCCTATCCGCGACGATGTGCGCAATGTAAGCAGCGTTAAATTCCGTCTTCGTTTGTTCGTCACGAAAGAGCTGCCTGTTGCACCCTGCATATTGGCACCGGCCGGCAGCCATGCCCCACAGGCACTGCTTCGTCCAATCTGGAATGTAGCCGATCGACATGTCCCGGAAAGTATCCTTTCTGCCCCGCACGCGTTATGAAACTGAGGGCGCCCTTTTTGATTCGCGGCCGACCGAAATTTGCAGAAAATGACGGAACTGTGACGGCTGGTCCCGATCGCGTACCGGCCAATTATCTCGCTTACAATAATAATCGCTAAACAGGGTGTCAATCGCATTGCGGGCCAAAGCGTGTGTCCGTACCATAAATGTGCACAAGGCAAGATCCACGCAAAAGACCCCAAACCAATGGCCATGACGATCGGTGATCGGATCAAACAACGTCGCGCCGAGCTCGGCTGGACACAAGATCTGCTCGCTCAGAAAGCCGGAATCAGTAAGAGCTTCCTGTCTGACTTGGAGAATGGGAAGCGAAGCGTCAGCGCCGATAATTTGCTCGACATCGCACGCGTGCTGAGCCGAAGTCTCGATTACCTGATGACCGGCAGCGAATCAGAACCGGTCCCCGACAAGGCTGAAGTCCAGATCCCAGCTGCACTGGCGGGCTTTGCGGCCCAGGCCGGTATTTCATTCCGACAAGCGATAACCTTGCTGGAGATGCAGCAGCAAATTGTCGCACACCGCGGCACCAAAAAGGACGGACTGGACAAAATCGACTGGCAGAAGTTCTACGAGGCAGTGAAGGAATTCTTATGACCCGCCTTAACCTTGAACCGGACGTCATCGGGTTGGCCCAGGAACTAGGACTGGGCGGTGATCCGGTCGAAGCGATCGTTGCGTTCTGCCACGAAAAAATCGACAAGTGGGTCGAACGCGCAGGCGGCGTTGCCACAGTTGCCGATCTGGAAATGGTGGTCACAACACAGCTTCAATTGGTGTTCGAAGAGGTTTTCAGCGATGAAGACCTTGACCAAATGATCGCCCGATACGTCACCCAGGGAGAACTCGTCTTTGCCGCCCTGCGGCACGACTTGGATGACTTGACCTTCGGCACGCTCATCAAGCGAAAAGCACCCGGGCCATTGGTCGGGGAACGATACGTCGCCGTTATCGACTGTCGAGGTGAAAAATTGTCCCGACGATTCTTCACGCGGTGGCACGAAATCGCACACCTACTCGTTCTGACGGGAGAGCTCGAAGCACCGGTGAAGCGTGCAACCGACGAGCCGCTCGAACAATTGATGGACCTCATCGCCGGTCGAGTCGGATTTTACGAACCGCTGTTCGGGCCAATTCTGGACAGATGCCATTCAGGAAGCCTCCTTTCCTTCGAAACTGTCGATGCAGTTCGAACCGCATACTGCGACTATGCCAGCTTTCAATCGACGCTGTTCGCGTGCCAGCGGCGAGTCCCGACACCAGTCGTATATGTGGAAGCTGAGATGAAATTCAAAGCCGGGGAAGCACGAAATATGCAATCTCGCCAACAACGGCTATTCGAAGTTGATCCGCCTGTAGCCAAATTGCGAGTCGGACTGTGCGTTCCAAATGACGCTGCCGTTCGGCGAGAATTAAGAGTCACGCAAAACATGCGCGTGCCGGAGCGATCCGTGATTCACGAGTTGCATGTTGATCCAATGCGTGATTCAGCAACAGGCGGTGAAAATCTCGAATCCTGGGAATTCTCGAGCGGCGGCACCTTGCCGAACTGCAACGTGTGGATTGAGGCACGGAAAGCTGGAAGTCGCGTGATCGCGATTGTGCAGCCAGACGAATGATCGACGAATATTGGTGCTTTCGATGCGATGGGCATCCGACCGTCTCTCCCGCTGATCGTCAGGCCGAATCCCCGGCCTACTCGAGTTCCGCGCATCGCACACTTCACGACAACGCGATTTGAATGCACATGGCCAACATTTTCTTTTCATATTCTCACAAGGATGAAGCGGTCCGAAACGAATTGGAGGTACATCTTGCGCCTCTAAAACGGGAGGGTTTCGTAGAGGCCTGGCATGATCGTCGTATCGATGCTGGCGACGATTTTCATGGTGCCATTAGTGAGAATCTGGAGCAGGCTGATATCGTCTTGCTCCTCGTGAGCCCGTATTTTCTCAGTTCTGATTACTGCTATGACATTGAAATGAAACGGGCGATGGAACGACATCACGCGGGCGAAACTCGCGTTATCCCCGTGATTGTCGATCCTTGTGACTGGCACACGGCTCCGTTTGGCAAATTCCTTGCCGTTCCGACGGACGGTAAGCCCATATCCAAGTTTCCGAATCGGCACGATGCGTTTCTCGAAATTGCCCAGGCGATCCGCAAAATTGTCACGGCAGCCGCAGTGCGATCGCCTGTTGCTCGACCGGGCCCAGCAGGTGCAATGTCCTCACATCCGGCAGGTCGTCCAGACATTCGGTCAAGCAATTTGCGCGTGAAGAAGACCTTTACCGACCACGATAAAGATGAGTTTCTGGACGAAGCCTACGAATATGTCGCGAAGTTTTTCGAGGGATCACTGGAGGAACTGCACAAGCGCAATCCAGAAATTACGTCGCGATTCAAGCGGAATGACGCGAATCGATTTTCCGCATTTGTCTATCGAGACGGAAAGAGTGTCAGCGAATGCAGCGTCATGCTCCGCGGCGTCTTCGGCTCGACGATCGCCTATTCCAGCGATGGCAAGTCAACGAATGCCCATAACGAGTCGCTCTCAATTGCTGATGACGGCAACGCGCTCTACTTGAAAGCGGCCGGTTATTCAACGTCTGAAAGTGCCAAGCAACAGTTGTCGCCGCAAGGCGCCGCAGAAATGTTTTGGTCGATACTGATGCGCCCACTTCAGCAGTGACGTCGACTACCACCGGAAGGACTCGTTCCGCATCGTCGCGCTCTTTTTGGAAGGAACCAGAATGTTACTGCAGCAATTCAAATGTCAAAAATGCAACCATCGTTTCGAGGCTGAGGTCGTGGACAAAGAAGAGGCGTGCGAAATGAACATCCCGACGCATCCACTGCGCTGCCCAGAATGCCACTCGACGTTCGTCGAAGTGCTGCGGACGATCAAGCGACGCGCGAGGCGCGCTTCGTAGTCTCGAGTCATGGCAGAAGAGGCCGTTTCGTCAAATCGGCGGTAAATCGCCGTCCGCCAACCTGGCAGGGATCGCGATCCCAAGTTCCTTGAGAATTGCTTCCTTTGCCTTTCGCTGCCGCGCATTGCCGCGAGACAGCACGTCAAGCGCGACGTATTCGTGGGCCGGCCGTTCTGTTCGTGCATTTCCAGACTGGTAGCAAGTGAGCGACGCCTGCACGTCTTCCAACAAGTCGATTCTATCTCGCGTCGTCGCAATCGTCTTGCGCAAATTCTCAGTCATCGCCAGCGCCTTCACATGGCTGAGCGCCCCATATTCGGCCGGAACCGGATTGCCCCAATCTTCGTCGTTGAATTTCTTTAGTGCAGTCTCCCTTTGCTGGAGCCGTTTCTGGGCGTCGCGCAATTCGGGCCGATCTTGCGCCCAATCGCGATGCCAAGTCAAGAAATCCACGGGCGGACTGGCCGGCCGCAGGATTCTCAACAACAAGTCAATCTCTGCACGAAGCAACTCGACCTGAGCCTTGATGGGTGGCAATTGGAATTCGAAGCAGCGCAACTCCCGCAGGGTGTTTTCCTTCAGGCCCTCTGGCGTCATCGCGTCAGCAAGATTCGTGGCCATGTCTTTCGCGTCGGTTGACCAAATCGAAACCGTAAAGCCGCAGCGCAGTCCAGCTCGTGGCGCCTTGTCGGTCGCATCGAAGTATCGCAGCACATTGATGTTGGGCAGGCACCGTTTGACCATCCTGATCGTATATCCCTCCGGCCAATTAATGCCTGCGTGCTCGGCAATGTTCTGTGGAAAGAGCATGTTCCAGGAATAGCCTTCTAGCCATTCGCCGAACCGACGTCGTTCGCCATGGCCAAGCGATCGCGACGATCTCCTTGGTGAACGCGCTCTAGACGAGCCTGCACCCTGATTAATTTCCCGCTCACCGGCGGCCACGGCGGTCCCCGCCCATCCTTCGGCATTCGTCGCTGCGTTCCTACTTTTGCATCGTGAACTTCTGGAGCAATTGAATAAGGTCAGGGAGCGCTGTCTGAAATTGCGGCCCGAACTTTTCGAAAATCTCCCGCGCCTCGGGTGACAACAAAACGTCAATGACTGTTGCGGGACTCCGATCCGATTTGATCGATCCAGTCGAATGCTCATGGCGACCGAATATCCGTTTCGCCAATGCAAGCCGAAATTCATTTCTGTCTTCTACAGGCAGTGGTTCAACGTAGGGGCCGACGGCTTGCAACTCCAGTTCGAGCTTGCGATTCACTTGCTGTATTCGAAGATACTTGTCGGCTTGCGTGGCCGCGTACTTTGCGAGGACGCCGAACGCAATCGAAACGAGAAGACGAACCAAGAGATTCGGCCATGAAATCTCGGTCAGAAGCAGGTTGTCGGATTTGACAACCGGAACGAGGGAGAAGATCAGCCACGCAATCAAAAGCGCGATAGCGCCCACGGTAACGCCGTGCCAGAGGCGAGTTGACTTTTTGGCTGCGTCCGCTGCTTTCTGAAACCCCGATGTCATCCCGAGGTTTGCAATGACCCCTACGAGCGATTGAATCTCGGTCCGATGGACCTTCATTCGTTCAAGAATTATCCCTGCTTCGGTTTCGTGCTCGGTTCGAAGGCCGTTACGATCTTGGGCGAGCAAACGCTCGTGCTCTACGAGCTTGCCTTTCCACTCGGTTATTAGATTTCCAAATTCGGTGATCTGACTCGACTGCGCGGTTGAGAATTGCGATTGAAACTCAGAAATCACACCATCGGCGCGAGTTTTCACCACCCCAATATCGACACCAAGAGCTACGAGTTGAGCGGTACAACTGGTCTTTAACTCATCAGTCTGAGCAACGATCCCTGTGCGGAGCTTTTCAAGCTCAGCTTCGACTGCATTCGCGCTCCTAGTGAGTTCTGCAACGGATTCGGCAGCGCTGTTTCCGGCTCGCTCCATTGACTCACGGTAGTGATCGGCCGCCTCCCTGAGGCCACCGATATCGTCGGACGTGAGCGGCGAATTCACCTGCGCAAGGTTCGTGAGGGCGACGTCGAGTTGGTCATTTGCGGCTTTGATCTGTTCGAACGATTTTGTCGAAAGAAACTGATCAACGTTCGCCTTTGCCTCCCTGAAATACCCGGCAATGGAATCAAGTTGGGTCACCTGGATTAGGTGGGGATCGATCGCGTCCAGCCGTTTGCCAGTGAACTCTAACCCAACTTTCAGTCGATGCAGGCCGGAAAGTGAATCGGCGTCCATCTCTCGAATTTTGAAAGCCTCATCGAGAGCCGGCCCGAACTCATGAAGAACGGCCCAGATTGAATGGCCCTTTACACGATCCGTCCAAATGCTCATGTAGATCTCCGGTCGTTGCCGCGCACCCCTAAACCTTCGATCATATCGTTGCGTGTTATCCGATGCAGCGCATCGAGCGAGAAGGCGAGTTGTATTTTGCCGAGAATTCCGGTGGAAACCGGTATTGAATTTGTGAGCAGGCATCGGGAAGATTTCGAATTCTGAACGGCCGGAGAAGTTACCGGCCTGACTCGCCCGGCGGTCGACGACCAGGCTCACTCGACAGGTAATCTGCATGGCAAGAACGCACGGGCGGTCGAACAAGAATACGATTCGGTGGTTGATAGCCGCCATTCTGGCAGCCACGGGAACGCTTGAGCGACTGGCGGGATGGCTGTCGGGCGCAACGCGCGACGATTTGTCGAAGGCGTTCAAGAATATCCATGACTGGGTTGGGGCGGTCCCCATTCTCGGCATACCGGCTGTGCAGACCGCATTGACGATCTGTGGTGTTCTCGTCTTTATTGTCTCCCTGTGGATGGCATTTCATGGTGAGCCGACGCGCGAAGAGCCGTCGCGCGAGGTTCCGAATCCGCTTCGAGAGAAGCGGCGGCTGGAATGTCGTCCCTGTTGTGGCACTGGCAACGTTGTGGAGCGGCGCGCATTTTTCTTCACTCGCAAGGAGCAATGCAAGCGCTGCAATGGCCACGGCAGCTACGAGACTGATCTTTGGTCGCAGCCAGACTGCGCATCGTGCCGTGGAGATGGATGGGTAAACTTCTATTCAGCGAATTTCACGCGTTTCTACATGAAATGCTTGGTTTGTGACGGGCACGGGAAACGGCCGTTTGGCGTGTGAGTTTGATCCGGGAATTATCAGCCATGATCGCCGGCTTGATCGTTCGGAACTTCACATCGCGCGCTACGACTTGCCTTTTGCTGTGTTGATAGTTAAATCTACGCGGCCCAAACCACGGCCCTGGATAAAATACCGGGGGGCAAGGGGGGCCGAATAGCATGCGGTCTCGACCCCGGCTTTCCGGCCAGCTCCGCACTATCTAGCCACTACCGAACCTGACGCCAATGCCGCCTGAATTGCGCCGCGGGCGTTTGGCGCGCGGTCCTCGTTTTGGCGCCTTATGCCACCAACATTGGACGGTGCGCCGTCAGCTTGATAAACGCCCCCGACGAGGCATCAACCTGGTCGTCGTGCGTCCCATTCGGAAACATGCACATCTCATCGAGGAATGCTGCGTTCCAGGTACCGGCCACCAGCCTCACATTGCCCGCTTCGCATTGTGCTGCAAACGGTGCAGCGCGAACATCCTTTGGTCCGGTCACTTTATCGGCGCGGATATGATGTCCCGCCAGGTTGCGGATCGTCGCCGCCGCCGAGTCCTTGCCGCCGCTACCTGGTTCTTGTTCGACCCAAGTTTGCAGGTACCCGAATCGGTACCGATCCCGCTCGGCGCATTGCTTGATCATCTGTTCGCGATGAAGGTCGCTCCACTGCCCACGGGCTACGTCGGCGACGTAATACTGCCGCTCGAACTCGACAATCAAACACCCAACTGAGTAGTCCCCGCCCCCTTCGGTACCGGCCTTGTCCCAGTAGCGCACGCCCCTGCGGACGCCGGCCGGAAGCGACTGAATAATGGGGAACCATTCCCGTTTGAATTTGCCCCCATCGGGGGGCGTCGGGCGCTGCTGGTAGAGTGCACTCCACCAATAGGTCCCCTTATCGCGCTGGATCTGACGCAATTCCTCGAGCGGGAATCGCTCCGGCCATAGGGCCTGGCCGTCATCACCAATCGCCGGCATATTGACGATCCGCCAAGGTCGGCCCCCGGTCTGCTGGGCGTCATTCAACAGCCGACCCGCCAGATCGTCTTGATGCCAGCGGGTCTGGATCACGATCACAGAAGCGTCAGGCTCCAGCCTCGTCGAGGCAGTCGAGACCCACCACTCCCAGGCGTTGTTACGCATCGTCGCACTGGCCGCCTCTTCGGCGTTCTTGATCGGATCGTCGATGATCAACAGGTGGGCCCCGCGCCCCGTCAGGTCGCCCCCCACGCCGGCAGTTCGCATCCCACCGTCGCGTCCGGCAATGTCCCAACGATCCCTGGCTGACGGCGACGGCGATACGCGCACGCCGAATAAGGAAGCCCCGGACGACTTCAAGATGTTCCGGGCCTTGCTCCCCCATTCGCTGGCGAAGCTCGCTCCGTAGCTCGACAGGATCACGCGCTTGTCGGGGTACGTCCCCAGAAACCAGGCCGGCAGGAATTTGCTGCACAGTTCACTCTTGCCGTGCCGCGGGGGCATGGTCACGATCAGCCGCCTAATCCCGTCAACTCCGGCCAAAGTGTCAGTGATCGCCCGATCTAGCTGCATCAGGTGCCGGGCAGGCGCCCACAGTCCCCGGCTCGTCCCCAGCGCAAACGTCCCCGGGCTGGCCACCAGCAGGTCCCGCTCCAGCCGCACCAATTCTGTCGCGCTCGCTGATTGTAGTGAGGAGGGCCGCCACTCGTTCGCGACGCACTTCGGGGGTAACATTGGCATCGAACTGCTCCTCCATGGGCGCTACGACAGATAAGACGTCCAATCCCAACAGCGCCCGCCGTTGGGCAATACTCTGGCTGACCAATGTCAAGAACCGTGGGTCACCGACCTGGTTTCTCATGCTTTTCGTGCTGCGCTGACCGGCCCCTTCGCCCGTCACGACGGCCGACTGGGCCGGCTTTTGGGAACGCTTCCAAGCGGCCCAGGCTTCCCGTTCGATGAGGTCGATTTTTTCGAGTTCGATGGAGCGCAGTTCATCGAAATCCCGAATCGCCGATTCGCGCCACTGCTTGCGAACTGATTTCAGGTCTTCGGAAATTGTCGACTGGGAGACGCTCAATTGCTCGGCGACCTCCCCTTGAGGCGTCCCTTGCAAATACAGCTCAACGACCTTTCGTCGGCGTTGTTCGACGGCAAACCGCCGGTTGAATCGATTTCCCATAATGAGTACCTCAGTTCCTGGTGCTGCGAGAATCTAAACGGGTAAGTCGGCCGACGGACCGCGGCTGCCCCGGTCGATGCCAGGGGGACCTGACCCGGCGCACGGCCGCAACCGTCGGGCAGGGGGGAGCCGGGTCGCACAATCATGCCGCCGCCCCCTGGTCGCCAACGCGCACGGCCTTGTGGCCGGTGAATTTCTCGAAACGCTGGACGATGACGTCGCAGTAGGGCGGGTCGAGTTCCATGAGGAATGCCTTCCGCCCGGTCTGCTCGGCCGCGATCAGCGTACTGCCGCTGCCGCCGAACAGGTCAAGCACGTGCTCCCCGGGGAGCGACGAATACTGCATCGCGCGAACTGCCAATTCGACCGGCTTCTCCGTCAGGTGAATCATGCTCTGCGGGTTAACCTTTTTTACCGACCAGACGTCGGGCACATTGTTCGGCCCGTAAAACTTGTGCGCGGCGCCTTCTTTCCACCCGTAAAAAGCCCACTCGTGATTGCCCATAAAATCCTTGCGGGTCAGCACGGGATGTCCCTTCACCCAGATCACCGCCTGGCTGAAATACAGACCGGCCTCCTTCAAGACTGGGGGGTAATTTCCGCAGTTCGCATAGCCGCCCCATATGTAAAACCCACGTCCCGGTTCGAGCACGCGGGACATGTTGCCGAACCAGGCGCGCAGGAGTCGGTCGAACTCTGCGTCCGAGACGAAATCATTGGCCAGCGGCCGGTCCTTTGGCCGCATCTTCTTTGTCGTGGGTTTTGACTTTTCTGGATGCAGGGCCAGATCGAGTGACTGATGGTGGGTTCGCTTCGTGGCCGGGTTCGCGAACGAACTGGTGCCGGCGGCAATCGAGTTATTGCTGCGGCTTTCAACTTTCACGTTATAAGGTGGGTCGCTGTTGACCAGGTGGATCGTGGCGCCCTCGAGCAGTCGATCGACGTCCTCGGGTTTTGAGCTGTCGCCGCAGAGCAACCGGTGATTGCCCAGGATCCACAGGTCGCCCGACTGCGTGATGGCTTCGTCAGGTGGTAACGGGATATCGTCTGGATCAATGAGCCCGTCCACCGCGGCCCCATCCAGATGATGGGCCAGGTCCTCTGGGTCGAATCCCAACAGCCCGAGATCGAAATCCAGCGCTTCGAGGCCTTTCAGTTCCAGCGTAAGCAGCGCCGGGTCCCAGTCGGCGAGCGTGGCCGTTTGATTATCGGCGATCCGATAGGCGCGGGCTTGTTCGGGCGTCAGGTCCACGGCAACATGCACGGGGACTTGCGAGAGGCCCAGCTTCTTGGCCCCCTTCCAGCGCGTGTGGCCGACGACGATCACCCCCTCGGCATCGACTACGATCGGCTGGCGCCAGCCGAATTCCTTCAGCGAGGCGGCAACTGCGTCAACGGCCGGATCGTTCAGGCGCGGGTTTTTTTCGTACGGGATGAGGCGGTCGGTGTTCCAGAGTTCGATGTGCATGGGTCGGCTTTCGTTGTGAGGGCGCGTGTCGGCGGAACTCTAAACAGATCGGGATTTTGCCAAGTCCCTGCAAAATGTCAAAGCGACTTTGCTGATGCTGGGCGCAACAAAAAACGCCCGGATCCGCCGGGCGTGAAACTTTTGCTTTTGGAAGGCTCGTCTCAGGGGTCTGAGGCGTCAAACCGTGAAACTAGTTGTGCAAACCGGGTGAATTATCGGTAGTTGGGACGGAAAAAATAAAATTTCCAGTTTTCGATAATTTCAGGGCAGCGACGAGGTGGTGGAGCATTGTTCGGTGTTCGGTCGCATGCCGGAATCGCCGATATTTCTCCTTTGGCCCCAGGGGCTCTTCCGAAATCAGTTGACCACTCAGGCCTTTGCTGACATTCGCTTCTGAAAAACCTTTCATTTGTCCTCGACACGCACTGCTGAGCTCGGCGGCCGTGATCCATGGCGTGGGCGGTTCGCTGCGGCCGAAGACCCAATGCTCTATATTGTCGCGAATTTCACCCACAGCTTCAGGGACGCTGCCGAGTTGACCGGCGGCCGTCACTCGCTCGAGCTGTTGTGTCAGCGCCGGTTCATCTCCCGCGACGGCCGATAAGAGGAGCTTGACAGCGATAACCTTTGCAGCAAAGGAAAGATCGGTATCGACGGAAGGCTGGAGGCCGAGATCGGCGACACGCTTACGGTAGGCGATTTCACAACCGAGAAACTCCAGCCAGAAACTGCCATCTTGATGCTGCAGCATCTTGGCTATTTCCATCAGTGATTCCGTGGTCGCGGTTCGAATACTCCACGGCCTTATCCATTCCCAAAAGAAGTCGCGGGCTTTAGCCAGCTTTTGTTCGGCGGCGTTTCGACTCTCTGCGGCCTCAGTCATTACTCGCAGCGGATCGTAAGCATCTTCGGTCGGCGCCATCATTTCGGTCCTTCGGTTGGGCAGATTGGAGTGTTCGCGGGCCATCAGGCGATTGGTCATCAATGCGAAGCATGGAAAGATGACTATGAATTGATCTGGTCGTACATCGGGCAAATCAATCGGCTAGGTTCAATCACGTACGCAAAAACCAAACGGCAAGAGTCCTGCACGAGAGGCCGGCTGGGAGGTAACCCGGTGGTTCTCGTCGGGCTAGTCGAGTTGGTCTGACAATTTCGTCGCCAAATCGGCTTTGTCGTCGCAATGCACGATTACGATCTTCAAAGGTTCGCTCCAGGGTTCTGCGCCGAGGTGCAACAGCGCTTCCCCAAGCCCTCCAGTTTCACCCTCTTCTCTTGAAACAGGGATGCAAACCCATTCCCGATCCTTTTCGTCTGTCACATTGAAGTGGTTTTCGGAAATCGACACATCTCGCAAATCGCCCCGGTAGCATTTGAAATATTGGCCGGCGAATGGATAAGTCCTGGCAGACGGAATTGGCTGCCGGGACGCCGCAGTAAAAATGCTGCCGTCCGGATCGTACATGCCCATCATGCCGGCTGTAGTGCGGACCAATTCGTAAATCGGACAGACTCCATCGAACGGCCCGCCTTTCGGTAAGTCGCCATGCCGCACAGCGTCCCATTTGTCGCGTGGTGGCATTATCAAGAATTTACGGCCACCAATGGGCACGAATTGTGTGTACAGGTTCACATCATTATGGTCGAGATCCGTGCCATCGTACGGCCCATCATTTAGCAGAGCTTCCATATTGTCATTCCCCATTCGGTAATTGTTTTCGATCGACTCAATCAAGAACGACGCATCGTCGCCTTGATACGACAACTCCATTTTCAAGTGAGCCTGCAAATCAGCCGGCAATCGTTTAATCGTTTCGTGTGCCGCGCGAGTCGTCAAATCACAGAAGATCGTTGCCTTGCCGGTATTGATGAATTTTCGGATTCCGTATTCGCAGAGACTCAACGCAACGCCCCGCTTGCGGAATGCCCGAACTGTGTAAATTGTCGCCAGTGTCGGACCCTGTCTTCCGTCGCATCCTGTTGAAGCAAGCGCCACGACGCCCGCAATCTGTCCATCGATTTCTGCCGCGAGGATTTCATCACATTGTGCAAGCCTAGTGGAATCAAATAAGGTTGGCATGATTCCATTCGAGCAAATGTTTCGGAACAGTGTCATTATTTCCTGTCGAGTCGCCGGCCGAATGATCATTTTCGTTTGTCCCGTACCTGATTGCAGAATTTCCACGGTCAAGGATTTCCGATCCACGACCGGCCCATTCGTCGGAGAATCGTTTTCCTGGTGCGACCCTACATCCGCCCCGCATGATGTCAAGACCAGGTCTCTCTGGGCGTAAATTGTGGGCTCAAAATCGGAGGAGGTGGCTGAGACGTGTTCGGCCAGCTTGACCAGGTGGACAAGACCGGAATCTGTGATTGCCATTCGCTCGATGGATAGCCCTTGGAGCGATCGCCAACCTCGCCCCGACCTTCACAGGCTTTGCCGAGATTGTCAGATTAAGTGCCCGGATTGATTCCGCTGGATATCTGGCTATCGCCAGCGTCGGAAAACCGGGAATCCCCAAATCTCTTGACGAGTCAAATATGCGGTCGAATGGAGGGGAATGGCAGTCAACCGACCGGAAAGCACGCATTTTTGCATCGACGACCAGCAGCATCACGAGCCGGCGGATTATGATTTCGGATGCCGCTGTTTGCAACGAACAGTGCGGCAATGAGTTACGGATTCCTGCCGCGTTGGCTTACACGCCGGCTTACACTGAAATGCTGAATGGGGGAGTGGATGACCTCCAGCGGGTCATCGGCTGCTGGCATTCGTTGCCGGAACACGTTCGAAGGTCCGTGCTGTTGCTGATCAACTCGGCAGCCTCGTCTGAGCTAACGGAGGCGGGCCGTGAATAACCAAAATACTCGGCTGAAGCAAAAACGTCCGCTGAGCATTTGGGATCTTCCTGGATCCCTCCTAAGGCAGCCCCATAGATTTCGAAAACGGATTCCCAAGCGGGGCAGAGAGCGATCGCACCACGCTGCAATCCTGGCGTTCATTTACAGGAATCGGTTTGCGACCGCTTCGCAAGTCCAACGCCGATTCACGGACATTCTCAAATCGGATCGAACGGCGCGCCGTCATCTTGCTGAAATGCAGGAATCGCTCGGATATCTCGATTTGGTGCCAACACCGTCGCCGCTCTGGCCGAAGGTCTATTCGGTATCATGGCGAGGGATGCGGAAACTGGCCCACGCATTCCAGAAAAAGCAGCCATCGTGGAAACCTCCGATCAACGATCGACAACGCATCGGATTCTCGATCCATCATGTCTATCACGAGCTGGCCTGCACTGAGTTCCTGCTCCGAGTCCACGAAGCTGCGAAGACGACGGGGATCGAATTGCTCGAAATGCAACGGCGATCGCTTGTCAAAAACGAGGCCTTCCGCCTGCCTGGACGTTCAGGAAGCCGATTGGTGCCTGACGGGATGTTTGTTCTGCGAATGAGTCAGGGCATGATTTGCACATTCTTGGAGATCGACACCGGGTCGATGTCAACCAAGGCCGTTGCGGAAAAATTGCGGCGATATGCGCAATGGGGCGAAACTGAGAGGGGCCGGGATTTCGTCGTGGACACCTATCGAAAGCACGGTGCGGCGAGTCCACAGGCACGATTTCGCGTGGCCATCATCTGCGGTGGTGATAGCCAAGCGGAAAGTCAGCGGCGATTGAACGCACTGATGGAAACGGTTCACGACTTTCCGATGGAGTTTCGCAGCGCGATTTGGATTATCACGACAGCGGCGATTCGTGATGCAGACTGTCTCATAATGGGAAAGGTCTGGCTTCACCTAAGAGACAGGAGTACGAGCCCCGTGGAAACGCACCCATTCCTCACACCGCTTACAATAGCGAATTTCCAAAGGCCACGAGAGGATGCCCAAGATAGGTAATTCAAGGCTCGTTGCTTGTTGAGCGAACTGCTGACTGTCGTGACGGCCTGTCGAATTCAGATTTCAATTTCAATGGTTTCCACGCGCGAATGCAAATCGGGATCAATTTGACCTGTTTAGGTCATTGCCGGCCGAAGCCGAGCTCCCATAATGGCTTTCGGGCGATCAAATTGGCGGCAGCGGACAGATTTCAAAAAAATTAAATCTTCGGTGTCCGCTTTTTTGCAGCATTTTCGATTTCATAGGAAGATATGGAGACACGATCACCAGATCCCGGTGGATCTGATGCGGAAGTCACCGGCGGTGCATTTCGGCACCGAATCTGCGGGATGGGATTGCGCGTCACGTATGGTCCCCAAAAACGTGAGTCTGCCCGAAAAATCCGCCCTATTTTACAGTCGTTTTTTTAAAACTCCGCACAAAAGTTCTGGACAGTGAGAACTGACGCAACTCCGCAGGCCTCCGAGGCGAACGCGCGATGCGCAGGTCAAGAAATAAGCATTGGAGGGAATCGATGCCGCCGGCGTTTCTGGCTTCCGGCCAATTCCAGTCCGGGTTCGCGATCTTGCTTGAAGCTGCCGACGCCGCGCACGACGCGACCCCGGAACGATGGGACTTCGCAGTGGAGCTGCCCGTGGTCGTCACGGCCGGGCTCTCGCACACTCATTTACGGTGGTTGATCCTTAAGGGATATGCGCTCCATGGGATTGAGCGGCCTGCACGCGGGAAGGCTCGCCGGTCGGTCCATCGAGTGAAATTGCTTCGGTTCCGTCGGGCCTCGTGCTTCATTCTGACCGACGCGGGAATGAAACTTGCGCGATCGGTCTGCAAGGCGCTAACTCGCCCCACCTCACTCATCCCCGCGATCGGTGGGACTCAACTTCCTGCGACTGCTGGTCCGCATCCTGAGATTCCACAGTGGAACGCCGACAGCCGCAAATTGCTTTTCCACGGGAAGGTCGTTCTCCTGCTTAAGCGCGCGGCTCCTAACCTGCGTGCTATCCTGGACGCATTCGAGGCGATCGGCTGGGCCAGGATCGCCACCGTGACTCTTGTGCGCGATGGTGATTCGAATCCCAAGACTCGGCTGCACAATGCCATCAACGCACTGAACCGGCATCAGCGGGTCCCCCGCATCCATTTTTGCGGAGACGGCTCGGGGTTTGGAGTGGAGTGGCATCCGATCGCCGGGCGCGTGCAACGCACATCGACCACGGCCAAAGCGCGCCGAGCAAACGGTGTACCCAAACCGCGTCTCCGAAGGCGGTCGCAACCTACGAGAACCAAAGGCAATGAAAAGTAGCCATCAATCGAAACCGATCGCAATTTTCGCCGCATTGGTCGCAACCGTTCACAAGTTTATCGACACCAACCAGCACCAATAAAAACTATCGACAAAAAATCGACAGTGAGTATTGATATGGTGTTGCGTTTCAATTCCTTCGTAAAAACGTTCGCCACCCCGTTCAGCACCGACCCCTTTGAATCTGCAGCCACAGTATCGGATGGCGATGAACTCGCATCCATTCCTCCCCGCGCAGCATGCGCATGTCGCGGTCGTTCCCGAGACCTTCGAACAGGATTCGTGGGATTGGATAGTGGCTGCTGGGGTCCCTGTGCTCTCCGGCCAAATCCGGACCAACGTGTTCAGTCGAACCACGGTCCCCGATAGGGACTTGCTGCTGGTCTCAGACGTCCATCTCAATCGGCGAGAATCTGACAGCGATTGTTGCCCAAAACGCAATTGGTCTATGCGCCAACGAACCGCCACGCGAGTGCGGTTGAAATCGACCGAGACGCGCCGAGGCCGCGAAATTATGCGCGGATCGCGACGCACGATATGTCAGGATGTAGAACCAGCTTTCGACTGCGGTCAGAAGGACTCGCAGCCACATCTTCCGGGAGGGAAGTGTTTAGGAGCCCGAACCGATGTTTGCGCCAGAATGGCCCGCCCGTGAGATCCTCGATTTATACAAGTTGTTTCTCACCTTGCAGCACACCGCGACAGCATCTGACCAACGCAATTTGATTCACTGTACTATTCTGCATGCCGCATTCCAAACTCGGCTGCGGATCGCTTGCCTTGCCGTAATTCAGGGGCTACCTGACCGCGCCAACCTGAAACACGACATTATGCAAGAGGCGATTCGAATCTGGATCGAGCGGCTTCTGTCGAAGCAGTTGGCGTTTGTCGACGAAGGCCCAGATCGATTTGGCGGATGGCTCTCGAGAGTTTGTCACAGCATTTGTGCAGACGCCCGCAAGAATTGTCGCGACTTGCCACTCGAAGCCTTGGCGAGCGCGGAGACCGAACGGTGCACGCAACTGGCTATGCTGCATCACGAACGGGAATCATGGGAGCGTTTGCATCAAGCGGTGGAACAGCTCGATGACGATTTGCCGCAAAAAGTCTTGGTCGACGCGGTCCGCGGCGTCACTATCCAAGATTCAGCTTCCCATCTGGGGCTGTCGATTACCGGTGTTTTCAGGCTGCGGGAGGAAGGAGCTGCAATTCTTCGCGAATTGCTCGCCGATGTTCCGGTTGACGACTATTGAAATTGAAGAACTTTCAATTCGCCTCGCGCAGTCGGCGCCGTCCGAAAGACCATTTTCGAAAATCCGAATTGAGTTTCCGGAATTCCTGAAAAAAAACGACTCCTCGACCTGTTACTTTAGATGGGGACAACGAATTCTCGTTTCCCGTCGTCACACGGGAAGCACGTTCATGGTCCGGGGATATTATGTCCCGATTCTCCGCAACGTTGATGGACCATTTCCAATCACCCCGCAACATGGGGCGAATGGAGTCTCCCGACTTTGTAGGGCTCGCCGGTGTTCCCGGACAGGGTCGATATGTCGTTCTCTACGTCCGCGTTGTTGACGGTGTTGCGCGAGAGGCCCGGTTTGAATGCCATGGGTGCGGCGTTATGATCGCCTGCGGTTCTGTCTTGACGGAGCTGATTACAGGAAAGGCACTTGAACAATGCGCCGCGATCACGACGCACGACATGGTCGAGGCGCTCGACGGCGTGCCGGCTGATCGGGGAGATTGCCCGGAATTCGCAATGCACGCACTGCGTGAAGTGCTGCGCCAAGTGAAGGCGCAGGTGAGTACAACCTGATTGTCAGCGCGATTTGTCGGAAAGCCTGATCATGGGAACCAATTCTCGGCGGCGCAAGCGGCAGCGGAAGAAATATGCCGAGCAAGGCCGTGTAGGTGCTCCATCCAATGACTTCGAACCGACGTACAAGCAAGCCGTCGCGCTGGCTGAGCAGGCCGACTTTTCGGCCGCCCGAGGAATCTTCAGCAAGTTAGGCGAGGAGCAATTGCGGCCCCGATTGCGTGCCCTTGTGGAGAACGACCTGGGGACGCTCGATGCGCTGGCAGGAGAACTTGCCGAAGCCCATAGCCATTTTGAGCGGGCCCTGGCGATCGATCCAGGTTGCCAGGTCGCGCGGCAGAATCTGGACTTAATTGCAGCCGACGAAGTAGAAGCTGCGATGGCAATGGCGAGGGATACTTCTGATGTTCGCACCGTCAGCGTCCCGCCGGGCGGCAGCGTTCGGGTTGCGATTATCAGCTTGCTGTTCAACTGGCCGTCATCGGGGGGCGGCACTGTCCACACTGCCGAGACGGGAAAATTCCTCTCGCGGGCTGGCTATGACGTGCGCCACATTTACGCCCAATACGACGGCTGGTCAATCGGCAATGTGTCGCTGCCTCTCGATGTCCCTTCTGAACCCCTGAAATTCACCGCTGCCGACTGGAATGCCGGCGAGATTCAGCGCCGATTCCGAGAAGCAGTAGCCACGTTCAATCCTGACTACGTCATCATCACCGATAGCTGGAACTTCAAGCCGCTCCTGGCCGAAGCGGTTGAGGGCTATCGGTATTTCCTCCGCTTGGCCGCGCAGGAATGCCTGTGCCCCTTAAACAATGTGCGGCTGCTCGTGGATGATGACGGGCAATTCTCCGCCTGTCCGCGGAACCAGTTGGCAACGGCGGATGCGTGCCAGACCTGCGTCTCGCGCCGTCAGCATCAGTCGGGCAGTCTCCACCAGGCCGAGCGACAACTCTCCGGATACGGGACGGCTGATTACGACCGGCGGCTGCGCAGGGCGTTTGCCAAGGCGGAAGGGGTGCTGGCGGTCAATCCGCTGATCGCTGCGGCCGTAAGTCCCTTTGCGAAAGCAGTTCACGTCGTCCCGAGCGGATTCGATCCCGATCGATTTTCGTGGCCGTGGCCTGACGAATCGAATACGGACACCAACGGGAAGTTCACGATCTTCTTCGCTGGGGTCGTGAAGGAGTACATGAAGGGTTTTTATGTGCTGCATTCGGCTTGTGCCCGGTTGTGGAGCAAACGCCAGGATTTCGAGCTGGTCGCGACTGAGGATCCGCCGCAGAGAGTCGATGCGATGACCCGGTTTATTGGCTGGCAACCGCAGAGCGAATTGCCGAGGCACTTGCGCAAGGCGGATTGTTTGGTCTTTCCGACAATTGCTGAGGAGGCGCTGGGGCGAAGCGCGGTTGAAGCGATGGGAGTTGGCAGGCCGGTGATTGCCAGCCGAATTGGCGGCCTGCCATTTACGGTGACGGAAGGGCTAACCGGACTCCTCTTCGAACCGGGGAACGACGAGGAACTGGCGGCGAAGATCGAGCTCTTGCTGGACGATCCGGCATTGTGCCAGCGGATGGGTTCTGCCGGACGCCAGCGATTCGTCGAACACTTCACCTGGGACGCGGTCATCGACAGAGACTATCGCCGATTGCTGAAACCGGTCCGGACTGCGCCGGCGGATTCCCTGCCGACTCCGGTTGCTGTCAAAAGAGATAACGCAGGCGAAGGAGTTCCGGCTCTATTGGATGAAACGGCGAATTTGTTCGGAATGTCACAGGCTGAAGTCAAGAGAATGTTCGAGACCTTTCTCCAGATGCGACGACTGGGGACCCGATCCACAGTTGCTCTGGGACAGGAATTCGTGGTCTGTCTGCTCCTGTCGTTGACTCGTCCTGAGACAATCGCCGTCGTGGCCTGCAATCCGGCGCTAGCGGTTCAGCAATTGCGTGACACGGCGATGAAAGTCGGCCTGGACAATCGGATTGTCCGGTTCGACATGACCAGCGGCCGGCTCTCGGAGACCGCACATGAATCGGTTTTTGACGGAATTTCTCCCGATGACTTCGAATTCAAACCAGTGAGCCCCTCGACGTCGGGATCGTTTCAGGCCGAAGTTCTCGATCGTTATGGATCCGGCCTGATCTGGCTGGAAGGGGTGTCAGAGACTCAGGCTGAAGAGGTCGTCTGTGCGGCATCCCGGCACTTCGGCCAATGGATGGTCGCGTTCGGCGGGGCAACCGTTGACCGCAGGCGCGGCGGCCAGAGCAGAATTGCCAGGCGTGCCGGCTTTCAGGGGGATCCAGATCATCTGACAAATGGTACGCATCGGATGCAGACGCTGGAGTCGGCCGGGGGACTCACTCTCATCGTCCCCGACCACATCTGCGCTTGCCGAGAGGAGACTTGAGCCACAGAGGCATCGATTCACCAGGCCCAGCGGCGAAGACAGCGACCGGACACTCGGGAACTCCTGCCATGGATATCCAGCGCGTCGCATTGATCTACGACAATCGACACCGGCCAGAAACGACCGGAACGTATTGCCTCCGCGCGCTCAAGGAACTCGTGCATGTGACCCATTTCCTCCCCGATCAGGTTGAACAGATTCCTAAAGGCGGATTCGATCTCTACCTGAATATTGACGATGGGCTCTGCTACCGGCTTCCGCCTGCGCTGCGGCCTGCGGCCTGGTGGGTCATCGACACGCACCTCCACCCCGGTTGGGCTGCGGAGAAGGGGCGAGATTTTGACTGGCTGTTTGCCGCACAGCGAGACGGCGCCGAACGGTTGCGTGAGCTCGACCTTCCGGCGCAGTGGCTGCCGCTGGCTTGCGATCCACTGATCCACAAACCGCATCCGGTGGCCAAACAATGGGACGTCTGTTTCGTGGGCTGGGTCTATGAGGGACCGAGACAGGAACTGATCTCAATCGTTCAACGGCACTTTCCCAACTCATTTATCGGGCAGAAGTATTTCGACGAATACGCAAACAAGTGTTCTGGTTCCCGCATCGGGTTTAACCGCAGCGTCCGCAACGACATCAACATGCGCGTGTTCGAGACGGCCGCTTGCGGCACGTTGCTGGTGACGAACGATCTGCAGGACAACGGGCAAGAAGAACTGTTCACATCGGACAAGCATGTTGTGACCTATGAAGGGGCCGACGAACTGCTTGACAAGCTCCGCTTCTATGTCGGCCACGACGAGGCGCGCGAACAAATCGCCCAGGCTGGCTACTGCGAAGCCATTTCGCGGCATACTTACCGCCATCGGATGCAATCATTGCTGCAGGCCATTCGAAGCTCGGATTCGAATGGTCGGCCTTCGACTGTCGCGACCGGACAACCGAATGACGGACGCCATGAGGCGGCCAAGGTTTCGCTGCCACCCGCGGCAGGGCCGAGGAGTTCAATCCACGAAATGGAAGTCGGGTTCGAGAATTCCAACGGGCACGTTCGGCCCGACTCGGACGGTGACGGCAGCGGTACATCCGACCACGATAATCGTTCAGCCAACCCAGGGCTCGAAGACGTCGACGTCATCATCAAGACGTTCTTGCGACCCAAGGCGCTCCGCCGGTTATTGAATTCGATCCGGGAATTCTACCCGCAGGTCCATGTGACGATCGCGGATGACGGCAACCTGCGTGAATCGACTGATGCCGATAGCCGGGCTTGCTGTCAGTTGATCGACGCCGTCGAGAATTTCACGCTTCATTCGCTGCCGTTTGCCGCCGGCGTCACTCCTGGGCGCAACCTGCTCGTCGAGCAGACGCACCGTCCGTACGTGTTACTGCTGGACGATGATTTTTGCGTCACGGCCGAAACAAGAATTGAGAGCTTTCTGAAACGATTGCAAAGCGATCCCCAATTGGGCGTCGTCGCCGGTACCTGCATCGATGTGGTCGGTGACGAGCGGCGGCCGCGCAACTCGGGAGGGACACTCCGGATCGATGGGGAGACGATGTTCATCGACTCGTCAGGCTGGAACGACCGCAAGAACGAATTGCGCGATTACGTCCCGCATTTCGCGCTCATTCGCCGGGAGGTGTTTCGCGACGTCCGTTGGGACGGAGCACTCGGGGCCGAGCACTACGATTTTTGCCTGCAACTCCAGAAGAGTCGCTGGAAAGTGGCCCAGGACCTCGCAGTGCAGGTGGATCACTATCACTTCAGCGACGCACTCCCGGGATACGCCGAACGCCGTTTCGACTACGCAGACGCCCAGCAATGGCTGCTGAAGAAATGGAATCTGCGCCGGATCGTTCAGGATGGTCGGGTCGTTGTCGAACTGGAGGACGCAAAAGGCACGCAGCCGGGCATTGACGGAACTGCGGAATGCGAGAAGGACGGCTCGACGCACCGTACTTCAGCTTCCGATTTCGCCGCTCGCCGACTTGCTGATAAGGATTCACTCTATTTCGATTTACCCCGACCGGAAGTCGTTGACCTCATTCCCACGACAGCCCGGCGTGTCCTGGACATCGGATGCGGCGCCGGAGCGCTGGGTGAACTGCTCAAACAGCGACAATCGGCGGAGGTCGTCGGAATCGAACTGCAACTGGAAGCTGCGGCAATCGCGTCGACCCGTCTCGACTGGGTTCTCGTACAGAGCATTGAAGATCCAACCGTGGAGTTCGCGGCCGGATCATTCGATTGCATTGTTTGTGCTGACGTCCTGGAGCATCTACGAGATCCCGAAGTTGTTCTCGAACGGATCCGGGGCTGGCTTGCAGAAGGAGGGACTTTGGTTGCCAGCATCCCCAATGTGCGCCACCACAGCGTCGTCACCTCGCTGCTTGAGGGAAATTGGACATACGAGGCAGCCGGCTTACTGGACGGTGACCACGTTCGATTTTTCACCCGCCGAGAAATCGAAAAACTGCTGGACAGGCTGGACTTTGAGATTGTGACAATGCGAGTGGTTCCCGGCCCGGGCGATGACGTGTTGCGTGGGGCCGCCGGCCCGGGAACGGTGTGCGTCGGTTCGCTGAATGTGGCCGGACTCGCACCCGAGACGGCCGATGAGTTTTTCGCTTACCAATATCTCGTCGTCGCCCGGCCAATGTCGCGGCCCGAGCGGAAAGTGACGTCGATCGTCATTGTCACGCACAATCAGTGCGCTTACACAAAAGAGTGCGTCGACAGCATCCGCTTGCGGACGGTCGAGCCGTATGAGTTGATTTTTGTCGACAACGGGTCAACCGACAAAACGGTTCAATATCTGCGCGGTTTAGCTCACGCGTCTTCAAGCTTCGGTGGCGCAGCCAGCCCTACCGAATTTCGAGGATGTCAATCGGTCCGCCTGATCGAGAACACCGAAAATCGCGGCTATCCGGCAGCCGCGAACCAGGGATTGAAGGGGGCACGCGGCGATTATGTCGTCCTTCTCAACAACGACACGGTCGTCACGAGCGGATGGCTCAAACGAATGCTCGATGTCCTGGACAGCAGTGGGCAAATTGGGATGGTGGGGCCCTGTTCCAATCGCGTGAGTGGCTCCCAGATGGTTCCTGTTCCCTACGAGAATTTGGCGTCGCTCGACGGCTTCGCCTGGGACTGGGGGAAGAAGCATCGCCAAGTCGTCGAGGAAACTGACCGACTGGTCGGATTCTGCCTGGCAATGAAGCGGAAAGTCATCGAACAGATTGGCCTGTTGGACGAACGATTTGGGATTGGCTGCTTTGAGGATGACGATCTGTGTCTCCGCGCCTTGCAGGCCGGCTGGCGTGCGGTGATCGCCCGCGCCGCGTTCGTCCACCATTATGGCAGCCAGACGTTTCAAGGTTCGGGTATCGACCTGGGGGCCGTGCTCAACGTCAACTGCGAGAAATTCCTGGAGAAATGGGCGCCCGCGTTCCCCTCTCCAGTCACTCGGCAGCCTCCTACGGCTGAGCCTGCGGGTCAGCCTGCGAACTCCTTGGGGCGATCGTTTTGCGCTCCATCAGCGGTTGGTTTGTCAGCGCGGACGGCACGTCACGCCCCCGCCTCGCCCAAATCGGATTCTGAACTCGGAGAATCAGATACCTCAACAAGTCGCCGGCATTTTCACCTCGTCAATTCGCCGACGGGCGGCCTGCTTCTGCGACCGGTCCAGATCCAAATCTCACTTTGCATGATCGTGCGGGACAACGAAACGACGATTGGTCCGGCCTTGGAGAGCATCAGGCCGTGGGTCGATGAAATCATCGTAGTCGACACGGGCTCGAAAGATAACACGCGCGAGATCTGCCGCCAGTACGGCGCCGAGCTCCACGAATTCCCGTGGTGCGACGATTTCTCGGCGGCACGAAACGAGTCCCTGAAACACGCCCGCGGGGAGTGGATCTTCTGGATGGATTCTGACGACACGATTTCCATAGAGTGTGGACAAAGGCTTCGCGCTTTGGCGGACGGCCCGCATGCGGAGCAGGTCCTCGGCTACGTCATGCAAGTGCACTGCCCCGGATCGGGCGAAGATGGTGACCTCAATGTGACCGCCGTCGACCATGTCAAGTTGATTCGCAATCGGTCCGATTTGCGGTTCGAAGGACGGATTCATGAGCAGTTGCTCCCGGCAATCCGGCGTGCCAACGGCGAAGTCGCCCTGACCGACATCTACGTGCGGCACTCCGGATCGGACCATTCCCCCGCCGGCTGGCAGCGGAAGCTCGACCGCGACCTGCGGATTCTGAATCGCGAACTCGGAGACGCGCCGAACCATCCATTCGTGTTGTTCAACCTGGGGATGACCTACGCCGACGCCAAGCGCTTCGACGAGGCGATTGGTTACTTGGAACGGTGCCTAGCTGTTTCAAACCCCGACGAGTCACACCTGCGGAAGGCCTACGCGCTGCTGGTAAGTACCTTGGGGCAGGCCGGCCGACATGACGAAGCCTGGCAACGTTGCCAAGCGGGGCAAGGACTGTATCCGGATGACAAGGAACTGTTGTTTCGATCGGCTATCCTGCACCATCATTTCGGCCGGCTTGTGGAAGCCGAAGCAGACTATTTGCGGGTCCTCAACGATCACGAGGATCGACATTTTACCAGCATCGACCAGGGACTGGACGGCTTCAAAGCGCGACACAACCTGGCCATTGTTTACGAGGACATGGGATCGTGCGACAAGGCCGAAGAACAATGGCGTCGAATTGTCGCTGAAGTTCCCACCTATCACCTGGGTTGGCGTGGACTCGCAGAGATTCTGCTCCGCCAGGGAAAATTGGACGAGCTGCAAGATCTCAGTGAGCGCATGCCCCGCGCTGGAGGCCTTCTGGAGCGCGAGGCGCGGATTCTTCACGGGAAACTGGCCGCGGCCCGGGGGGATCTCACGACGGCCGTCGACCAGTTGCGGAGTGCGGACGACCCGAGTTCGGACGATCGTGAACCACTTCGGGCTCTCTGTCGCATTCTGTTCGAGCAAGGGGAACCGGCCGCTGCCGAAGCGGCGTTATCCGAATTGGCGCTGCGTCAGCCGGATGACCCGGCCACGCTGCACAATCTGGGAACACTCCGGCTGCGGCGCCAACAGTTTCTCGAAGCCGAGTCGGCCCTGCGGAACTCGCTCCGCCTTCGTCCCCGCTCCGCCCCGACGTTGCTGCAGTTGGGATATGCCTTGGACGGCCGAGGTGCGCGGGCCGAGGCGGCCGAAGTCTGGAAAGAATCCTTGCGAATTGACCCGGCCAATGTTGCCGCGAGGACGGCCCTCGCGCAATCAGGAGCCACTGCCGTCTGAATGGGTGATCGATGTTCAATGTATTGCAACAGAATGACCTGCCGCGTCCGTGGGAAAACCACGAAGTGACAGTCTGTATTCCGCATCTCGACACGCCGGAGGTCCTCTCCCTGGCGGTGCGACTCTGGCAACTGCAGAACGTGCGGCCATTTTTCCTGATCGTCGACAGCGGCTCTCGGAGTCCCGAGTCGATCGAGTTCCTGGAAAAACTCGCCCGCGAGAGCGACATCGAGGTCGCCCGTTTGGGGATCGTTTCCGATGTCGAACACCGTTCGGATCGGGTGGCGATCGCGATGGATTACGCCTTCTCGCGGTGTCCTACAGAGTATCTGCTGGCGGCGCACGTCGACCTGTTCCCCAAGCACCGCGATCTGATCTCCCGACTCCTGCGGCTGTGTGATCGGGCGACTCCCGTCGTCGGCTGGGAAATGTCTCCCCGCGGGCCAGGCCCGGACGGCGTGACGAATGGGACATTTTCTGACGGCTGCCCCGGTCACGCCTGCACCATGTTCCACATGCCGACGATGGATCGAATCGGCGCCGGCTGGTCAATGCGGCGTGCGCACAATTCGTTTGGTCTTCCGCGAAGCTACACCGAGGTTCACGGCTGGCCCGACACGGAAATCTGCCTCGGCAAGATCCTGGCAGCCGAAGGGATTGATCCCCTGTTCCTCGGCCGCGAAACCAACGGTGAAACCCAGGAAACGGAGGACTGGGTCCATGCCCGGTCGGCCACCGCAGAACTCTTACTGCATGGACGTCCCTTGGAACGGCAGTCAATCGCGTTTGCGGCCGCACGAGGACGGATCGCCGAATGGCTGCTCAACGACGCCCGGAAAGAACGGGCACTCGATCAACAGCACCTAGAACACGAACGCCAAACTCGCCATGATCGCGCAGATGAGCCGATCTGCGGGCTCCCTCACTGCCACTCACGTCGAATCCTGCGGGAGCGGACCGATGTCTGGTTCTGTGCTCACCCCTCCCATCATTCGCGCGAAAATCTCGTCACGCGAGAAATGTGCGCAATCTGTCGGTATTGGCAGCAGGCGGCTCCCGACCGATTTCGCCCGTTTGTTCCGGTTCCCAGGCGACAAGCCGGGAGCATCTGGTATGGAACTGTCGGGATCGCGGTCGTCTGTCGAGAGGAGACATCGGACTCGCTGCTCAGAGATACGCTCGACTGCGCCCTGGTGCAAAGCTACCCGGCCCACGAGATCGTCGTTCTCGACATGCCCCAAGTGACCGAGTGGGAAGTGGTGCTGAAGGACTACGCAGACGAGCGCCTCAGGCGGATCGGTGGGCCAATCGCTGGGGAAATGGCGATTGCCGCGGTCTGCCTGGAATCGATGGACTCGGAAGCAATCTGCTTTGTATACGCCGGCGACCTCATCGATTCCCGGTTCCTGGAGCAAGGCCTGCGCGAGTTCCAGGTTCGAAACGTCGGAGCCGTAGGGGCCGCTGTGGAAACGTTCGGCGACCGGAATGACCTGTTGCCGACTTCCGTCGAGGCGGTTCATGAATCGAATGCTGCCCGAGGAGGCCCGCCCCCGGGAATCCTCATTTCCCGGAAGTTTGTCCGGCACCCCGATGCGGTCCAAAACAGTCCGAGTGCCAATGGCCGATCCGGTCAAGATCCCGGCATCTCGCCCAGGTGGGTCCCGTTGAGCGGGGCGATCATCCGCAAGCAGCTTGGCATTTATCACCGCCGTGCTGTCGGAACTTGCAGTCACTTCGCGGACCATGAACCGGCCTTGGAAAGTCCGAAAGTCGCATTCTGAGATTTGCCTGCCATGCCGCTTCCATACTGTCATTCTCGTCGCGAATTCCCGAATGACGCGACGGTCTTCTTCTGCGCTCATCCACGGTTGAATATCCGCGATCAAATTGTGACTGCGGTGATCTGTCAGGCGTGTAAGTTGTGGCGGGAACCGCCACCGGTCGATTTTCGGCCGTTCAATCCGGAGAGTGCGATTCGCCGAGATGGTCGATGCGCGTATCTCGGCGAACAGATCGGCTGGCGCGAATGCCCGACTTGCCGGGGTAACGTCCAACTCAAAGTCTTCACCTGCCGGCACGCGCGCCACGAGTCAACGACATATCAAGAATGCGAGCATTGCACCGACTACGAGAACGACAAGGCAAACGGTCTCGTTCAGCCCCTCGAGCAAACGTCGTCGCCGGCATCATCCTCGGCAGGGAGCCACATTTCTCATGTGCCAGCTGTTGGTTCGACATCCCCGCAGGAGAACCTGTTGCCGCGGCCACCGTGAACTAATGCGGCTCGTTACGTCCAGCGTCTGATTTCGATTTCGTCGTTGAGGTTTTCGACCGACAGGCATTCTAGCGCCGTCACTCAATCATCGTTTCCTTGAGTGCTTCGTTGGGGTGCCTCGCCCAGCCCAGAGAGCCCTATCATGACTTTTGATCCCTGCAATTGCCGTGGCTGTCAGGATGGGATCGCGTCTTCCTATCAGGTAGACGTTTCAGGAATCACGCTCGTGTCCCCAAATGTACAATGCGGCAGTTGTCTGAATTTGAATGCGACGTACATTTTGGACCCGTACGCGTATGAACCTTGTGTGTATCGATTTGACCTCGTCAATCAATACTGTGGCATTTCATATGTCCTCCTGAGCCTTTTTGTTTCGAATGGCCAGTTGAACGGGCAGTTGCAATTTGCAACTTCCGGGCCAACGTACACGTTTCAGGGGAGTGTAAGTTGCCTGGGGTTGATTACGTTATCGTTTAATACGGCTGAAAATCCTGTGGCAGGCTGCAATTGGCCACCCACCCTGACGGTCGTTGCCATCAGTCCGGCAGCCGACACGGATCCACAGAGCGCTCCGTGCCTGGTGGCAGCCACTTCTGGAAATCCGCCGGGTTCAACTCTGGCCGCGCCGATCACTCCCTATGAAGGGACCCCGTTTACTTGCCCGTTGCCGCCGCCACCTCATCCTAAGCGATGTTACGGAGGAGGATGTGGTGGCGGTGGTGGCGGCGACGGTGGCGGCGACGGTGGCGGCGACAGTGGCGGTGGGACTTGCGGGGTAGACGGGGGCTGCGGGTGCGACTGCGGAACTCCTAAGTCCGGGATTTGCTGCGCTCAGTCTCCCAGTTCCAGCACTCCGCAGGGATACCCGGCGGGACCGCCAGACCCGCCGAAAGATGGTCCCTGCGCCAACGGCTATTTTTTGATCAAAGGCTTAGGCTGTTGTCATACAAACGACCCAGGACCGCCGAGCGACAAATCGACAGTATCGACTTCGGGGTCCGGTGTGTCGATGCCGGCGTCATCTGGAACGACGTCGCCCGCGTCTTATGCAGCACCGCAATTGCAGCTGGACACAGGCACGTGGGCCCTGTGCCCTCCCCCT